>Ga0187827_10003613_pt1 | contig 19862 bp, 14 predicted proteins | sample ETNtaG_39_FD_167969 | JGI IMG/M metagenome (GOLD analysis project Ga0187827, IMG submission 167969) | Marine microbial and viral communities from oxygen minimum zone, Eastern Pacific Ocean - ETNP2014_SV_150_PacBio MetaG (Illumina Assembly) | ecosystem: Environmental > Aquatic > Marine > Hypoxic... | reverse complement strand
GTAATAAGCTACACCAGCTTCTTTTTCGTCATTCTCTAAAGAACCCTCAGCCAAACCAACAAAATTAGCTACCGTTAATGGTGTTCTTTGAAACTCAAGTACTATATTGATAGTCCCTTTGTTCGTGTTAATTTGAGCAAACATCCCTTGGTCTTTAAGAGACTGTGGATTTAATAGTTCTTCTGTTTTCTCTATTGCATCAACAGATACAGGTTTATCAGCCTTAGAAGCACAAGACTGCGCAGCTAATCCGAATACTAAACCACAAGCAATAATTACCTTTTTCATTTCGTATTTAATTTTAGTCAAACAATTTTATTTTAAGTGGGTGAAGATACGTTATTTCTCTATCTAGTACAGACCTTTAACAAAGTTTAGCAGTTCTCTAAAAGCTCTTGCTTATATTCGGGTAAGACCTTCATAAATAAAGCAATGGCATCCTCTAAACTTCCTTCAAACATACCTCCTGCCGCATTGATATGCCCACCACCACTGAAGTATTTTTTTGAGAGTAAATTGGCACGGAAATCATTCAAACTACGGAATGATATTTTCACTCTATCGTCGTACTTCACAAAGAATGCAGTAAAGATAACCCCGTCGATAGATAAAGCATAGTTTACAAAGCCTTCTGTATCGCCTTTCACAAAATTAAAGCGCTCTAGCTCATCTCTATCCAAACTCATTATTGCTGTATGATACTCGGGAAGGACTTCCATCTTCTCACTTAAGCAGTAACCTAAAAGCTTTAGCCTAGTCGTTTTATTATTATCAAAAAGTTTTTGATGAACTTCAGCTTGCTCTAGACCTAAACCGATAAGTGCTGCCGCAACTTCATGAGTTCTTTTATCTACTGATGAAAAACGGAATGATCCAGTATCAGTAACCAATCCAGTATAAATACATTTAGCAATATCAACTGTTAAAAACTCCTTCCATCCCATGTGTACTATAAAGTCATAAATCAGCTGTGCCGTTGAGCAAACTGTCGGAACAGAGTATGTGAAATCAGCAAAATCGCTTGGTTCTTGATGATGATCAATCATTACATATTTTGCTGAGGCACCCTCTAATGCAGCACACATCATATCTGTACGACGTAAATCGTTAAAATCTAAACAGAAAATCAAGTCTGCAGCATCTATTAATACCTGAGCTTTTTCTTCATTGCCCTCAAATTCTACTACATCTTTATCACAAGGCAACCAATGTAAAAACTTAGCATAACTATTAGGCACCACAATAGACACATTATATCCTTGCGCCTTAAGTACCTGATAAAGAGCTAAAGAAGAACCCATTGCATCTCCATCAGGACCACGGTGAGTTGTAATTACTATTGTAGGTTTCTTTGCAAGCTCTGCTTGTAATTCTTTGTAATCGTGATTTTTCATAAGTTGCAAAATTAGTGATTTATTGTTAGACCTGAGACGGTAAACGTAAGTCGTGATTTGGAAAATGAAAATAATTTTGGGAATGTAAAACCTATTTCATTTCACTTTTTACGATTTACGATTACCATTTCAGAGAATTTGTTTAATTTCGCGCTTTATAAAAAACAAGGACAAAATGGCTACAAACAGAACATTTACAATGCTTAAGCCTGATGCAGTTGCTAACGGACACATCGGTGCTATCTTAGAAAAAATCAACGCTTCAGGTTTTCGTATCGTTGCTTTAAAAATGACTCAATTAACTAAAGCTGATGCTGAAGCGTTTTACGCTGTTCACGCTGAAAGACCTTTTTATGGTGAGTTAGTGTCTTATATGACTGAAGGACCTATTGTAGCTGCAATCTTAGAAAAAGACAATGCTGTAGAGGACTTCCGTACTTTAATTGGTTCTACTAATCCTGCTGAAGCTGCTGAAGGAACTATCCGTCAGATGTATGCTGAGTCTATCTCTGCCAACGCTGTTCACGGTTCTGATTCTGATGAAAATGCTGCTATTGAAGCTGCTTTCCACTTTGCTGGAAGAGAGAACTTCTAGTAGTATACCACATAAAATTAAAACCCTCTAGTCTTCGGCTAGAGGGTTTTTTAATTATTTCTCGACTGTTTCTTTCGAATAATAGACTAATTATATAATCTCGTGTTATAAAACACTAGGCTAAGTTAGCTGCTCCACATAAAAACTAATACAACATCTATATGTATGCTAGGAGATATTATTGTGTTAGCTAGTTAGATAGTACTTGAAAGGTCAGCCTATAAAAAAGCCTCTCCTGAAGTTTCAGAAGAGGCTTTTCAGAAGATTATAAGAGGACTATTTAATCCCTAATTTTTTACGTAGACTTTTTGGTAATGCGTCTTTATGCAACATAATATCCATTGTCTTATATTCTACAAAAGCTTCAGAAGCGTAGAAATATCCATCGCAGTCGTTATTCTTTGTACCCCACGAGTTTTTGATAATATAGTACTGCTTACCCGTTTGATCTTTTACAATCCCCGTCATGTGCATACCATGGTCATCAGTCGTTTCGTAGTTATCAAAAGCCAACTGACGCATTTCTTGCGTAATTTCTTTTTCTTCACAAGGAGCATCGAAAACTGAACTTTCTTTAGCTGCACCAGCATCAGAGAAGTTCTTATTGTCTCTACCCGATTTTTTGATCTTAGCACCGTCCGTAGGAACTAAAGCTAAACCATCGCGGAAAGAGAAACCCTTTTCAGAAACATCAGAAGCCCAAGCAATAGAATATTCATTCATTAAAGCGTGATCAATAACTTCCATCATTTCTTCCATCGGTAGATTATAAACAGTTTTCATCATCCAGTTATCAGGAACTTCAATTATAAACTCATCATAAAATGGGTGGTGTGTGTAAGAACTGATGCTGATATAGTCATCCGCATTAAAGTTTACAGACTTAGCGAAAGACTGTGGAGTATACTCCGCTCCTTGGTAGGAAAATTTTTCAGGAATTTCACCTAAATAAGTATCTAACACAGCTTCATAAGCAGGTTTCCATAAAGGAGTAAGCGTTTTTTGTTTTGCATCAACTACAGCTTTAACCATTCCGTGTAATACATGATCCATTTCACCGTGGTTAAAAGACTCTTCGTTTGCAGGTCTTCCAGTATATGCTTCTAAAGGAACGATACCATGTGCTTTAATCATTTCACTTACATCGTGAAACGCTCCACCAGGGCCAAAGTTCAAATAACCATTCATACGCACATACTTCTCTGCCTTATCCGCATATGTATTACGGACGATAAACATCTCAGATAGTTCGTGTTTTCCTCCACCTAAACGCATGATCTCTGATTCTATAAACGATAATGCAGAGAAACTCCAACAAGTTCCAGTTCTACCTTGACTCTGAACTTCGGTCGCCTCAATATCAGCTAAAACGGTAAATTCATAATCACTTCCTTCTTTATTGGTGATTTTATCCTGCGCTTGAGCAGAAACAAATAGTCCCGCTACTGCGGCTAACAAAGCTATTCTTTTCATTACTATTGGTTTTTAATTTTATGAAGCGGCAAGTTATAGATTTCAAGCCAAATAGAAAAAATGAAGGAAGTATTAACAAAAGATTTTAAAACGTGAAACAATTAACGTTTTCCTACTTAATCTTACTACTTACCTTTTAGGGATAACGATCTAGTCAATTAAAATTTAGCCTGGAGTTTCAAATTCAGTAAACGCGAAGTTAAATAGTTAGGGACAGCATATTGATTCTGAACAACATCGGTAACCCACAAGTAAGAAATCGTATTCCTTATCCCTAATAAGTTGAACACCTCGGCGCTAAGCCAAAGGGACTCAAGATGCTTTAAATACTTAGACTGTAAACCTTTTTCTCCATCTTTAATAACTTTAGAAAAACCTATATCAACACGACGATAAGCTGGAATACGAACAGTCTGTTCGTGTCTAGCAGAATTTATTGCACCAGTAGGCAAACCACTACTGTAATGCATTTTTAAATTCATTTTATAAGACGGGTTTCGAGGGAAGTAATCTTGAAAGAATAGTGAGAAACTAAATCGCTGATCTGTAGGGCGAGGAATATACCCATACCCATCGTCTAGAATATCTTCTTCACTTTTCATAAGTGATAAACTCGCCCAAGACTCTACTCCTGGGACAAACTCACCATTTACTCGTAAATCTACACCAACTGTATAGCCTGATGCAGATAAACTAGGTAAATATCGAATTCTTAAATTATCGATCTCGTAAGGAATGACATCTTTCAAAGCTTTATAATATACTTCTCCGACAAACTTAAAAGGTCTATTCCAAGATTGGAAATTATAATCTGAAGACAATACAAAATGTGTAGACTTCTGCGATTTTAAATCTGTAAATACTTCCCCTTCTTTATCGCGCAATTCTCTATAAAAAGGCGATTGATTGTACGAGCCAACAGCGAATCTCAGCAATACATCTTTCTCCCAATTAGGCTTATAGCTCACTGCAGCTCTTGGCGACACAAACAACTCACCATTCATCGTCCAATAGTGCGTTCTAAATCCTACAGAGTATTTTAGACTCGTACTATCAAGATCAAATTGACCATTTTGCTGAACATAAGAACTCAATCTACTTGAAGATAATTCATTCTCTGAGTGTACGTATTCATAGATTTCCACCAATGAATCCAATCCTTGAGGCATCGAGAATCCAGAAGAATCTATTAACTGCCACTCTTGTAATCTATCATCAATAAATTCGTGTTGGTATTTCACACCCCAGTCTAGGGTTGTTTTATTCCTATACCACTTACCTTTGTATTCGGTATTATATACTTGTGCAAAAAGCTCATTTCTGGCATGGCGAAAATACCCACCTACACCTCTGTTGGCAACTACTTCACCAAAGTTATCAGAACCTAAGCTATTATCCAGCTGACCTAACCAATACTGCGCTTCAACATCATAGAACTCTTGCTCGCTTGTTTGAAACAAAGATGCTGACAAGCTCATTTTTAAACTATCGTGAATTTGATAATCAAATCTAGCAGCACCCATACCACTTTCGTAGGCATCCTTCTCTTGTCCATCAAAATAAATATTCAAGCGTAAAGGCTTATCAATTGTACCAAAATCACTCTGACGAGATTCTGGCACAGAATGGTAAGCGTTAGCAGAATAATGTCCTAATAAACTCACCTTCATTGAAGGATTTATATGATAAATATTTAAGGATTGGAAATCATTAAAACGAGGACGATAGTTAGATTTAGTATCTAAACTATTCAACACAAACTGATTGGTCTTTTGTCTGTAACTCGTAATATGAGACCATCTTTTCGACTTACTTATCCCTTCTACAGTAGCGCTAACTCCCATAAAACTTAAAGTTAAATGACTCTTCCATTCCTTAGGATCTTTGTATTGAATATCTAAAACCGAAGAAAGTTTATCCCCATAACGAGCAGAGAATCCTCCAGAGGAGAACGAAATATTTTCGACCATATCCGAGTTGATAAAACTCAAACCTTCCTGTTCACCACTGCGAACCAAAAAAGGTCTATAGATTTCGAAACCGTTTACATAAACAAGGTTCTCGTCATAATTCCCTCCTCTAACGGAGTATTGAGAACTCATTTCGTTTTTAGTACTTACTCCACCCAAAGTAGTTATTAAGCCCTCTACTCCACCAGTAGGTCCGGTAATAACATCTAAATTCCTTTTATCTATACTCGTAATATTCTCCTCTCTTAACGCATCATCAACTAACTCTACTTCTGTAATTACAGTCACCTCAGAAACAAGAGTAATATTAAAACTCCTCTCTTCGTTAGGATTGAGTGTTATTTTATGTATTTGATTTTGATAAGATAAATGAGAAAATACAATGGTTAGCTCCTTTCCTGCAGGCAAAACCAGAGAATAACTTCCATCCTCATCACTTATAGACCCAGTTTTATTATACTCTATACTTAGTCCTTCAATTGGAATTCCCCTATCACTTTTAACCACCCCAAACAAAGTGGCATCTTGAGCAACACACAAGTGACTCAATAGTAGGAATAGACCAAATAAATATGTATTTATTTTAAATGTCATGCTTTGCGAATATAAATATATTTTTAGCGGACAAATTGAAGATTCAATCGTTTTTCATTCTTTACTGAATCTTCAACGATAATTTCTAAATCGTGTTGTCCCACTTTAACCCTTCCATCAAAATAATGAGTAAGTTTTTTAGACTTTGGATCATACTCCAATAAAATCCATTCACCATCAACAAAAGCATTATATGAACCTAAACCACTAAGTGTATCTTCAACAGTGAAACTCATGTATTCTGCATGGCTTAAATCTGAAGAAAAAACACTCTTTTTTATGCTTGGTGCAACTGTATCTATCACAGCACTAAAGTTGCCAAAAGTTTTCGACTTTGCATGTAATGCATTATTGAGCCAATGAGTAGAAAGACAAGAGATTTTTCCCTTATTTGAAATCGAACAAATTAAGGTTTTATCTCTGTATTCCTCATTCAAGCTATCAATTGTAATTGCAATTGAAAAAGCAGAGTGGATTGGTGTTTCTGTCTTATGAATACAATGAATATCACAAATAAAATCATCTGAAGACTCTTTTCGAGAATAGGTGAAGTTGATATCATCATAAAGACTATTTCTTTTGATGCTTAATTCTAAATCATCATTCTCAAAAGCATAATCATTGGCATGGTTTAGATCCTTATCAAAAACTGAAAAACCACTAGTATCCGTATCAATATGACTAGTAAATTGAAATGATAGTTTAGACGTATTTCCCTGAGCATCCTTAACTACATACTCAGCAAAATGTAGCCCCGTACCCTCAAAACTCAACCTCCCTTCATCCATCAAATACTCATAAATACTTAAATTATTATTAGGATCCTTAAATGATTTCTGAGGCCTAAGTGAGTAATTTTTCTTCGCATGATAATCCATTAAAGAATTAATATAACGCGTTTCTGAAAAAGAAAATCGTTCCATTTTATGCTTATAAACCAAAGTTGAATCAACGAAAAACTCAACACTAAATACACCATTTTTATTAGGTGCATTATCTAATCGATCGAATACATCAACACCAAAACCTATCAAACCACTCACCTTAATATCATCTGTATTTAAACGATAATTTCTGGAAGATATCTTCTCGACGGTTAAACGCAATGTATCGTTCATACCATTAATATCTGATTGTGGATTTAATGGGTAAATATGAATGTTCTTAAATGTAGGAGGGGTAGTATCCTTTGCTTTAAAACCAAACAATAAAGGATTAATTGTTTGTTGAGATTTGGCATCTCTAATTTCAAAATGCAAATGAGGAGCAGTAGAACTACCACTATTTCCGGTCCAGGCAATAGTATCGCCCTTTTGAAATTTAAAAGCACCTACTTCAGGAAATAAATCTACAGCAAATTTCTTCTTAGAATACTGACTCTCTAACAGATAGTTAGCTATATCAACCTGAAATCCTTGTAAATGTGCATACACAGATACATAGCCATTGTAATGAGTAAGATATAAAGCTTTTCCATATCCGCCAGGTCTAGTTTTAACACGCGAAACATATCCATCTTCAATAGCAATAACAGGAAATCCCTCTATGCCTTTCGTTTTAATATCTATTCCAGCGTGAAAATGATTAGACCGTAATTCACCAAAAGTTCCCGCTAATACCAAAGGAATGTGTAGCGGTGCTCTGAAATTAGTTTCATTATAAGGTATTTGAGCCTTAGAAGAAAAACTAGCACAAAGTAAAATTAGGATTAGAGGCAATATGTATAAACGGCAATTCATTCTAGCTCACTCTTTTATATTTGATGCAAATTTAATTTTTTAGTCCTTGTGACGAAACTTTTTGCAAGGAACGAAACAATGCTATTTTTCGTCTTGTATTAATCGCTTTTTTTATGCGGATTAACTATATTTGTATCATAGTTGATGCTTTGTAAATGGATCATTTAAGTAAAAGACTCGAAAATCTTCGTTCTCAAGTTCAAAAGCTAAACTCAGCTTTCGAACAATTGAACAAAATAAACGAAGATTTATCTACGGAGAATAAAGAACTCCAAGAAAAGCTTTTTCGAAAAGGAGAAAAAATCAAAGCACTCAAAGATGAGAGAGAGTTAATTATAAATGCCAAGTCGCTAACAGAAGTAGGATTGAGTAGTAAGGAAGCAAGGCACAAGATTAACGAACTCGTACGGGGAATAGACAAATGTATAGCACAGCTGAATCAATGATAAAGCTAAATGGATAAACTTAAAATCAAAGTTTCGATAGCCGGGAGAGTATATCCCCTTACTATCAAACGAGAGGAAGAAGAGAATATCCGTAAGGCGGCTGCGAAAATTGAAGCTATTGTAAAGCAATTTGAATCAAATTATGCCGTAAAAGACAAACAGGATTTGTTGGCTATGTGCGCTTTACAATTATCATCAAAAGTTGAAGTAGAAGAAGGGAAAACCTTAGTCGACACTTCGAGTTTGGATAATCAAATAGATTCTATTGAAGCAGATATTACAGCTTTGCTACAACGTTCTTTAACATAGAAAACTAGTAAATGTAGTTTCCCGTATTAATTCAATAAGTTGTTAAACTCAACATAAAATTAATTGGATTTGATTCGTCTTTTTAAAAACAAGCCTCAACCTTTAGGTCCTTCGGGTGTCAGTGGAAGTTTGATGAATGGTGGTCGGTCCATCCGTGCTTTACCGGAGTTTAATTAACAGGATTAATACGGGTTTCTTTTTTTTATATAAACTCAACACAAATGGAAACAAACATAATATCATTAGCTGTAGTTGGACTTGTAGCCTTAATTGTAGGTTATATTATAGCAAGCACACTACTACGTAAATCTATAGAAGCAAAATCGAAAACTATACTCGACGATGCTAAAAAAGCTTCAGAACAGCTTAAAAAGGATAAAATCTTACAAGCCAAAGAGAAATTCTTAGAGCTCAAGAGTGAACACGAAAAGGTGATTAATAATCGCAATCGTAAAATGAATGAGCTTGAGTCTAAAGCTAAAGAAAAAGATACCAAGCTTAATCAACGCTTAGAAGATTCTAAAAGAAAAGCAAAAGATCTTGAAGACAAAAGAGAAAACCTTAGTAATCAGCTAGAGATTATTGAGCGCAAGGAAGAAGAACTTGAAAAAGCACATTCTCGTCAAGTAAAGGCTTTAGAGACTATCTCTGGAATGAGTGCTGAAGATGCAAAAACTCAATTAGTAGATGCCTTAAAAGCGGAAGCTAAAACAGAAGCGATGTCTTTAATTCAGGATACTATTGAAGAAGCTAAACTCACAGCCAATAACGAAGCTAAGAAAATCGTTATTCAAACAATTCAAAGAGTTGCTACAGAACATTCTGTAGAAAATGCTGTATCTGTTTTCAACATTGAAAGTGACGATATCAAAGGTCGTATTATCGGTAGAGAAGGTAGAAATATTAGAGCTTTAGAAGCTGCTACAGGAGTAGAAATCGTAGTTGACGATACACCAGAGGCAATTATCCTTTCTTGCTTTGACCCTGTACGTAGAGAGATTGCTCGCTTATCACTTCATAAATTGGTGACTGATGGACGTATTCACCCTGCTCGTATTGAAGAAGTAGTTGCTAAAACAAAAAAGCAATTAGAAGAAGAAATTGTTGAAACAGGGAAACGCACTTGTATAGATTTAGGTATTCACGGATTACATCCTGAATTACTAAGAATGGTAGGGCGTATGCGCTACCGTTCGTCTTACGGACAAAACTTACTACAACACAGTAGAGAAACAGCCAACCTTTGTGCTACAATGGCATCTGAATTAGGTTTAAACCCTAAAGCGGCAAAACGTGCTGGATTGTTACATGATATTGGTAAAGTTCCAGATGATGAGCCAGAATTGCCACACGCAATCTTAGGAATGAAAATAGCTGAAAAATACGGTGAAAAACCAGATATCTGTAATGCTATTGGTGCTCACCACGATGAGGTTGAAATGACTAGCTTATATTCTCCTATCGTTCAAGTATGTGATGCTATTTCTGGGGCGCGTCCTGGAGCACGTAGAGAAATTGTTGAATCTTACATCCAACGTTTAAAAGAACTAGAAAGTTTAGCGCTTGCTCACCCTGGAGTTCTTAAATCTTACGCGATTCAAGCAGGTAGAGAACTTCGTGTAATCGTTGAAAGTGAAAAGGTAAACGATGAAAAAGCTGCTGCTATTTCATTCGAGATATCTCAAAAGATTCAAAATGAAATGACTTATCCAGGTCAGGTGAAAGTTACTGTTATTAGAGAAACTAGAGCTGTGAACTACGCAAAGTAAGCAGCTGTTATTATACATCAAAAGCCTTCCAAATGGAAGGCTTTTTTTATATCCTTAAAGCTCATTATCTATTGACAACAAGATAAGTCCAATTCCCACAGCTGCAGTATCCAAAAATACGTGGAGTAAGAAATAAAATCTAAACTTCTTTTAGATAGCCCAAAAAGTTCTCTAAAGCGATTTTTTTAAGTTGATCAAATTCATAGGAAATAGCATCATTTATATAGCTCTTCAAATCGATAGAGCTATTTTCATTTTTATCCCAAGATTCTATAGCTAAAGATTTATTATTTACTCCGTTCTCTACAGCAATATTAAACTTAGAAAGGAAATCTGGATTCAAAGGTTTATTAGCTACCCAGCAAGCGAAAACAAATGGAAGTCCGGTAAACTTAAACCACTCTTCAGAGAGGTCATACTGGTAAAGAAATCTGCCATTCAAATCGAATGCCCTATCTCCTATTACTACACCGGCTCGAGTGCCTGAAATTGTATCTACATAACCTTCAGTAGTCTTTTCAAAAGCAACATCAATTTTCCAAAACTTCTTCACCAACACTTTGGTTAGCATCACCGAGGTACGCGACTGGTAATCTAAAGCTATAGAATCAATTTCCTTTAACGGGCAATCGCTATACAACATAACCGTATTCACCTTACCTTTAGATCCAATACAATAGTTCCCAATAATTTCTGCAGAAGGAATGTTTGGGATTTCTGCTACAGGTATTAAAGCTAAATCCACTTCGCCAGATTTCAATAAATCAGCACACTTAGAGGGATATTCTAATCGGAGAGCAATTTGAGACCTGAGGTTAATTTCTTCTTCTATTCCGTATAAAAAAGGAATGGTATTGAGATACGATACCGCGGCAAGCTTAACTTTATGCTTCATTAAAACCAAATATAATAGATTGAATATGACAACAAAGCTGCACTAACACCCAATTTAAGTGCCGTACCTGTAACAAAACCAATAAATGAACCAATTGCTACTTTCATAGCCCTTGAATTATCTCCTTTCACCTCAGACAATGCACCTAAGAAAGCACCTACAAAAGGCCCGATTAATAAACCTATAGGTGGAAAAAGCAAGCCTACAAATAGACCTACAAAAGTACCTATGGTTGATTTTCGACCTCCGCCAAACTTCTTTACTCCCCATGCTTGCAACGTATAATCTAAAACAAAAACAATAGCGACTATAACAGCCCAAGTCCATAAAAAGCTAGGACTAAACTGAGTGCCCGTAAAAAAGTGAATGAGCAATACCGCCAAATACGAAATTGGAGGACCTGGTAAACCTGGGATAATACTCCCTAATAAACCTAAAAGCAATAAGGAGAATGCGATAATTAATATCAGTATGGTCATATAATCTTATGAAAAAATAAATTTAGTAAACTATGCTGCTAATTTAGCCGTTCTTTCGTGAATATCAAACCGTGAATTTAATTCGGCGATACCGGCAACAATAAGTTTGTTTGATTTTTTATCCTAACAATCAAATTATTTACATAAAGTAAATTGGAATAATCTATCATAAAACAAGGGTTTTCTTAACTTTGCAGCTTAATTTTCAAGCTGAAATTATGAATTTGAATGCACTTACTGCTATTTCTCCTGTTGACGGTCGCTATCGTAGAGCTGGAAAAGAACTAGCGACTTATTTTTCTGAATACGCTTTAATTCGCTACCGCGTAAGAGTAGAAATTGAATATTTCATCGCTCTTTGCGAAATGCCTCTTCCACAACTAGAGAATATTGATAAATCTATTTACACTTCATTAAGAGCTATTTATATAGATTTCACTGAAGAAGATGCACAAGCAATAAAAGACATAGAGAAGGTAACTAACCACGATGTTAAAGCTGTAGAGTACTATATTAAAGAGAAATTTGATGCACTTAATTTAGAAGCATATAAAGAGTTTATTCACTTTGGTTTAACTTCTCAAGACATCAACAATACGTCTGTACCGCTTTCTTTAAAAGAAGCTGTATTAGAACAATACCTTCCTAAATTAGATGAAGTAATTGCTAAATTGAAAGAGCTGGCTATAGAATGGAAAGACATTCCATTACTGGCTCGCACGCACGGTCAGCCTGCTTCTCCAACACGTATGGGTAAAGAGATTGAAGTGTTTATTGCTCGTTTAAACCGTCAGGTAGAGCAATTAAAGGACGTTCCTTTTTCTGCTAAATTCGGTGGAGCTACCGGAAACTTTAATGCACACTTAGTGGCTTATCCAAACAACAACTGGTTGGCTTTTGGAAATCACTTTGTAAATAACGTATTAGGCTTAGACCGTTCTCACCCCACAACACAAATTGAACACTACGATAATTTAGCTTCACTTTTTGACGCTATGAAACGTATCAATACCATCATTTTAGATTTAGATAGAGATATCTGGACTTATATTTCGATGGATTACTTTAAGCAAAAAATTAAAGAAGGTGAAGTTGGATCTTCAGCTATGCCACATAAAGTAAACCCAATTGACTTCGAAAATTCTGAAGGAAACATTGGAATTGCAAATGCATTATTTGAGCACTTATCTGCTAAACTTCCAGTTTCTCGTTTACAAAGAGATTTAACCGATTCTACTGTACTAAGAAACGTAGGTGTTCCATTTGCACACACAAGCATTGCTTTTGGCGCTCTATTAAGAGGTTTGAATAAATTGATTATTCGTGAAGATAATATTCAAGGGGATTTAGAGAAAAACTGGGCTGTAGTATCTGAAGCGATTCAAACGATACTTCGTAGAGAAGCTTATCCTAAACCTTACGAAGCTTTGAAAGGTTTAACAAGAACAAATGCAGCTATTACTCAATCGAGTATTGCTGAATTTATCGACACTTTAAATGTAAGTGACGAATTAAAAGCTGAATTAAAAGCGATTACGCCTCAAAACTATACAGGAATTTAATTTCAATAGATTTCGTAAAAAAGGCTTCCTATAGGAAGCCTTTTTTATTGAATAGCATCATTCCTTCTGCCTAAACATCCCTAAGAACTTATACCACATATCAGAAAAGTTATCAAACTCATCTTTATAGAACAAACCTAATCCTGTAGTATAATTACTTGAAGCATCTTGCAATTGGAAACTTTCTTCAAGATTTCTGAAAGCTAATAAACGAAGTTTACCATCATCACTTAAACGATACTCAACTTTAAAATCACCAATAAAACGTGTTTTATTTAGAGCAGGTTGCGTTCCAATATTACCATTAAAAGTAATCCTATCATTTACCCTCATATTATTCAAAAGGAGTTCAAATTCCTTATTACTTAAAGTATCACCCAAGTTAGGATGATATTTAAGACCTAAATCAAAACGATCCGTAGTTTGGGATAACCAATTTGACAATTGATTATTTAGCATTTCAGTACCCGTAGAAAGTGTTGAACTTAAATAATCTACATCAGTGTTTTCTAATTCATCTGTACTCATAAAGCTATTTAATACCAAGAGTGATAAGAACTGTTGAGTCTTCTTCTCTTCTGTATTGGTACGTTCATCTAATAAGCGTTTTATATAATCGTCGCCTTTTGGTATTTGTATATCAAATTCTATGTCTGGTTGAAGTAAATCTCCTGTCATTGACATCTTGCATTCTACATCACTGTTTCTATTATATTCGGGGCTTAAAGCACTGATATTTGTGTTGATATGGTAAAGCGCATTTAAATCCATTTGAGCTGTATATGGATTCCCATCCCATAGCAGTTGAGCCCCTTTTTCAATTTCAAACTTCTTATTCACAAAATTTTGAAGAGTAAACAAGTAATCACCTTCACTAAGGGTATAATCTCCAAACATATACACTTCATCTGCACTATTGATACCTATATTAATAAAACCCGATCCGCGAGCACTAATTTTATCTCCAAGAGTTTCGTCGAAAATAATATTAGTTTGAGCATTTTCATTTAGCTCAAAATTCATATCAATAATTAGTCCAGTGGATTTCTTAACTTGATCAGAAAGAGTCCATACAGTGTCGTTTACATTTTCATTTTTCTCAATAAACTGAACAAAGCTTAGCTCATCTATACTCTCATCGTCATCTAAAGGAATAAACAGAGACGAGCCTTTATCGGTAACTGCATTAACCTCTATAGCAATTGCTTGTACAGGGCCGCTAAAACTAGCATCTCCAGACGCTATAGCTCTACCATAATAAGCTTCATCTCGATATGCATCGGTATTTAAGCACAATAAACTATCAGCAGTAATTCCCAAATCAAGAGAGAAATCTTTAAAGTTCTGATGAAAGACATCACCGCTTAAAGCCCCTTCACCGATATCCACTTCATTTTGAGTACTCACAAAATCAAACTCTTTAAACTCAATATGTCTATCACTTAATTTAATTACAGAATTGTCAATTGCATTAAAATTAATATTCAAAAAAGGTACAGACAAAGACACATCTTCAACAATTAACTCTCCTTCAAATTCTGGCTTACGCAGATCTCCATAAAAGTTTAGATATCCAGCAGCTTCACCTTTCAAATCAGCAACAACCACATTTAAATACGTCCTAAGATGTTTCAAATCAAAATCATAAACATCCATGGATACAGTAAAATTATTAGAGTCTAAGCTAGGCATATAGGCTCCAGTAAACTCCACTGTATTAACCGAATTCTTATTTATGAATCCTTCAATATCCTGAGTCTCATTCAGAGAATCAGAACCAATGTTAATATTTAGAGCTCCCAATAAATAATCATTTACAATGAGTTGGTTAGTCTGAATACTAGAATTTAAGTGGTATATATTATTCTTTTCTACACGTTTCAATCGGCCATTCAAGCGTCCATCGATACTCGATTTAATTCTAGACAACCAAGGTGATAAATTATCAAACTCAAAATTAGAAACTTCAACATCAATCGTATTATCTTTCATATTGCCATCAAATACTAAAGCTATATTTTGTGAAATAGTCTTCAAGTAAATTGAAGTAGAGAGGTTTTTTTTACTGTAATCTATTTTTGAACTTTCTTTAATAGTCCACAGTGTATCGGCAAAATAAAACTGACTTTCTTCAACTCCAATATTTAATGACTTGGTATCTACAGAAGCCTCGCCTTTTACAATCCCATCAAATTTTATAGAATCATTGCTTATCCATGCCATAGCATAGCGCCAATCGCCAAAATTCCCAACTTGATCAATTTCTATATTCTCTACTTTGGTGCTATTATTAAAATCTAGTTTTGATCCTGTAAGTCCTATTTCCCAATGTTCTGCAGTGGCTTTCGAATTAATTTTCAAATCTCTACACAACCATTTATCCCAACCTAAGTTTGGACTTTCTATATTAAAAGTTAAACCCTCACCTCTATTATTAAAGCTTCCCGTAATATTAGCACCATCACCCAAATTCAACTTAGGCATCAACAAATTCGTTAAAGCCGAAGTGTTAGAAAGATTTACTTCAAACTCGAAATTTTGGGCTTTATTACGCCCCTTATTTAGCAAAGGGAAATGTGGCGATAAATAAGCAAAAAAGGAATTGAATAAATTTGGAACATCAATGTTGCCTTCAAAATTTGCATTGGCAAAATCGGAACTTAGCTTCAACACATCTTTAGAGCTTAACTTTTCGGAACTAAAATGTATATCGTTAAAGTGATAATAATTATCAAAGGTTTCAACGGTTGTAAAGAACACTCCAATACTACCATCAATATTATCCCATTTATCACCAACTAGATTCATTTCGACCAAACTAGATAATTTGGCTACAGGAGTTTTATCATACCAGTTCAGCTTCACCAAATTAGCTTCAATGATATCAGCGACAAAATCCATTACAGGCTTTTCTTTAGAAAAATCTATCTCACCAGAAAAGTCAACTTCTAAATTCTCGTCTACAACAAAGGCTTCCCCTTTAAAGCGATTGGGTTTTAAACGACCATCCAATGTGATATTATGATAATCGTAATTGCTTATAGAAATAGACTTAACCAAACCGTGTACATCGGTATCAAAGCTCATCAAATCAAAACCTTCTCCTTTAACAGACATTTCGGCATTTATAACACCAAACTTATCATCTCCAATAAATGATTTCAGATTAAAATCTTTTAAAATTAAATCTCCTTCATAAACAGGAGCATCAAGTGTATCGGAAATATTAATAAATAAATCAGATTCTATAATACCTTGTTCAGAATTGAGTGCCAAATTCAAATTTAAATCAGACATAGTTCCATTAAGGGCAGCCTGAGAACTAATTGTTCCAAGACGAGAAAGCAGGTAATCATTATCAAATAAGGACTCTATCCAAAGCCACTCGTCGGCAACTAAGTTTAATTGATTCGCTTGAATCGCATAGTCCCATTTCTTTAGATCGCGCCAATTTTGAATATTTAAGGCACCATTTACTTCACTACCCTTATCAGAATATAAACGAAATTCTTCAGTCCATAAACGATCACCTACAAGCTTAACATCAGCACTTAAATTAAACTGTAAATTATGTGGCCATTGTGGGTACAATCCTGTAGTTGCTTTCTTATCAATTTGTAATTGATGAATTTTTAGTTCAGCAGTGTCCCTTTGCTGGTGGTAATCAAACTTTATTAAAGAGCTCCCACTCTCCCATCTCAAGCCCTCAATAGCATTCTCCTGTTTTGAGATTTGAATTTGTTTAGCTTCTAACTGATGTTTTTGTCCTTGTAATTGCTCCCACTCCAAATTACTCAATACAAACTCAGTCATGGAACTCAGTTTACAATCTCTAAGATAAATGTCTAATTTCCTAAATGAGCGTTGTTCGGTTTTACTTCCAACATCTATGCGCGCTCTATTAATCCAAAAATTATCTATAACTAAAGCCTGCGACTCTTTTTCAGAATTCAAAAAAGGCTCTATATATCTATAGAGTTCAGCATCGGATAAAGAATCTCCATATTGGTAATTTAGCTGTAGACCTTTGAGATAAACTTTTTTTAAATGGTTGAAACGTAGGTTTGAAGCTTGTATTTTAACTTCCTCCACATACAGCAAGGTATCATGTTTACTATCGAGTAAAAGCACATCGCTCCACTGTAATCCACTAAGAATTCCTAGTTTTATTTTATCAGATTGAATTTGAATTTGGTATTCTTCGGCAAGCCAAGAGGTAAATTCCTTAGCCATTCTTTTTTGTACAGAAGGGATTTGTACAACAAACACAAAGCCCAAAATAACTAGGGCTGAAATTTTTATAATGCGCTTAATTATGTTTTTACCTGTATTGATAAGACAATTCTTTATTTTTGCCGTATGACTAAAAAAAGCATCACTATATTAGGAATAGAATCTTCGTGCGACGACACCTCTGCGGCTGTCATTAAAGACGCTAAAATTCTATCGAATATTGTTACTAATCAGGAAGTTCACCAAAAATATGGAGGTGTAGTTCCAGAGCTCGCTTCACGTGCGCATCAGCAAAATATTGTTCCGGTAGTGAATCAAGCTTTAAAGATAGCAAATAATAGCAAAGACCAGATCGATGCAATTGCCTTTACCAGAGGGCCTGGGCTGATGGGATCACTATTGGTAGGCACCTCTTTTGCCAAGTCTTTATCCATGGCTTTAGAAGTGCCACTCATTGAAGTAAACCATATGCAAGGGCATATACTTGCTCATTTTATCGACGAGGGGCAGCAATTTCCTGAATTTCCCTTTTTGTGCTTAACCGTGTCGGGTGGACACACACAAATAGTTCTGGTAAAAGATTATTTTGACATGGAGGTATTAGGCGAGACTATTGACGATGCCGCAGGTGAAGCATTTGATAAAAGCGCCAAAATTTTAGGCTTGCCTTATCCTGGCGGTCCTTTAATTGATAAGTATTCAAAGCAAGGAAATCCAAAAGCTTTTAAATTTACCAAGCCTAAAGTTGGCGATTTAGAGTTTAGCTTCAGTGGCTTGAAATCAAATATTCTCCAACTCATACAGAGAGAAGAGAAAAAAGATGCCGATTTTATTGAGAAAAATCTTGTCGATTTATGCTCTTCTATACAATCTACAATCGTCTCAATTCTGCTGGAAAAAATTGACAATGCTGTTAAGCACACGGGAATTAGCCAGATTGCAATTGCTGGTGGAGTTTCTGCAAATTCGGGTTTGAGAGAAGCCTTGCTTGAAAGAGAAAATAGCCATAAATGGAAGGTATATATCCCCAAATTTGAATACTGCACCGATAATGCTGCTATGATAGCTGTTGCAGGATATTACAAATATTTAAATGCTGATTTTACCGATAATTCGGTGAGCGCTAAGGCTCGTTATAAAATTTAGAGTTACCTCTACCCCAAATAAGTTTTATTGCTAACTAATTATCAATAATATTCTAAATATTTGTAGATTATAGCTTCAAATATTAGAATAATGTATCAAATAAAATTATTTCCACTACATCATAACTCTGTAGACTATATCGGTATCTATTGCCCTAAACATGATTTATGGGAATCTGAACTCATCAAAATGGGGGCTAAATGGAATAAAAACAATAAGTTTTTGTTCATTAAAAACACCTCTACTAATCTCAATAATATATTCAAATATTTCAAAGGGAAAGCTTGGGTTGATATCGAAGAGTTAAAAGATCCAAAATTATTATACAATGTTCCAATTGAAATTAAACTCCCAAAGGAATACGAACTGTTACTTAAACGAAAACGCTATAGTGCGAACACAATCAAAACCTATTGCTCATTGTTTAAAAGTTTTTTAAGTTTTTATGCTACCAAAAAACCTGAAGACATTAACGAAGAAGATATTAGAGCTTATCAAGACTATTTAGTAAACATAAAAAAGGTCGCTATAAGCACTCAAAATCAACATATAAATGCGATTAAATTCTACTATGAAAAAGTATTGGGTGGAGAGCGTAAATACTACGAAATTGAACGACCTAGAAAAGAGAAAAAGCTACCAAAAGTTTTGTCTGAGAAAGAGGTTTTAGATATCTTAAATGCAACGACCAACATTAAACACAAAAGTATACTGGCAACATTGTATTCCTCAGGATTAAGAATTGGTGAATTACTCAATTTAAGAATCTCTGATGTCTCATACGATAAGTCCCTCATTTTTGTTAGAGGTGGAAAAGGGAATAAAGATCGCACAACAATTCTTTCCGATTCTATTGCTATTGTATTAAAACAATACATAAACCAATACCATCCTAAGTATTGGCTATTTGAAGGGATCACACATAAACAATATAGCGCAGGAAGTGTTAGACAATTGCTGAAAAGAGCAGCTCAAAGTGCTGGAATACTTCAAAATGTTACTCCGCATATGCTCAGACATAGTTTTGCCACTCATTTGTTGGAACAAGGCGTAGATATTCGCTATATTCAAACGCTGTTAGGACATAACTCTCCTAAAACAACAGCTATTTATGCTTTTGTTTCTGATAAGAGTTTGCGGAAAATAAAAAGTCCTCTCGACAGCTATTTAGAATCGCTAAATGGTGCTAACAGTGAGAAATGAAAAAATTAACTAGAATTATATAAACGCAATAGGCGTTTACCCAAACGTTGTGTGT
>Ga0187827_10003612_pt1 | contig 19876 bp, 21 predicted proteins | sample ETNtaG_39_FD_167969 | JGI IMG/M metagenome (GOLD analysis project Ga0187827, IMG submission 167969) | Marine microbial and viral communities from oxygen minimum zone, Eastern Pacific Ocean - ETNP2014_SV_150_PacBio MetaG (Illumina Assembly) | ecosystem: Environmental > Aquatic > Marine > Hypoxic... | reverse complement strand
GCGAAAGGGTTCCGAGAGGCCTTCTCAAAACAGGTGGGAAGGTGGTGCGAGACGAACAGGCTTCTTAGTACCGGGCACGCGAGTCCTGAGGAGGACCCGATCGGTCAGGTCTACATGACGCCTGGACTGATGGGTTGGCTAAGGGAGCAGCAGATACCAGGGTTTGACCTTATAGCAGACGTCACAGGCGACAGACAGCGCCCGCTGCTACAGATGGGACCAAAACTTGCGGGATCGGTGGCGCATCAGGCTGGCCGCGAGCATGTGTTGTGTGAGGCGTTCGCGGTTGTTGATTGGGTGCAGACGATTGCGGACATGAAAAGGACATGCGACTGGGTGATGGTGCTTGGGGCCAACCTTCTGGCTTTCCATGGTCAGCACTACAGCATTGACGGCCTAAGGAAATATGGAACGCCGCCTTCCCAGTTTTTTCAAGCTGGCTACTGGCGGTTTTTCGGTGATTTTTCAAAACACATAGAACGGATAGGCGCTTTTCTCACCGGCGGCACCCCGAAAGTCGAAGTGGCGATGCTCCACCCCGAAGTGGAACTCTCGGCACTGCTACCTCTCCACAGCGATGAAGCTGAGGCTTTGGTAAACCGCTTTGGACGGGCGCTGGACAGTCTGCTCTCATCGCAGATCGATTGCGATCTGATTGATGAGGAGGGGCTGGAGACGGCGGTGGTGGAGGATGGAACGCTCAAGTTGGGTGATGCGATTTATCGCGGTCTGGTGTTGCCAGGCGTTCGGTATATCACCGATGGGGCCGCGGAGGTGATTGGGACACTCCTCAAAGCCGGGTTTCAGGTCTGGTCACTGACCGGTGATCTGCTGACACTGGATGGCGAGCGGTTGGTTCTGGATGGAATCCATTTGGTGGGCGATGAAGAGCTTGTGGACGCGGTCACAGACAAAATCCCGCCACCAATTGAGGTCGATCCTCCTTCCAGGTTGCTGATTCAGCACCGGCAAGAAGGCGATAGACACCTGATATTTGTTGTCAACAATGACGATAAGCGGTTTGCTGGTCGGATAACCGTGAAACTGGACGGTTCGGCTACAATCACGATACAAGACGGTGAGCCGTCTACCTACCTAACCAACGCACCGATCCCTATGTCGCTGCCGCCGTGGGGAAGCGCAACAATAGCCGTCAATCCATTAGCCGAAGAGGTGAAAACCAGCTCGCCCAAGCGGTGGACTACGCTCGCTGACATTTCGCGCGGCTGGCGGTTCTCCACCGAATCGGACAATGTCGGTGTACTAAGGGACTGGCACGTTGTCACGTCAGAAGCGCAGTCGCGCCACGGGTTTGCAGGGCGACCGACGATGGACCTGCTAACTGAGGCGATGCTGCCATCGGATGTTTCTGGGCTGGATGAGGTGTGGCTGGTATGTCGGTTCGATGCTGAAAGTGTGCCATCGCCGCTGTGGCTCGTTAGGGAGTCTGACATCAGTCCCGCTCAAGTCGATTGGTGGGTCAACGACAGGGCTATCACACGGTGGGAACCGGTTATCAGATACGATGTGATGAACCAACAAGCCGAGATATCAAGCTATGTCGTAGAAGGGTTGAACCGAGTGGTGATGCGGCTTATCGGGCTGGGCGCGGTGGACCCAGACCAACGGCAGGTAAGGGCAACAGCGCGGCTGTTCGGAGGTTTTGAAGTGTATCGACCGTGGGCGCATCCGAGTCCGATCCGGCTCAAGAGAGCCGACGCCTCGATTGAGCTTGAGGGGCTGCCATCGTGGACCGAGACCGGGTACCGGGACTATTCAGGCGTGGGCAGCTACTCGTGCGAAATAGATGTCACCGAGGAGTGGATGGAAAATGGTCCATTGGCGCTGTCGTGCTCTGTTTGCGACGATGTGGCAGAGCTTGTTGTCAACGACATAGACGCTGGGGTCCGCGCCTGGATGCCCTACCGTTGGACTGGTCTAGAAGAGCTACTTAAACCTGAAGTTAATACTCTGCAGATCAAAGTGGCGAACACACCTGCCAATATGTTTTTGGACGTCAACAAACCAGCCGGGCTAAGAGGATCAATCTTGCTTGAGCGCGGAATCTGATAGAGACAGCGGGTGTGAAGCAGGAAGCGCTAGAGTTAACGCGTTATACGCCAACAGAATTTGATTCTTATAGACCAGGAGAAGTCATGCCCAAAGAGACGCTCAAAGTCGCTGCCACTCAGCTCGTAGTCCACCAAGATATCGAGGCCAACGCAGACAAGATAATCGCCAATTTGGAGCAGTGCGCTGCTGACGGAGTGGAGGTGGTACTGTATCACGAAGGGGTGCTGTTCGGATATACGTTCGATATGGATTTTGAGGCGGCGTTCGACCAGAGTAGGATCGACCGTGCCGAAGAGCGGATCGCCAAAAAATGTGCTGATCTGGGAATAGCGGCGATCGTTGGATCGACCCACCTGGAGGATGGCGAGCGGTTCAACAGCTCTACAGTCATCGACCAGCACGGTGAGATCATCTGCCGCTACGGAAAAATCCATCTGGCAGGCGAACCCTGGTGTCGCGGCGGCAAATTCCTGCCTGTTGTCGAGATATTCGGGGTTCAATGCTGTTTCTTGATCTGCCACGATATCCGCTATCCCGAACTGGTGCGTCTGCCAGCTGCCATGGGTGCCAAAGTCTGTTTCATGGCCAACTGCGAATCGTCCATCGTCCACGAGCACAAGCTTCTGGCGTACAGGTCGATGCCGATCTCTCGCGCCACGGAAAACGGTATCTATCTGGTGATGGCGAACGCTCCGGCCTACAAGGACGACCCCGACTGCTCAAGCTCGTCCCACGGTAACTCCAAAATCATTGAGCCCGACGGAAATGTTCTCGTGGAGGCAGGGTGGTTCACCGAGGAGACGGTGACTTGGGACCTCGATCTAGGGGAAGCCAAAGGCCACATCGCGTGGCGCTCCTACACCGACGACACGCCTCTTAAGGAGTGGCTCACCGATGGGATGAAAATAGTCGAAGGCGGCTCGCCCATCGGGCCGGAATAGATTCGTTTTGGGCCGAAACCGGCCAGGTTATTCTGGCAGCGCGAGCTCAATGGCGTAGGCGAACGGGCGGTCGTCGATGGTGCCCTTTAGCTCAAGAGGCGGGTAGTCCAATATGGAACTTCCGTCGTTGCGTGTGAGACGGAAGTCCGCTGGAATTGCGCCGTAGGGCTGAAGCGTGAACGAAACGTTTCGTGGTGATGAGATCCAGACATCACCGCCTGCAAACGCCAACGTGCCTGAGAGCCAGGCGTCAAACGGGTTTCGCAGAACAAACCAGACGACGTTTCTGTCATCCAATGTTTTTGTGGTGTCGTTGGGATCGATTTTGAGCGGGTAGGGAGGCGGCGCGCAGATAACAGCCGCCAGATCGGCCCGTTCGCGCCAGTCTGAAAAAGGGCCGATGGTGACATCAGAGGTCTCATCATGTCGCTGGGTGTATCCCCACCACAGCGGCCACCCATCGTGAGGTGGCGGCAGCCGATTGGGCTCCACGAGCGTGGCTACAGCCTGTCCCTTTTCCCACCACACCCGCAGGTGAAGCGCAGTTACCCGGTAAGGATAGCCTTTCCAGTCGTGTGTAGACGCTAACGGTTGAGTGGCGGTCACGACCACCAAAACACCAGAGCGATGCGACCCTCTAGTGCGCTCCACCACGCCACCTTGAGCGGTCACAATCAATGAATCGGCAGATTGGTCAAACGCCACGATCTGCGGAAATGCGTTTCGCGACGACGCTGATTGCGGGGTGGGTGCATTGAGTGTTTGGGTCACCCACTTGGGGTCCGTAGTCACATCAATCCACGACGAAACAATCGGGCCCACCGAGACTTTCACACTCTCATGGTTAAAAGGCATCTCCTTGCGGTACACCTCGTTATACCGTCGCCGCATCTGTTTCCAATCGAACACCACCACCAGATGGCCGTCTGATTCTAACGGCGTGATCTGCACAGTCACCGCGCCCTCAAACAGGCCGCTCCCCGATGCCATGCCTGTTGCACTCATCGCCAATGTTATAGTAAACCACCAGTTATTCATACCCGCTCCTTACTGCGCCACCACAGCGCTAAGTGCCACACCAGCCCCGCAAATACGGGGACATACTCCACCCAACGCAGAATACCCAACTCCGACCAGACTCCGGTCTGTGCCCAACCTGAGAGTACATGGTAGGAAAGCGGTGCCAACCCGGTCCAGAGTATGAGCGCTGGAACCGGAAGAAAACAGAGCCAGGGCACCATCCACGTCAGGTACCACGGGTTCACCGCGGGTGCTAAGAATAGCAATGCTGCGGTTATCGCAAGAAACTGGAACATAAGCCTCTTGCCGCGCCAAGCGACCGAACTGACAATCGCCATGAGCAACACACCCACGACGATCTTCGCTGCCATCCCATCGCCGACATGATCGCCGTAGACTCCCCAACCCGCCAACCAGTCCTTCGCCCAGCTACTCAACGATCCAGCGTTGAGGAGTGAACTGTCCATGACAGCGTCTATTATAGCAAAGAGGCTGTCGTTGAATCGCCATGCCCCGGCGTAGGCCCCAAGTCCAACCACCAACCGCTCGCCTGCGCCGAGATAGGGAATTAGCAGCCCCACCGACACTGCTATGAATACTCCACCGCCAGCCAACGGCTTCTTTTTGAGAAGCAGCGGTGCTAAGAGAAGTGCGTACGGCTTCGCCATCGCCGCCACCGCCAGGGCTCCCCAAGCGGCAACCGGCCATCTCTTGGCCCAGAGAAACGCCGTCAGCACCGTCAACATCACCGGGAGCGCGTCCAAATGTCCTGAATGTGCGGATTCCACTATTACAAGCGGATTCCAGGCGTATGCGACCACCCACATTTTGGGTCGACCATGGGCTTTGAGAAGCAGAGCCAACAGGAGAATGGTGGTTACATCCAGCAGGACAAACGCCGCTTTGAAGGCTTGCGGGCTGTGCCAGATACAGTCCACTACTGCAAAAAGTATCTGGGCAGGTGGACCGTAGATGGTGGATATGTGCGGGTTGTTGATTAGCGGATGCCACTGATCTTTGAGTGCGGAAAGATCGGGAAAGATCGGAGGTTGTGAGTACGGGTTTATACCCGATACCTGGACGCGCCCGTCCCACATGTACCGATATATGTCGTCGGAGAGAGACGGTTCTGCAGGAACGAGTACCAAACGAAACAGGACAGCGGTGGGAAGAACTATTTTTAGTGCGCCGTCTTCCCACCATTCCTGTTTGATCGCCCATAGCGTCCCGGCATAGCCGATCCAAAGTAGGCCGTGGATAGTCCAGTAGGTCGATATCTGATGCCGAAGATCGCCAAGCGCCGTGATGGCGATGTACGCCTCCACCATCAAAAACGCTACCAGGAGGAGGAGTACGGTTCTACGCCGGGGCATCAGATGTCCAGGAGGGGTGCTCGGTCGTTGCGCCGATTTCCCAATGTTGTGGCGTCGAGTGCCGTCTAGCGCTGGGTCATTCGGCCCACTTCACCAAGAGCGTCCAAAATATTGTTGACCGAGATGCCCATGAAGTCCGAAGGCGTCTCTTCCTCGGTGGCGAGGTGAATCGGAGTCATCCCAGCGGATCGGGCACCTATAACATCGCACCCGAAGCTGTCGCCGATATGAACCGTCTCATCGGGGCGAACTTTCAGCTTGCTGAGCGCCATCTCAAATATGACGCTATCGGGTTTGGCAGATTCGGCATCCCTTGATGGAAGTATCAGGTCCACATGCTTTGATATCCCCAGCCGCTCACAGATGTCGTGCAGCGTCGGCGCTTCCCAGTTGGAGATGATCATCACCAGGTAGCCCTGCATATTGCTCGATTCCACGGCTTCGAGACCGTCTGGAAGCAACTCAGTCTCGTGGAAATCGGTCTTCCACATCTCCTCGGCGATCTCAGAACCGTCGTCTACCCCCAGCGCCTCCTCCACCATGTGACGGCAGTAGTGGAACCAGACTCGTTCGTCCTTCGGGTATCTAAGACCGTGTTTCTCCCGCATTTCAGACAGATAGACCTCAGCCGCCGCGACCCCCTTCCCCAAACCATCGTCACTCACGTCCCGGCCCAAACCCTTGAGGTATTTGGCTGCACCTGCGGTGCCGCTGCTGGTACCGTCGGCCAATGTTTTTCCGAAGTCGAAGCTCACTGCGCGGATATGGCTCATGACATAGCTCCCAGTGTAATTCCGATCAGACCCACTAAAACGATAACCATCCCAGCGACTTTCGAAAAGCTTCCAAACAACCAATCGAAAGGAATAGGTCCTCCATCCGACCTAAACCATCTCGCTCCAGCCCACAGCCCGGAAGCAGTGGCGATAACATATAGTATCCCCACCGGCAGCGCATGTCCTAACCCAGGTTTGACTCCGGTGGCCGACGCCATCACGAACAGGGGAAGCATAGCAACCGCCGGTGACATAAGCAGGTTTCCGATGTGCCGTGAAAGAGGGCGGGAGCCTGACGGGTCTTGCGGTGGCAACACGCCAGATTTGCCGCTGCCGAATGATCCATCGCTAAGCGCCTGGCGGTACGACGCAAGATATCCCATCGGCTGCAACACCGCCTCAGCCGCTCCGCTGCGTTCGCGCCATACCGTCGCACCGCCCAGCAGCGTAACGAGCACGCCAGCGAAACTGTCGGCGTATCGCCCAGCTACAGCGACCACTGCCAAACCGAAAATCGAGACAATCACACCCATAATCAGAGTCGCGACAACATGCGCCGCCATCCCCAACACTATCGCTCCACCGAGCTTGGTGCCAGACCACTTACCGGCGTGTGCAAGCGCGACATAGGGTGCCCAATGCTCAGGCATCAGCGTGTATAAAAAAGCCACTACAAGCGCCGCTAAGCATGTCGCAGCCAGAATCGCATCCATTAAGCCTCCAATGCCCTGTATGTCACACCGATCACTCTGCGCTACCGATCGCCGCCAACGCGAATATGGTGCCGATGGGATACAGCTTCTTTTCATCAGGTACCGAGCTGGATGCCGTCGATATGATTTCGGCACCTCGATCAATCAGCTCTCCTATCCCTTGCGGCTCCGTCGCCATCGCTTTAGCCTGCTCAATATCGAGCCACACCGCACCGCGCAGCGCCTCAATATCTGATGGCTGCGGAGTATCTTCGGTAGTAGCACGATATATGATGATCCAGTATGTCGCATCGGGGATATCAGGCAGAACGGGCATGGCGAAAACCGCCAGCGGCTTGGGATCAGCTTCAATAGGAATCAGATCGTCTAGCGTCACTGCTCGTCTCTTTTTGACGACGCGATCTCGCCGCGAACAATGCCTTGGGCAAGTCTGTTCCGATCGACTACCCCGCTGGCAACACCCAACACGTCGTCGATGCTGACATCTCTGACCCGCTGGAGGAAACCCGTAACAAAATCTGGACCCAGACCGCTGAGTTCGCTAGCCAGATAGAGATTCGCCTGCTGCCACGAGCTCTGAAGCCCGATCTCACACGCCCCAACTGTGTACTGAATAGCGCGCTGGAGCTCCTCATCAGACGGTCCGTTCTGCGCCAGTTCTTCCCACACGTCCAGAATAAGATCTCGCGCTGGCCCCTCGTTCTCCGGGGAGGTGGCGACATAGGTCACTACAGCCCCTCCAAATCTTCGGCTGTCTATGAGCGCCTGGACTGTGTAGGCCAGATGGTGCTCCTCGCGCACCGTCTTATACAGTCGCCCGCCCATCCCTCCAGCGATATTTTTGAGCACTTGAAGCGCATGGTAGTAGGGGTCGGTGACACTCATTCCAGGCAGAGCCAAAGCCATAGCGGTCTGCGCTTTACGGCGATGTTCAACCTCTGGTGTGGTATCGCCAACAGCCTGAGGCAACTGGGGCAGGTGTGTCTTCCTCACTGGATGGGCACCCAACCACCTGTCCAATACCTGACACGCCTGCTCGACATCAATATCGCCTACGACTGTGATGGTGGGCATCGCCTCGGCGATATGAAGATGGTGATGCTTGATCAGCTGCTGCTGAGTCAGCGATCCGACCGAATCCTCGCGGCCCATTCTTGGCAACTCATAAGGATGACCACGGTGAGCCGCGCCAAACGCCAAACGTATGGGATAGCTGTGCATGTCGTCGCGACTGCTGGCGATCATCGCCAGTGTCGTCCGCCGCTCCTGTTCGACTTCCTCCAGCGGAAAAACAGGATTGAGCAGCACGTCGGACAGTATCGGGATAGCATCATCAAGAAGCGAACTGAGGACAGTCATTCCAAAACCGACCTCATCAGGTCCCGCCCACCTCTCTATCCCGGTGCCCAGCGACTCTATCTGCTCCTGAATCTCCAGCGCAGTTCGCGACGATGTCCCTTTCAGTGCTGTCTTGACTGTTAGGCCTGTCAGGCCGCCGGTCTCAACCGTCTCTTGGATTCTGCCACCTGGATAGGCCAGCGCTACAGACACTATGGGCAGGTGGTGGCGCGGCAACACCAGCAGTGGGATGCCGTTGCTTAGTGTCCGGCATTCGATCTCAGCGCCGCCAGCCGAATCGACTTTGACCTCGACCAATCCCGTTTTCACATCTGGTCGCGCGGGTTCTTCAGTAGCCGAGAAAGATCGCCCTGGCGGCCTGGTCATCCGTGCCTCAACCTCAGCGACACCATCGCCCTGATTGTTGTCGTCTCCATCGGGTCGATACTCGATCATCGCCGCCTGTTCCAACGTCAGATACTTCCTGGCAACCCGATGCACATCGTCAAGAGTCACACTCCTGAGATTTTCAAGATACTCCTTGGCCATCTGCCAATCACCGTAGGACTCATACCGGCACAGAAGTGACGCATGGTCGCCGACACTCTCCTGGCTGAAAATAAAAGCGGCTTCGGCCCTGGTTTTTGCTTTGTCGAGCTCGCTTCTGGATATCGCATCACCTAAAACCAAGACATCAGCGATCGCCGACTGCGCATCTGGGACGTTCGCGGCTTCCAGTTCAGCTTCGACGATAAAAACGCCCACATCGGCCAGGGCAAACTGACCAGCCCCGATGGTGTTCACCAACGATCTCTGTTCCTTCACGTTCTGGTATAGCCGACTCGAGCGGCCGTCGCCCAATACATCGCCCAACATCTCTAGCGGCGCGTGGTCTTGATGGAGGAGGCCAGGAACGCGATAGGCCAAACCCATATAGGTCTGATTGATGTCCCCTGTTCTCTTCTCGTAGCGAAACCCCTTGGTTTGCGCAGGCTCCACCGGAGACAGCTCCTTCTTCAGTTTACCCCTGTCCATGACCCCAAAAAGCTCAGACACGCTCTTAAATACCAGATCCACGTCAACATCGCCAGCGACTGCGACGATGATGTTTTCTGGGCGGTAGAGATCGGTGTAGTAGTCAATTAGCTGCTGCCGACTCAACGACTGGACCTCCTCTGCTGTTCCCATGCGCCATCTGCGCAACCGATGTACGTCGAAGGACAGCTCCATCAACCATTCGAATACGAGTGAGCCAGGGTTGTCGTGCTTGCGCAGGATCTCCTGGAAAATCACTTCCTGCTCTTTGGCCAACTCGTCTGCTGGGAATGTCGAGTTTATGAGAGCGTCCGCCTGAATCTCGATAGCCTGCGCGATTTTGCCAGCGGGGACAACTATGTAGTAGGTCGTGTAGTCGTATATGGTGCCAGCATTCCAGAGACCGCCGTAAGATTTCACCTCATCCTGGATCGCACCGACAGGCCGGTTCGGTGTGCCTTTAAAGAACATGTGCTCAAGCACATGGCTGATGCCCACTACGCTGTCGGGCTCGTTGAGGTAGCCAGCCTTCACCCACACGACCACAGACGCCACTGGCGCTCCATTTAAGGGATGGACCAAAACCGTCAGACCGTTGTCGAGTTTCTGTTTATGGGTCATGTATCTCTTTGCTTAGCGATGTAAGCGTTCTAGCCGTTTACGTCTTGGAGGACGATCTGGGCGACTGGGGTCATCTTACGACCGGCTTATTTGGAATAATGAGATCATCCAATTCGACTCAGGGCCCCACATCACCAATCCGATTTTTGCTACTCATCGCATGTACTGAACCAGAAGGTCGATGAGTTTCAGCACACACCGCGTCCCGCTAGTTGCCCTCGTGACTTTCGAGCAGGGACGGACTAGTATCCCTGGCTCTGGAGATGTAAGACCTCACTGCGTTGGGTCTCAGTGATGTATTTCAACGCGATCATAATATCGCCCAGATTGCCTTTGTAGGAATGCTGGAACTCCAGAGCCTCTTCGATGTCGGCGTCAGTGGCATAGGCCAAACCCACCGCCACAGCACCGAACCTCTGCCCTTGTTATTGGGACGTCTGCATCGCAGCTTCAATCTCGTCCTGCTGACCATGGGTAAGGCGGTGCATATCCACCAGTATTTGGCCCACCAAAATCTGCAAGTCCCTCTCGTATGCCAGGGCAATTACTATCTGCTCTTCGGTCGCATAACCTTCGTCCACCAATAGTTCACCGAAACGCTGGGGCATGGCGGGTTGCTCCGAAGTGATGGGCGTGTGATTTTTCTAGAGCGCAAGCAATTTATTTTGCGCATCCGACCAATTCAAAATCACCAGAGTCTTTGAGCGTGTCCAGTGGCGGCGGCGCAACTTGCCTGGCGCTCAGGGCGAGGTTATACTTAAAATCTGTCCGACATCTGGTAACCGGTGTCGGGCGCATTCTTTTGTACGGACAACACCCGTTTTGGAGCTTGATTGATGAAGCGCACATATCAGCCCAGTCGAATCCGCCGCAAGCGTCGCCATGGTTTCCGGCATAGGATGAGTACAGCCAACGGTCGCCGCACTATTCGCAATCGACGGGCCAAAGGACGCGCTCGCCTCTCGACCTGATGACCAGGCCCATCAACCAGGTCAGTCGCCGTATCCGCTCTCTCAGACGCAACGGCAACAGGGCAACGGGGTCGCTAATGAGGATATGGCGGCTTCCGTCGAGTGAGCCCAGGTCGATCGTAGTAACGCCAAAGAGTTGTGGCAAGGCGGTTACCCGCAATCTGGTAAGGCGGCGACTCAAAGAGGTGCTAAGAGAACTGGCCCCTGATGGAGAAGTACTGGTTTGGGCAAACCCACCTGCACCAACCGCAACCTTTTCGGCACTTCGCCATGAGCTTGGCGATCACCTCGCTCGCACGGTTTCCCCGGCGACTCTTGATAGTAGCGATTGAGCTCTATCGTTTGGCTCTCTCGCCTCTGTTGGGTCCTTCATGCCGATTCGCCCCCTCATGTTCTGAATACGCCATTGAGGCGGTGTCGAGACACGGCGTCATATCAGGATCATTCATGGCGGTCAAACGCGTCGCCAAGTGCCATCCATGGCACTTAGGAGGTCACGATCCTGTCCCATAATTCTTCCCGATTCGTGAGAAACTAGCCTGTGGACCGCAACACAATTCTTGCATACGTGCTGATTTTCTTTGTTCTCATCGGCTGGCTGTGGTGGGCTGATCGGCTACAGAAGGAACGTCAAACGACTAATGAGGTCGCCGAGCGGATGTTTCCCGATAGCCTAAAATCGTCTGCGCCAAGAGCGGTACCACGTCAGGAGCCGACTCCGCAGACGATCTCCCCTGCTGATCCCATCAGGTGGCAACCAAGCGAGTTTGACAGAGCTGAAGGGGCTGCGCCACAGACGACGCAGATAGCGGAGAGGATAATCACGATCACCGACTCGCTCTATACCGCCAAGATATCCACCAAAGGTGCCAACCTAGTGGCGTGGCAGCTCAACACCTACAGCCAGAAGCCTGACAAAGCCCTTGGGGAGACCTTCGGACCACCAGTAGAGCTAATCCCCTACGAAGGCTACGGTGTCGATGTCGCTGTGGGGCCTGAAGGCCGCGAATCAAGTCTGAGCGGGCTGTCGTTCGAGCTGCTCGGTGCAGGCGGATCAGATCGGCTTGAGGTCGGCAATTCGCTGACGCTGGCGTTCGCTGCGGAGATAGACGGGCGAAGGATCACAAAAACCTGGACATTTCATTCGGACAACTACACCGCCGACTTGGCCGTGGCGGTGGATGGCGACCTGGGCACAGATCGGTTGGCGTTTCAGTGGAACGGCGGAATCCCCATGGAGCAGGGAAACCAGGTAATCTCTTCCAGGGGCGGACCGCTGGCTGGCCAAGGTTTGATGATGGTTGGTGGCGACCTTGAGACGCTTGACTACAGCGAAGAACGCGACTCTCTGGCAACTGTGGGCAACCTGGACTGGTTGGGGCAGAAGAACCGCTACTTCCTCTCGGCTTTTGTTCCTGGTACGCGCAGTGAACAGTGGGACCTAAAGGTCGCAACCCATGGGATGATGTGGGATGGAATGGTCGTGCCTCGCCGGTTTGTATGGTCCGCTGCGCCGGTAGGCGTGGGCAACCGCAGCCTGTCTGGCACGGTATACATGGGTCCCATCGCGATCGAACCTTTGGGAAAAATATCCGAGCCGCTGACGCAGGCGGTTGACTTGGGATGGCAGATCATTCGCCCAATTTCGTTCGCTATCCTGTGGATGTTCAAACTCGTACACGCGGTCGTGCCCAACTTCGGTCTGGTGATTATTGTTTTCAGCGTCTTGGTGAAGATCATAGTCTACCCGCTGACTCACAAGAGTTTTGAGGCCAGCACAAAAATGAAGACGCTCCAGCCGAAAATGCAGGAGTTGAAGGAGAAACACGCGGACGACAGCCAGAAGCTAAATCAGGAGATGATGAAGCTCTACAAAGAGGAGGGGTTCAACCCGCTCTCAGGCTGTCTACCGATGATCCTCCAGATGCCTATATTTTTCGCCATCTACGCGGTTCTCAACAGCAATATCGAGTTCCGCCACGCCGAATTTATATGGTGGATTGACGATCTCTCAGCGCCGGACATCGTGGCCCATCTTCCGTTTTCGTTGCCGATGTACGGCTCGCACGTCAGCATCCTACCGTTCGTGATGGCAGGCAGCATGTTCATTCAGCAGCAGATGATGACCGCTGATCCTAGGCAGAAGATGATGATGTACATCATGCCAGTGTTCATGCTGATGATCTTCAATAACATGGCGTCGGGGTTGGTACTCTACTGGACAATGTTCAACGTCCTTTCGTCCATTCAGCAGCTTATAATCAAACGCAAGCAGGACGACGAGGGCGACACGAACCGGGAAGTTGCCCCAGTGGCGATGCCCAAAGCGTTATCCAAAGGCCGAAAGAAGCTCCCCGGCTCACAAGACTGACCAAGACGACGTCTCTATATAGATCGCGGGGACGCACCATATAGAGCGCGTCCCCGCGTAACTTTGTAAGGCAGTCTGAAGTAACTGGATCAACGCGACAGATTAAAGAAGGACTGGAAGAGTTTGGCAGCGCTAGAGAATATTTTTTCGTGGTCGTTTTCCCAGATGCGGGATTTTGAGACGTGCCGCCGAAAGCGGTACTGGGCCAAACACGCATCCTGGGGCGGATGGGACCACCGAGCCGACCAGCTTTCGCAAACGGCCTACCGTCTTGGAAAGATGACCAACCGGTATGCACTCAAAGGCGAGGCTGTCGAAGACGCTTGTCTGTGGCTTATCAGAGAGCATCAAGCAGGACGTTCTGCCACTGCTGAAGAGGCGTATGAAAAAGTCGCCAAGCCGCTGCTTGAGCGCCGCTGGAAGGAGTCCCGCGGCGGGCGTTGGAAAGATAGTCCCAAGAAATACTACTGCCTGTACGAACACTACTACGGCAGTATGGAGGGTCAGGAGGAAAAGAAGACCGTCCTTGAGCTACGTGAGGACAGCATCCGCTGTCTGACCAATTTTATTGACAGTGTTCTTCCCCGCCTGGACGGCGTATTGGAAGAGCACGAAGTCCCTGTACAGACAATCTCAGATGGCGATCCAGAGTCCTTCGCGCTCAACTTCCTGAAAGTCTACGCCATTCCGGATTACGTCTACCAAAGTGACGGCGTTCTCCACATTCACGACTGGAAGACCGGCCGCCGACAGGACCACCACATGGATCAGGTGAGCGTCTACGGTCTGTGGGCAGCCGAAAAGCACCACGTACCGAGTAGCGACATCCATGTCCACATCGAATACCTCAAAGAGGGCAGCGTAACCGAAAAGCGCCTCTCATCAGCAGATATCGACAACACCCGCCAACTCATCCACGAATCCGTCGCAAAAATGCTCAACTACCTCAAAGACCGCGACGCCGCCACCAACATCCCCATGCCACGCTCCCAATGGGAACTCGCCCCCAACGCCGCCCCAAAACGCAACCCATGCAAATGGTGCGAGTTTTGGGAGTTGTGCGAGGAGGAGGCGGGCAAGTAGATCCCGGCTTCACTCCGATAACAGCCCCAGCCCAAATTCGCGGAGTCCAATTTGTTTGCGGAGCTTGTCAGTTGTCTGAGGGAGGTCGGGGACTGCTTGGATATCGTCGGGCGTACCAAAACGACGACCGAACATCAGAAAAAAATATGTCAGCATTTCGACCTGGCGTTTCAGTTGGTACATGATGGTTTCGCCGTCTGACTCGGGGAAACGGTCCAAATGAATTGAGTTGTTCGGTACCTCCCGCGAGTGTTCAAGCGTTTCACGATTCAACTCATCACCACACCAGGCGAACGCCGCTCGACGAATTGTGAGGCTGTATTCCCTTTTCGTTGTCATTGTAAGAAACTCAAGGACACTCTAAAGTTTCAGAACAGTCACTTCATAGTCGACTAAGTCAAGAGCTTTTGAGTACCTGCGAATAGAAGCCTCTATTCTTTAAATACGGTGCGGATTATTTCTCAACTCACCCCGTGCCTTGGACTCAAACCCACGTATCGCTGACCATTCCTTCCACTTTTGATCGACCGGCATCGGCCCGACATACATGGGTTCGTTCCAGTACCCGTCTGCGAGTTCGCCATTGGCCTTATGCACGGAATGAATAGGGCCTAGCAATATCGTGTTGACAGGTTGCCGCTTGGGCCATGACAATCTATTAACTCTCGTCAAATCGACGCTGAGGTTCCAGAAGCCTCTCCGGAGCTCTAATGCGTCCACGGCGCCCTCAACCGCGGAATGGTAGGATTTCTCGCTGACGGCTATTCGAACTGGCATGTAATTCTGGGGCAACTCGCCGTAGACGCTATTTGCCGCGCGCTCTAACACTTTTTGACGCGGTCCTGCGAGAAAATCAGGTACGGTGCCGCCGAAGGTCAGCCGGCAACTGTCCACCTCGGCTTTTTGCCACCCCAGTTGGTGGGGGAGGGAAATATCCGTGACTATCACGTAATTTTCTTCTGAAAGACTTCTATAGATTCGTTCTTCACGCCATACCGTTATTCTTTCACCGGTAGCCGGAGACCCAAATTGGTTCAGAACTATTTACCCATGCCCCGCAAATTCTTGAGGCAGCGGTCTACGCACTCAAGCGGTGGGTAGGCGTAGGTCTCCTGCTCAACGATGTACCACTCGGTGCCGCCGGTGGACTCGCAGATACCGAACACCACATCCCACGGGACTTTGCCGTCGCCGATGAGGGCGGAGTTGTAGGACTCGTCATACTCCTTGAGATGCACCGTGATCGCTCTGCCGGGGTAGCGCTCCAGATAGGGGATCGGGTCAGCGCCGCCATGCCATGCGTTGCCTGTGTCAACCTGCATGACAACCTCAGCGGAGGTGTTGCCGAAAAAGACATCCCAAGGTATCTGGCCGTCCATCTCCTGGAATTCGACAGTGTGATTGTGATACCCTGTGAGCATGTCGTGGGGCTTCAGCAGCTCTGCTATCTCGTTAAAAACATCGGCGGTCGATCTCCAAGCGTCGATGCTGTCGCGGCACTCCTCTGGAAGTCCAGGTACTATGAGGAACTTGTTGCCGATGGTCTTGTGAAATTCGATGATCTTTTCGAGCTCGTCGCCCATGAGCGTGTCGATGCCTGTGTGGGTTCCGCAGACTTTTAGGCCGAGATCATCAACCATCGTTTTGAGTTCGGAAGCGGTGGCGCCGTGATATCCTGCGAACTCGACGCCATCGTAACCCATGTCGGCGACGGCTTTGAGGGTGCCAGGCAGATCTTTGGCGCAGTCGTCCCTGATTGAGTAGAGTTGCAGTGCGATTGGGATCATGTTTGCTCCTTTTTCGGCGGCGGCTGGGCAAATACCACTCCTGGAAACCATAAACTTAAGCCCAACAACCATCGTAGTGAAACGTTTTGGACACCACAGACGGCGCTGTTGCTGTGTGGTGTGTGACGTCATTAAGCTCAACCGACACGTGTTCGAACCCGTCTCTACGCCGGAGAGTGGTCGATGCGCCATGTAAAGAATGTGCATGCACCTTGGACTTTAGTGGTGATGGTTATCGCTGCAGTAAGTCCAGCATTGGAACAAGCCTTCGCGACGGCGTGAAACTTGAGTGGCTAGATGGACGACTCGCTAACGTCGATCAGTGGATGCCCACAGTGGGAGATGGAGGCCAGGTAGCTTTCGCGGACCTCAATTTCTTAAAAAATCTTTTCGGCTACCGCTCGTTTGATGAGTTGAATTTCGTCATCCCGGACTGCTACGCCATAGGCGATGCTGCGGTTCTCATGGATGTTCTTTTTCCGAAGACGCAGACTTATGTTCAGCCAGTATGTTAGGCTATTGATTCAAACCCAAGTTGGAGTCCGCATTGACTGATCAAACCGAAGTAATCAAAACGCTCGACGACAACCTTGTTCTGCGCCACGCCAGAATAGAGGACGCAAACGCTTTGGCGGACTTTTTTGGCGAGGCGTTCAAGTGGCATAAGGCTGGCGAGCCCGGACGTGGGAACATGGCGTGGACGCTCGATCTGATGAGTGGCCGCCATCCCACTACGAAAGCGAATGACTTCACAATCGTCGAAAACACCGCCGATGGATCGATAGTTTCGGCGTGCGGCTATATATCTCAACGCTGGACCTATGACGGCATTGAGTTTGGAATGGGTCGCCCGGAAATAGTCGCAACGCATGAGGATTACAGAGGTCGTGGTCTGGTGCGGTTGCAGTTTGACGTTCTGCACAGTTGGGCAGAATCGCGCAATGAACCTGTGCAGGTAATCGGTGGTATTCAGTATTTCTACCGCCAGTTCGGTTACGATAGGGCTATCGAGCAGTTTAATGGGCGCTCTGGCTCGCTATCGTTTGTCCCGACACTGAAAGCCGGCGAAAAAGAGCCTTACCTAGTCAGAGAGGCGAGCGACCAAGACCTGCCGTTCCTAAAAGAGATGTACTCCGAGTTTTGCAGCCGCTCAATGCTGGCGTGCTTATGGGATGACGAATACTGGCACTACGACATCCATCAGCGCAACGAGATGCATCGCATGAATCGATGTATCGTCGAAACGCCTGATGGCTCGCCTGTTGGGATGATCGGCTATGGCACCGGGCTGTCAGGCGGACTGGTACGGTTGGAGACCTACGAACTTCGCAAAGGGGTATCGTGGTTGGCTGTGACGCCATCGGTCTTGCGGTATTTGAGACGCATTGGAGATGAGTGGGCCGCCAAAGACCAGGCACAGTGCAGTGGAGTAATAGTAGGAGCGCAAAAGGACCATCCGATTTTCACATCGTATCCCGATAGATTCCCCCAAAAACACGCACCGTGGGTATGGTATGTTCGCGTGCCGAAGCTGACCGGTTTCCTTACTCTCATAACATCAGCGCTCGAAAAACGGCTGGCAGACTCAGCAGCGGCAAACTATTCAGGTTCTTTGACGATCTCTTTCTATCGCGATGGCCTGAAGTTGGTGTTCGATAGGGGCCGCATCACGAAAGTCGAAAAATGGATGCCCACGGTACCAGACAGCGGGCAGGCGGCGTTCCCCGACCTGACTTTTCTTCAGCTCCTTTTCGGCTATAGGTCTTTGGCAGAAATCCGCCACGCCTGGCCCGACTGTGTCGCCGACGCTGAAGCGACGGTCCTTCTTGATGCCCTCTTCCCACGACGTCTGTCGTACGTCGCGTCTGTGTGGTAGTTGATGGCGCGTACTACCAGTCGAGGAGGACTTTGAACGCTTCTCTCGATTCCAACATCTCAAATCCGCGGTCGATCTCTCTGTGATCCATACGGTGTGACATGAACACCCAGGGATCGACATCGCCCCTTCTGACCATATCAAAAAACTCGTCGTGGACCTCGGCCTCGTCAGGCGCGATGTAGGAGACCCTCGTGTCTGTCTTGTGCACCGCGTCTGGGTCGGTGCTCGGTGGGACGCCGTAGACCCCTACACGCCCTTCAGGCGACAAACACTCTATCCCCAAGTCTATGATCGACGTATCTCCTACGCCTTCGATCACCCGATCAATACCAGCACCACCAGTCAACTCCTTAGCCTTTTCAGCGACATCTCCGTCAGCTACGTTGATGGTCGCAGTGGGATGGCACATCGCAGCGGCACGCTCAATCGACGATGGGGTACGACCTGCCAGAAATACGTTGTCCGCCCCAAGCTGCTTGGCAAACATTACAAACGCGACTCCCACAGGCCCGGTGCCAAAAATCAGTACACTCGTATTCTGATCCACACCGAACCGCCTGGTCCAGCTCAGCGTCTCTTTAAGGGTAATCGCCAATACTCCCACCGCCGGATCGACACCTTTGGGAAGAACCTGCTGCGGATGGAGGAAATCGCTTTTGGCTATTGAGGGATCATCCTCTTCAATCGCCCACTGATCGGTCACCAGACCTAACTCTGCAAACGATCCAAAATACTCCCTTATGTCCACTCCTTCTTCAAAATAGGTTTTGGGGCGGATCACCAGGTCGCCGATCTTGTAGTTGCTTACCTTAGTCCCAACCTCAACAACCTTCCCCACAGCCTCATGCCCCAGAACACCGGGGAAGTTAGCGCAGCCCGAAAATGTGCCGTCGAGCAGTTTTTTGTCGGTGCTGTTGCAGATGCTCCCTACCAACAACCGCACTCGTGCGTGGTAGTCCCCCAGAGGTGTCATTGGTACGTCGCGGATTGCCAGCTCACCAGCCGCTTCAATCAAGACCGCTTTCATTAGTAGGTGCTCCTTCTGTTTATCCCATTCTGACAGCGAAAAATCGAACCAGAGAAACCGGGCAACGACTCACTGAATCGTGACAATCTCGCCGACCTCGAAAGTCTTATCAGCAACTAGATCCAGGTCTGCACCGCGAATAACGTGGGTTCTGGTCTCCAAAATCAGTGATGTTGACCTGCCACTCATAGTCGGTCCACTTTGAAAGTTAGTATTGGGCCATCGTGAGTGTGTGGGGTCGGGGGGAACTCCCTCCATGCTATTGTCTCTGGCGTTGGCGGTCGATAGCCCAACGAACTGTGTGGACGGACCGTGTTGTATTCGTGCCGCCAACGCTCGATCATCGCCTTCGCTTCCTTCAGTGTGTAGAAGATCTCGCGATTCAGCAACTCGTCCCGTAATTTGGCGTTAAAGCTCTCGTTGTAGTCGAGCTTCCCGGCTCGATAAACAAAGGTCCGACACCAAGACTGGCGAGCCATCCAGTTGGCGATTTTCATTGGGCGAACTCCGCCAACTAGTTGGAAATCAAACCCCGATTCGACAAAAAACATACCCGGCACCCTTCATTCAGTGCTTGTCAGTATTGACAATATGCATCATCTCGAATATTTTTTTCCCGTTGTCAGAGGGGAATCGACCATTCACATCAATTTGATCGAGGTTGAAACAGTGAAATTTCGTCTTACTTTGCTTGACTACTTCACCACTGCAATGATCGTCGGCTACGTCCTGGGCAAGGTAGTCTAAACACCGCAGGCTATCTCTATTCTCCGAGCCTGTCTCAGTTCACCACCTGAATCGACATCTTCCACCTGAGCGCCACCTACAGATTACCGTTGCACTCCAGTAGCTTACGCTACGACCTTAC
>Ga0187827_10003610_pt1 | contig 19881 bp, 17 predicted proteins | sample ETNtaG_39_FD_167969 | JGI IMG/M metagenome (GOLD analysis project Ga0187827, IMG submission 167969) | Marine microbial and viral communities from oxygen minimum zone, Eastern Pacific Ocean - ETNP2014_SV_150_PacBio MetaG (Illumina Assembly) | ecosystem: Environmental > Aquatic > Marine > Hypoxic... | reverse complement strand
AAGTGAACAAGGACCACCTTGCTGGCATCGCTCTCGAGGTGGAACATGCTTTCACCGAAAAAGGCGCCGCCCAGCGACACCCCATAAATACCGCCGACCAACCGGTTGCCACGCCAGCTCTCGACGCTGTGGGCGCACCCGAGATCGTGGAGTTCCGTATAGGCGCGGATGATTTCACCGTTTATCCAGGTGTCCGGGCGTTGCGGAGTGGCCTTGGCGCAGCATCGCATGACACGCTCGAAGGCGGTATCGCAGCGCACCTCGAAGACCTGGCGGCGCACCGTCTTGGCCAAGCGCTTCGGCACGTGAAAAGTGTCTAGGGGCAGAATGCCGCGGACCGGCGGATCGACCCAAAAGATGGCCGCGGCATCGGCCGCGTCGGCCATCGGAAAGATACCGGCGGAGTAGGCGCGGACCAGAAGCTCCGCCGTCAGCCGCGTGTATCCCGGGGGCGCTCCCTTCATGATGACGGAAGAATTATTCGTAATCCCGGCTGGTGCCGAATAAACACCTAGTCCGTGCTCTCTTCGTCGACGAACCGTTCCAGCCAGTGGATGTCGTAATCGCCATTGACGAAGGCGGGTTCTGTGACCAGGCGTTGATGCAGCGCGATGGTGGTATCCAGCCCGCCGATCACGTATTCGCCGAGCGCCCGGCGCAGACGCATCAGACATTCGTTGCGGGTTGATCCGTGGACGATCAACTTGGCGATCATGCTGTCGTAATGGGGGGGAACGACGTAGCCTGAGTAGAGGGCAGAATCGACGCGCACACCAAGGCCTCCGGGGGCATGGTAATCGACGACCCGGCCGGGCGACGGAAGAAAGGTCGTCGGGTTTTCGGCGGTGATGCGGCACTCGATGGCGTGGCCCGAAAAGTGGATTTCGTCTTGGCTGTAGCCGAGTGGCGCGCCCGCCGAGACGCGCACCATCTCGCGCACCAGATCCATGCCGCAGATCATCTCGGTCACCGGGTGCTCAACCTGCAGACGCGTGTTCATTTCGATGAAATTAAACTCACCGTCCTGATAGAGAAACTCCAGCGTGCCGACACTGCGATAGCCCAATGAAACCATGGCATTGCGGGCAATGGTGCCGATCTCGTCGCGCTCCTTGTCGTTAAGGGCCGGCGACGGGGCTTCTTCGACAAGTTTCTGGTGGCGCCGCTGCAAAGAGCAATCGCGCTCGCCCAGATGCACCACATTGCCGTGCAGGTCGGCGAGGATCTGAACCTCGATATGGCGCGGATGGGAGAGGAAGCGTTCAATGTAGAGTTCGCCGTTGCCGAACACCGCCAGGGCCTCGCTCTTGGCGGTCTTGAAGCCTTTCCGCAATTCCTCAGGTGAGTTCGCTACCTTCATGCCGCGTCCGCCACCACCCGCCGAGGCCTTGACGATCACCGGATAGCCGATCTCCTTGGCAACTTCGAGAGCCAATTCTTCGCTGTCCACCGAGCCGTCGGAGCCCTTAACCACCGGGATGCCGGCGTCGAGCGCCGCCTTCTTGGCAGCCACCTTGTTGCCCATGATGCGGATGTGCTCGGGCGTCGGGCCGATGAAGGTAAAACCGTGTTCCTCCACCATGGTGGCGAAATTGGCGTTTTCGGAAAGGAAGCCGTATCCGGGGTGGATGGCGTCGGCATTGCTGATGGCGGCGGCGGTCAGAATGGCGGGGATGTTCATGTAACTTTGTTGGGCCGGCGGCGGGCCGATGCAGACCGACTCGTCGGCCAGGCGCACGTGCATGGCATCGGCGTCGGCGGTCGAATGGACCGCGACCGTTCCAATGCCCATCTCGCGGCAGGCCCGGTGGATGCGGAGCGCGATCTCTCCCCGGTTGGCAATCAGGACTTTCTCGAACATGGCCGGGATTTCACCCACGTTTCGTCAAGGGGCGCCTATTCGATGACCAACAAGGGCTCATCAAATTCCACCGGCGTCCCGTTGCTGACCATGATGCGGACCACGATGCCGTCGCGCGGCGCCTCGACGGGGTTGAACACCTTCATGGCCTCGATGAGGAAGAGGGTCTGGCTTGCCGTCACCTTGTCGCCGACCTTGACGAATGGCGGCGCCCCGGGCTCGGGCGTGTTGTAGACAACGCCGACCATGGGGGACGTGATGACATCGGCATTTTCCGCCAAGGCCTCGGGATCGTCCTCGACCTGGATGCCGTCGTTCCCTGGCGGCGGTGCCACGGCCGGTGCCACCGGCGCCGACAATGCCTTGGCGACACGCATATGCCAGCCATCCTTGCCGTACTCGATCTCGGAGAGCCCGGTTTCCTCCAACAGTCTGGCCAGTTTGCGGACCAGGTCCTCGTTGACGTCGGATACTCGCGGAGATTTGACCATGATGCGCCTAGGCAGTGGGTTCCAACATGCGCGCCGCCGCGTCGAGGGCAAGTTCGTAGCCGTAGGTGCCGCATCCGGCGATTACGGCCCGGGCCGCCATGGCGACATAAGAGTGCTGGCGAAACTCATCACGCTGGTAGATATTCGAGATATGTACATCGATGACCGGCACATCGACGGCGCGCAAGGCGTCCAAAATGGCGACCGAGGTGTGAGTGTAGGCCGCGGCATTGATAATCAGCGCATCGAAGTCGCCGCGCGCATCCTGGATCCAACCCACCAGCTCGCCTTCGCTGTTGCTTTGGCGAAAAGCGACCTCCAATGCCAAGGTCCGGCCCCGCTCAACGCAGGCCGCCTCGACATCGGCTAGGCTTTCGCGACCATAGATCTCGGGTTCGCGGGTGCCCAGCATGTTCAGGTTGGGTCCGTTAAGGACCAAAATCTTGGCGGTCATAACATCGATTTCAGTGCTGCCCCCTGGCCGTCCTGTATAGCATGGCGCAGGGTGGTTGTGACATAGCCTTTTCCGGCTCCTTTCGGCGGTGTCGGGATCGGTGTGCCATTTCTCGCCTTACCAGTTGAAAGCGGCGGGTTATCGCCTCATATTCTGGCGTATGAAGCAGGTCGATACCAAGCCTTCCACCATGCGCCTTACCGTCAACGGTGAGGAACGCGTCTTTGGCGCTGCCATGAGCGTCGAGGATCTGCTCGGCGAGATCGGGCTGGAGTCGCGCAAGGTCGCGGTTGAGCGCAATCTGGAGATCGTGCCCAAGTCACTTTACGTCTCGACACAGCTTAGCGACGGCGACCGACTGGAAATTGTTCATTTCATCGGCGGCGGCGCCCCCGACGAGGCTCCGATGGCCGCCGATACCTTCGAGGTGGCGGATCAGCGGTTCGGCTCGCGCCTTCTGGTCGGCACCGGTAAGTACAAAGACTTCGAGGAGACGGCACGCGCCATTGAGGCCTCGGGCGCCGAGATCGTTACCGTTGCCGTGCGCCGCGTCAACGTCACCGACCCCAAGCAGCCCATGCTGGTCGATTACGTCGATCCCAAGACCTATACCTATCTGCCCAACACGGCTGGTTGTTACAACGCCGCCGATGCGCTTAGGACCCTTAGGCTGGCCCGCGAGGCGGGGGGCTGGGACCTGGTCAAGCTCGAGGTGCTTGGCGATGAGAAGACGCTTTATCCCGACATGGTGGAAACCCTTGCCGCCGCCGAGGCGCTGATCGGAGAAGGCTTCAAGGTGATGGTCTATTGCGGTGACGACCCGATCATGGCCAAGCGTCTCGAAGATCTGGGATGCGTCGCCATCATGCCCCTGGCGGCGCCCATCGGCTCGGGTCTTGGGGTACAGAACCCGGTCAACATCCGCATCATCGTCGAGCAGAGCAGCGTGCCGGTGCTCATCGACGCCGGCGTCGGCACGGCCTCGGACGCCGCCGTGGCAATGGAACTGGGCTGCGACGGAGTGCTCATGAACACGGCCATCGCCGAAGCCAAGGATCCGATCACGATGGCCAGGGCCATGAAATTGGCGGTGGAGGCCGGCCGTCTGGCTTATCTTTCGGGGCGCATGGCGAAGAAGCGATACGCCGATCCTTCGTCGCCGCTCGCCGGCCTGATCTGAGATTGCCCGGAGTCTTTTCCGGAAGGGGTGAGAGAGTGAATTGACCCCAAAGATTAAGCAATTCCTGACCGATCACCGCCCACCGAGCCCATGCCTTGTGGTCGACCTGGACCGGGTCGGTGAGAACTATCGCGCCATTGCCGAGGCGCTGCCGGCGGCCCGCATCTATTACGCCGTCAAGGCCAACCCGGCGCCGCTGGTTCTCGAGATGCTGGTGAACCTGGGTTCGTGCTTCGACGCCGCTGGACCAAGTGAGATCGACGCCTGTCTGGCGGCGGGGGCGTCGCCCGAAGACCTGTCGTACGGCAACTTCGTCAAAAAGCAAGGCGACATCGCAAAGGCGTTTGACCAAGGTGTGCGCCTGTTCGCCTTTGACAGCGCCGGCGAACTCGACAAATTGGCCCAGGCGGCGCCGGCGGCCAAGGTTTATTGCCGCATTCTGGCACCCAACGATGGCGCCGATTGGCCCCTGTCGCGCAAGTTCGGCTGTTCCCTCGACATGGCGCGTGATCTCATGGTGCGGGCCCGTGACCTTGGCCTCGACGCCTACGGACTTTCCTTCCACGTCGGCTCTCAACAGACCGACCCCGGCCAGTGGGAGGTCGCCATCGGCTGCACTGCCATGGTGTTCTCGGACCTGCGCGAGGCCGGAATCGAGATCAAGATGATCAATCTGGGCGGCGGTTTTCCCGTTCCTTACCGCGACCCGGTGCCCGGGTTTGACGCTATTTCCGAGTCCATCATGAAGGCGATGACGGCCAACTTCGGCAATCACCTGCCCGCCATGGTGATCGAACCGGGGCGCAAAATAACCGCCGATGCCGGCGTCATCGAAAGCGAGGTGGTTCTGGTCTCGCGGAAATCCTATGACGATGAGGTGCGCTGGGTCTATCTCGACGTCGGCCTCTTCGGCGGCCTGGCGGAGACCATGGGCGAGGCCATCAAGTACCGTATCGTGACGCCCCGCGACGGCACCCCCGCCGGGCCGGTGGTAATCGCCGGGCCGACCTGCGACGGGGCCGATGTCCTCTATGAGCGTGCCGGCTACACGCTGCCCCTCGATCTCCGGGCCGGCGACAAAGTCCATCTGCCGGGCACCGGTGCCTACACCGCCACCTACGCCTCGGTCGGCTTCAACGGTTTCCCGCCGCTGAAGGCCTATTACGTTTGAAATCCTGACCCAACATAGTCGAAAATGATCCGAATCAATGCCGGGTATAACGATGTGCGCGTACCATTGGCGCCGGGCACATGATAGGAGCGATCCATGAAAACATTGACACGTCGCGGCGCGATTGCCGGTGGCATTGGATTGGTGGCCGCCGCCGGGGTGGCGGGACTGTGGTAGACGCCCGATGTCCAGGGAACCGAAGTGATCGTCTATAAGTCGCCGTCGTGCGGGTGCTGCGGAGGCTATGTCGAGCACCTGCGGGCCAGCGGGTTCAGCGTCAACGTAAAATCGATGGACGATGTAACGCCGATCAAGGAACGCCTTGGCGTTCCCGACGATCTGTGGTCGTGTCACACCGCCATGGTCGGCGGCTACGTGGTCGAGGGGCATGTTCCCCTGGTGGCGGTGCGCCGCCTGCTCGCCGAAAAACCGGCCGTCACGGGCATCGCGCTGCCCGGCATGCTGGAGGGCAGCCCTGGGATGTCGGGGCCGAAGAGCGAACCTTTCGTAATTCAGTCCTTCGGCGCCAGCGCCCCCAAGGTCTTCATGCGGCTCTAAATATCCGGGCGCTTGCGTCCGGTGATCATGGCTCGCACCAAGTTCTCGCGGTGGGCGAAGCTGGTCCACGCCACCCCGACAAGATGGAACGCCACTAAACCCAGGGTAAGGTCGGCGAAGAATTCGTGAACCTCTTCCAAGGCCTCGGCCATCGGATCGTCCTCATCGTCGTCGTCGTGGTCGGCACCCTTTTGTCGCTGGCTTGCCGCATGACCGCCGACCATGTCATCCTCCGCCGAGGTCGGGAATAGCCCAGCCATTGGTCCGGCTTTCTCCCCGGCGCCATAGAGCACCAAGCCTGACAGCACGGTCAGTGTGATGGCGACCATCAGGGCGACGATCATGGCGCCGGCGGCAGGGCTGTGGCCCAGGTGCCGCGGCGCCCTGAGGGCGAGCAACTGGCGCATATAGGCGATGCTTTCAGCGGGTCGGCGGACGAAGTTGGAAAAGCGCGCGTGCCGGGGGCCGACGAAGCCCCAGGGAAGACGGAGGACGATGAGAATTCCCGCCAGGTAACCGCTCCAGACGTGGAGGTCTAGAAAGTCGTCCTCGGTCAAGTAGGTCACTAGGAAGGATGCCGCCAGGGACCAGTGGAACAGTCGGATGAAGAGGTCCCAGACCAGGATGTCTTGTCGACCATCGTCAAGCATCGTCGAAGAAGCCTCGGGAAACCGCCTTGAAGGGGATGGCGGTGATGATGAAGGGCTTCTTGAAGCCGGGCTCGCGCTTCACCCGAACGAAGGCCGTCTCCCTGTTTATTCTTTGTCGTCTGGCGAGCTTTTCGATCGCTTCACGGGGCGTAGCATGAACGCTGGCGTGTGATCGCCCATGCCCAGCTGGGGCGTCTCCGATTTGGGGCGTCGATCGGTGGAGCGGTCGTCCGCTTTTCGTTTCTCATTGCGGCCGCGGGGTTTTTGTTTTTCCCGTTTCCCATCGTTAGGCTGCGGCCGGTTCTTGGGCGCGGCTACCTCTTTCTTTTGCTGCTCGGGCGCCGGCGGATCGATTTTCGTCTGGGTCCCTGGTTCGGCGGCCTTTTCCTTCCGTTCCGTGGACTTAGGCGCATTGCCGGACAGGTACATGGGCGGGATTGTTTTGCCGATCAACTGGGTGATCGCCGCCAGGTATTTGGAATCCTCTCGGGTCGCGATCGTGAAGGCGCGGCCCTCGCATCCGGCGCGCCCGGTGCGCCCGATGCGGTGGATGTAGTCCTCGGCATGAGAGGGCACGTCGAAATTGAAGACATGGCTCATATCAGCGATGTCAAGGCCACGCGCCGCGACGTCACTGCATACCAATAGCATCGCCTCGCCGCGGCGGAAGGCCGCCAAGGTCGCCGTACGAACGGGCTGCGCTAGGTCGCCGTGAAGCTGGGCGGCACTGAATCCGTGGCGGACCAGCGATCGGTGAAGGATGCCGACGTCGCGTTTGCGGTTGCAGAAAACAAGTGCGTTGCCGACGTCTTCCTGGCGGATCAGGCGGCGCAGTGCATCGCGCTTTTCCTTCTGCCCGCCGCCCGGACGGCGGCCGTCCTTGTGCTCGACCATGATCAGGCCCTGAGTCACGGTCGCCGCCGGCGTCGACGGCGGCGCCACCGAAAGCTCCTTCGGGTTCATCAAGAACGCGTCGGCGAGGCGGCGAATTTCGGACGGCATGGTGGCCGAGAAGAACAGGGTCTGGCGCATCTTCGAGATCAGCGAGACGATGCGTTCCACGTCAGGGATGAAGCCCATGTCGAGCATGCGGTCGGCCTCGTCGATGACCAATATTTTGACGTCATTGAGCAACAGCCGGCCACGTTCGAACATGTCCAAGAGACGCCCTGGTGTCGCGATCAGCACATCGGGTCCGCGGTCGATGGCCTTGATCTGATCGCCCATCTGCACGCCGCCGATAAGCAACGCCATGGTCAGCTTGTCGTACTTGCCGTAGGTGTGGAAGTTCTCCGCCACCTGCATCGCCAGTTCGCGCGTGGGTTCCAAGATCAGCGAGCGCGGCATGCGGGCCTTGGCTCGGCCGGCGGTCAGGATGTCGATCATCGGCAGGGTGAACGAGGCCGTCTTGCCGGTCCCCGTTTGGGCGCTGGCAAGCACGTCGCGATTCATCAGGATATAGGGGATTGCCTGCTCCTGAATCGGCGTGGGCGTACTATAGCCCGCGTCTCCCACAGCCCGCAGAACGGACTCGCTCAAGCCAAGATCAGAAAAATTCATACTGTCAGGATTCTGCCCAGCAACCATCCGGATGTGCTGGAATTAAAGGTCGGCCATCAATGTGGCGCGATATTAGGGTTTCCTTGTCTCCTGTCAATGACCGTCGTCACCGGATGCTAGTCGGAACGCGACTTGACATAGGTGCCGGGGGCCTCGGCCAGGGCTTTGAGGGGACCAGCGCCAGGGGTACGGGCGGCAACATCTTGGCGCCCGGCGTGCCGCTTCACCCACTTGTCCCAGTCTGGCCACCATGAGCCATCGTGGCGGACAGCACCCTTGAGCCACGCCTCGGGAGTTTTCGCGGTCCTGGCCTTGGTCCAATAACAATACTTGCCGGCGTCCGGGTGGTTGATAATGCCGGCGATATGGCCCGACGCCGAGAGCACGAACCGCACCGGCCCGCCAAACAACCGCGCCGGCGCGTAAGCCGAGCGCCACGGCGCGATGTGGTCCTCACGCGTTGCCACGACGTAGCTCGGCACCGCGACCGATCCGAGGTCGATGGGAACGCCGGCGAATTCCAGCGCACCCGGCTCGACGAGCTTGTTTTCGAGATACATCTTACGCAGATAGAAACTGTGCATGGCCGCCGGCATGCGCGTTGAGTCCGAATTCCAATACAAAAGGTCGAAGGGAAAGGGTTCCTTGCCCAAGAGGTAGTTGTTGACGACGAAAGACCAGATCAGGTCGTTGGCGCGCAACATGCTGAAAGTTGAGGCCATGTCGCGGCCTTCCAGGTAACCCTTCTCGTTCATGCGCGCCTCGAGCGCCGTGATCTGGGCCTCGTCGATGAACACCGCCAGCTCGCCCGGATCGACAAAGTCGATCATGGTGGCGAAGAAGGTTGCCGAGGCGATGCGTTTGTCACCGCGCGCCGCCATGATGGCCAGCATGGCGGCAAAGAGCGTGCCGCCGATGCAGTATCCGATCGCGTTGATCCGCTTTTCCCCGGTCGCCTTTTCGATAGTGTCGAGCGCCGTAAAGGCGCCTTCCGTTAGGTAGTCTTCAAAGGATTTATCGGCCAGCGCCGCTTCGGGATTGACCCACGAGATAACGAAGACGGTGTGACCCTGCTCGGTCGCCCAGCGAACAAACGAATTATCCTCGCGTAGATCGAGGATGTAGTACTTGTTGATCCACGGCGGAATGATGAGCAGCGGCCGTTGGCGAACGGTCTTCGTGCTCGGCGCGAATTGTATCAATTCCATCAACGCGTTTCGGAACACTACCTTGCCCGGGGTGACGGCGATGTTGCGCCCGACATCGAAAGCGTCCAGGTCCGTCATGCGGATGTCGAGCTGTCCTTTGCCCCGTTCCAGATCGTCCAGCAGGTTTTCGATTCCCTTAATCAGGTTTTCGCCGCGGCTTTCTATGGTGGCGCGCAGGACTTCTGGGTTGGTCATGACGAAATTGCTGGGCGATAAGGCATCGACGAACTGGCGGGTGTAGAAATCGACCTTGCGGCTGGTCTCTTCGTCCAGGCCCTCGACGTCGGCGACCGTCGAGCGCACCCAGCGCGAGGTCAGGAGGTAGGACTGCTTGATGAAATTGAAGATCTCGATTTCTTCCCAGGCCGCGTCCTTGAAGCGGCGGTCGTCTTTTTCCGGCGTGGCGGTGGCGGCGGCGTCTTCGCCCATCATGCGCCGCGCCGTCGACTCCCACAGGTCCAGATAATCCTGCCACAGCGCCATCTGAGCGTTTGCTAGCTTGGCCGGGTCGGCCATCAGGCGTGTCGTCATCTCCATGAAGGTGCCGCCGACGTTCGAGGGGTCAGCCATTCCCAGGCCGCCGCCGCTTGCCTGGCGGGCCAGGAATTCCGCCGCCATGCGCTGGCCGCGTCGGGCGATGTCGGCCAGCGATTGGGACAGAGCCTCGGGATCGAGGGGCGGGATGTCGGACCCTGGTTGATCGGCCATGAGTCATTCCTTTATGATCTATCGAATCGGGCCTTTATGATCCATCGAAGCGGGCCGTTATGATCTTTGGGCGCAGGTGAACGGGGCAAGAAGGTAATATGGTGCCGGACACCGGAATTTGAAAGGCGATAAGCGTATGCAGTTTTTTGGCGCGCAGGAAGGTTCGGCACTCATGGCAACATCCTTTTCGACTCAGCCTTCTCCTGACCGGCTTGCGAGGCGCGGCCTGGCGGCCGCGGTTCTCGCCCTGACGACCGTCATCGGAGGTTGTTCTCAGGTACCTGATGCCGTCAATCCCGTCGAGTGGTACAAGAGCACCATAGACTTTTTCGGTGGTGGCGACTATACAGAATCCGCGGCCGACGCGGCGAACAAGCCTGATCAGGAGAGCCGTCCCGTTACCGAACGCGGCCAGCCGGCGCCGGGCGCCGATAAGCCGTTCCCTTCTCTCGCCACGGTTCCCGACAGGCCGCCGGCGCCTAGCGCGACCGAGCGCCGGCAGGTTGTCGAGGGCTTAGTCGCCGATCGCTCCCGTGCCCGCTATTCGTCGGAGGTGATCCGCCGACAGGGTGAGCCCGCGACGGCACTTAGCTCTGGCGCTACGGCGCCGCTCGGCGCCTCGGCGCCGCCTCCACCGCCCTCCGCCATTCCCATGCGCCGCGATACGATGCCGGCGCCCGTGGCGCCTCCCGTCGTTGCGGCCGCACCACCAAGCGTTGCCGCGCTTCCGTCTGCTGCTGCACCGTCGTCGGGCGCCAGCGTCCAGGAAATTTATAGGGCACGCCTTGCCCAGCGCTTGGGACAAGGGGGCGCGGGACAATCGTCGCCGGCCAACGCCTCGTCGCCGGGCGCCGCGCTTTCGTTTGATACTGTGGTTGTCTCGTCCGCGGGCGTCCAGGTCGGTGGCAAGGCCCAGGCGGCCGCCACCCGACCGATACCGGCGTTGCCACGGGTGGGTAGCGTCGTTGCCGTCGTTCCCGACGCCGCCACGGGGGCCACGTCTCTCAAGGTGGCGACCATCCTATTCAGGAATGGCTCGGCCCGCTTGAGCCAATCGGACCATGAGATTTTGCGGAGCGTGGCTCGGCTGCACCGCCAAAAGGGCGGTCGGGTCCGCGTCATCGGCCATGCCTCGAGCCGTACGCGTTCCATGGATCCGGTGCGCCACAAGATGGTCAACTTCAAGGTATCGGCGGATCGCGCCCAGGCGGTGAGCGACGCCTTGATGCGGGCTGGTCTAAGGCGCCAGGATATTGCCACCCGGGGGGCGTCCGATAGTCAGCCGCTCTACTATGAGGTCATGCCGTCGGGTGAGGCGGGCAATCGCCGGACCGAAATCTACATCGACCGCTGAGCGGACCGGTGAGCGCGCGGCTGGTCCCGGCCGCGACCGGATGGCCGCCGAACACTGTCCCCCAACTCCATCAACGGGCAAGGACACAACATGAAGCACGAATACCACCGCATCGGCCGGAAACCATTCACCATCCCCGCCGGCCAGGAGACGGCGGCGCGATGAGCGGACCTCTGAAGATAGCCGTCGCCGGCCTGGGTACGGTCGGGGTCGGCGCCCTCAAGGTGTTGGAAACACACGCCCGATCCCTTGAGCAATCGAGCGGCCGGCCCATCGTGGTCAGTGCCGTATCGGCGCGCGCGCGGGACAAGAAGCGACCCGTCGCGGTAGACGGCTTCGCCTGGTACGACGATGCGGCGACCATGGCCGCCGAGGCCGACGCCGAGGTGGTGGTGGAACTGATCGGCGGCTCCGATGGCATCGCCAAGCAGGTCTGTGAAGCGGCCATCGCCGCAGGCCGGCACGTGGTTACCGCCAACAAGGCGCTCATCGCCGAGCACGGAACGGCCCTTGCCCGCGCCGCCGAGGCGGCCGGCGTCAGCCTGTCTTACGAAGCGGCCGTGGCCGGCGGCATCCCCATTGTGAAGGCCTTGCGCGAAGGCCTGGCGGCGAACGGCTTGAGTCGCGTCTATGGCATCCTCAACGGTACTTGCAACTATATCCTGACCAACATGCGCGAGAGCGGGCGCACCTTCGATGACGTGCTCGAAGAGGCCCAGCGTCTAGGTTACGCCGAGGCCGATCCCGGCTTCGATGTCGATGGCATCGACGCAGCCCACAAACTGGCCATCCTGGCTGCCCTTGCCTTCGGCTGCGAGATCGATTTCGCGGCCGTCCACGTGGAGGGCATCCGCCGCATCTCCCCTCTCGACATCCGCTTCGCCGATGAACTGGGATACCGAATCAAGCTGCTTGGCATCGCGGCCCTGACCGACGGCAAGCTGGAGCAGCGCGTGCATCCCTGCATGGTGCCCGTCGAAGCGCCCATCGCCAGCGTCGAGGGCGTCTTCAACGCCGTTGTCGCGGACGGCGATTTCGTAGATACCTTGATGCAGGAAGGCCGCGGGGCCGGCGAAGGTCCGACGGCATCCGCTGTCGTTGCCGATCTGGTGGACATCGCGCGTGGCCATGTAACCCCCACCTTCGCGGTGCCGGCGACGGAGCTTAAGCGCGTCGCGCCGGCGCCCATGGAACACCACTGGGGGGCTTTTTATGTGCGCCTTATGGTGGTTGACCGGCCCGGCGTGTTCGCCGACATCGCGGCAGCCATGCGCGACCACGACGTGTCCATGGAATCGGTGCTGCAACATGGCCGTGATCCCGGCGAGACGGTGCCCGTGGTCATGACGACCCATGAATCCGAGGAGGCGGCCATGACGGCAACCATAAAGGCCATCCAATCGCTCGATGCCGTGGTCGAGCCGCCGTGCCTGATCCGCATCGAATCCTTTGCCCCACCGGCGGCCCGGGAATAGCGCCGCCGTGGCCGCCCCCGACCGCAGCCTCGCCACGGAAGTGGTTCGCGTCACCGAGGCGGCGGCGCTGGCGTCTTCGCGGCTGATGGGGCGCGGCGACGAGGAGGCTGCCGACCAAGCCGCCACGGACGCCATGCACGAGGCCCTCATGGCCCTTGCCGTCGACGGCACCATCCGTATCGGTGAGGGCGCCGCCGGCGAGGCCGACAAGCTCTACGTTGGCGAGAAAGTCGGCTCGGGCGAGCGGCCCGAAGTCGATGTGGCGCTCTTGCCGCTTGAGGGCCCGACCATCATCGCCAAGGGGGAACCCAACGGAATCTCGGTCATCGCCATGGCCGAGAACGGCGGCTTCCTCAACGTGCCCAACGTCTATATGGAAAAGATCGCGGTGGGCTGCGGCCTGCCGCCAGACGTTGTCGATCTCGACCAGGAACCGGCCCGCAATCTCGCCAATCTGGCCCAGGTCAAGGGGATGGAGGTAGGCGATCTGGTTGTCTGCGCCCTCGACCGGCCACGCCACCAGGAACTCATTGCCAAGACCCGAGAGGCGGGGGCGCGCATCATGTTGATCGCCGATGGCGATGTGAGCGGCGTCATCGCCACCACGCAACCGGCAAGCGGTGTCGACGTCTACATGGGGATCGGCAGCGCCAGGGAAGGTGTGCTGGCGGCGGCGGCGCTTGGTTGCGTCGGCGCTCAGATGCAGACGCGTCTGGTATTGCGCGGCGACGATGACCGCAACAGCGCCGTTCAGTCGGGCATCGAAGACTTCGATCTCAAGTACGACATCGGGGACATGGCCGCGGGCGAGCTTACCTTTGCTGCCACCGGGGTGACCGGCGGCACTCTTTTGAGCGGTGTCCGGACGGTCAACCGGGGCGCCGTCACCCAGTCCATGGTCCTCAGCTCAGCAACCGGCACGTTGCGTTACATTGAGACCCATCACGACTTCGCCGCCGAGGCCCCGTTCGTACCGGCGAAAACCTAGTGTCCATGGCGGACGCCGGGCCGGAAGGCTTCCTGGGCGTTTCGCGGTCATTGTTGGGAAAACGCTGGCTGGAAAGGTCCGCCGACGACCGTCTGGCGCTGGCCATAGCCCAACGTCTCGACCTGCCCGAGATCGTCGGGCGTGTCCTGGCTTCGCGCGGCGTCGGTATCGACGACGCGCCGGATTTTCTCGCGCCCAAAGTACGTGACGGGCTGCCCGACCCCTCTCACCTCAAGGACATGGACGCCGGCGCAGACCGCTTGGCCAATGCCGTAATGGGGGGCGAGCGGATCGCCGTCTTCGCCGATTACGACGTCGACGGGGCGACCTCGGCGGCGCTGCTCTCGCGTTTCCTGGGCACCGTTGGGGCGGCGGCGCTAATTTACGTCCCCGACCGCCGGCGCGAGGGCTATGGCCCCAGCGCCGAGGCCTTCCAACACTTGGGCGGAGAGGGCGCGGCGGTGGTGGTATGCGTGGACTGCGGCACCACCGCGCACGAGCCCTTGCAGAGCGCCGCCTCCGCCGGGCTCGACGTCATTGTCGTCGATCACCACGAGGGCGAGGCACGGCTGCCCAAGGCGGTCGCGATCATCAATCCCAATCGCCTCGACGAGGAAAGCCCGCACCGCCAGTTGGCCGCCGTTGGGGTGACCTTTCTGCTGGTCGTCGCCCTCAACCGGGCTTTGCGCCGGGCCGGCTGGTATGAAGAGCGGGCCGAGCCCGACCTTATGCAATGGCTGGACCTGGTCGCCCTTGGAACGGTGTGCGACGTGGTGCCCCTGACCGGCATCAACCGGGCCTTGGTGGCGCAGGGTTTGGTGGTCATGGGATGGCGCGGCAATCCGGGCCTCAGGGCATTGGCCGACGTCGCCTCGGTGAAGGAGGCGCCGGGCGCCTATCATGCCGGCTTCATCCTCGGGCCCCGGATCAACGCCGGCGGGCGCATCGGCGAGGCCGGCCTGGGCGCCCGGCTCTTGGCCACCGACGACGAGGCGGAGGCGGCCGCCATCGCGCAGCGCCTCGATGGCCTCAACCGAGAGCGCCAAGCTGTCGAGGCGACTGTCCTTGACGCAGCGGCGGTCATTGCGGCCGACGGCGGGCCCGACGCCGCCTTGGTACTAGCGGCCGGCGATGGGTGGCACCCGGGCGTCATCGGCATCGTCGCCGGCCGTCTCAAGGAGCGCTTCAACCGTCCGGCCCTGGTCGTCTCGTTCGATGGTGAGGTGGGCACGGGCTCGGGGCGCTCAATTCCGGGCGCGAACCTGGGCGCCGCGGTCATCGCGGCGCGCCAGGCCGGACTGCTGGTCAAGGGCGGCGGCCACGCCATGGCCGCCGGCTTTACCGTCGAGCGCCCTCGGCTCAAGGATCTGGAAGATTTTCTCGCCGAGCGTCTGGCTGCGGCGATGGACGCCGACGCCCTGGTGCCCAGGCTGCGCCTCGACGGCGCCATCCAAACTTCGGGCGCCACCCGCGAGCTGGTCGCGGCCCTGGAAAGGGTGGCGCCTTTTGGGGCCGGTAATCCCGAACCTCGTTTGGTCGTCTCCGGCGCCCGTATCGTGCGTGCCGACGTGGTGGGCGGCGATCATGTGCGCTGCATCCTCACCGGCGAGGACGGAGGCCGGCTCAAGGCCATCGCCTTTCGCGTGCTCGACGGCGCCTTGGGTCCGGCGTTGCTCGATCACGGCGGCGCCCCGTTTCACTTCGCCGGACGCCTGCGCAGCGACACCTGGCAGGGGCGCAACGATGTGCAGCTCTTTATCGACGATGCGGCCCGCGCCTGGTAGGGACTCGAGGCTCGGCCCTGCTGTATGATATTCACGCTGGACTTGTTCCCTATGCGCGGTGGGATGAATGCCGTGCGGTCGCAACAACCAAGAGGTAAACCAATGGCAAAGATTCCGAAGGCGCTGCACGGGTACATTAATGGCGCGTTTCCAGACCACGTTTGCCTCTTGGGGACCGTGCTGAAGGACGGTTTCGCCAACATCAGCCCGCGTGGTAGCACCCAAGTGTTCGACGATGAAACCCTGGCCGTTTGGGACCGGGGCGGCCGGTCCTCGAGCGAATCCCTTGAAAACGGCACCAAGCTTACGGTCTATCTTCGTGACCCGGCGCTTGGATCGCGCGGCAACGGCATGCTGCCCGCCGGCGGCATCGCGCGGTTCTTCGGCACGGCTGAACTGCACCATGAGGGAGAAGCCTACGAGCAGGTTTGGAACAACATGGTGGAGCGTGAACGCGAAAGCGATCCCGAGAAAAAAGGCTTTGCGGTTCTGATCCGCGTTGAACGGGCGGAAGACCTCCTCTCTCGCCCCCTGCCGGAGGATTTGGCGGCCAAGGAAGACTAGAATTCAAGGGCTGGTTCCGAATGGGAGGCGAACGGTCGCCTGAGCACGCCTAGCCGATGACCGAGAAGCTGCTTTCCTTGTTGATCTCGCGCCGGCGCGAATAGAAGCCGACCTCGATAGTTTGGTCGATGTGGCGCAGTTTGAAGCGCAGGGGATCGGCGTCGTGGTCGTGGCCGTGCTCCGAGCGGTCGATGAGATCGGCCATCATGGCGCCGGCCACCGGCGCGTTCTTGTATTGATTGCCGCTGGTGCCGATGGCCATATAAAAGCCCGCCAGGTCGGATTTGTCGTAGATCGGAATCCAATCGTCGGAAACGTCGTAGAGGTCAACCACGCCCTTTGCCTGATTGGGGATACCCAGGCTCGGGATGCGTTGCGCCAGGCGATAGACCTGGGTTTTCCACTGTTCGGTGAAGTTACGGTTGAAGTCGTCGGGGTCGGCCCATTCCAGTTCGTCGCAGTCGGGGTCCTCGCTGCCGACCAAGATGTGGTTGCCGACCTCGGGCCGGTAATAGCAGCCGATGTCGCCGTCCGAGGTAACACAGCCGTTGGTTTCGAAATTGAAACCTTTGGGCGAGGGGACGTGCGCGACCTCTTGGCGCAGTGCCCGGGTCTTGATCTTCATGCCCTCTTCGACGCCGGCCATGCAGTTGATGAGATAAGAATGGGGGCCGGCCACGTTGACCACTACCGGTGCGTCGATGCGCTCTCCGTCCTTGAGCGTCACCCCCGCCACCCTGCCATGCGCGTTTCGGATTTCGATCACCTCGGCATTGAATACGAACTTGCCGCCCCTGGCCTCGGTGGCGCGCTGCACGTTATGGGCCGAAAGTTGCGGATCGCTGACGTAACCCGAATGGGGGGTAAAGATGGCGCCTTCCAGGGTCTCCGCCGAGGTCTCGCCGAAAGCCGGGTCGCCCAACAGCCTGACCGGCCAATAACGGCGGCGATCATAGATCGGTATTTCGTGGCACAGCTTGTCGGCGTCCCAGTCTTCCCACTCTATGCCAAGATCGGTGAGGTTCTTGGACACCGTCTTTAGGAAACCGTTGCGCTCGGTCTTGGTGACGATGCAGCCGACGTTGCGGTATTGAGCACAGCTGCTCTCGTCGTCGATCTCGAGATAATTTTGCCAATCCTTCCAGTAGTGGACGCCTTCCTGGGCCATGGCGGCGCCGTCGAAGGTGGAGTAGTGAACCCGGATGATAGCGCACGAATTACCGGTCGAACCGTGCCCGGCGGCCGGCATCTTGTCGATGTTCAGGGTCCTAAAGCCCTTTTTGGCAAGCTCAAAGGCGGTGCAACATCCGATGATGCCGGCCCCGATGACGATGGCGTCGTAGTTCTTGCTCATCTGGGTGTCTCCCGGCTCGACTTCACGACCAGCTACGTGAACACACTAACCGGCGCATCGGATAGGGATGGCGCGTTAGGTCCTATGCGGACAACCTGTTCACCGATATGTCGTTTCCGGCTCATTCGGTCGTCCTCTAACAAGGATCTGAATAAGCCAGAATTTCAAAGTCGGCACCCCTCACTTTTTCCGAGGCAGGCCAGTCATAGGGCTCTATTTAATAACCGTCAGATCGTTTCTAAATAATCCAGCAAATAGTATCTCCCGCCAAATAATACACCTATTGCTATGATGACAATAATAATAATCGTGAATATTCTTGAAATAAAATTTTTAGCTCTAGTTTCAGCATAATTGGAGATAGCTTTCTTTTGTTCTATTATATCCTCTGATGTTTTCTTTATTCGATTTTCTTTATTTTTGTGGATATTGTCGATCCACGCTTTATCCGAAATGCTGATGTCCTCACTCGACTCCTTGAAGATAACCACGCCCGCGGCTTTGTTAATGGGGTTGCTCTCGTACTTTTTGATGACGCGGACGGCGGTGTGATCTGTTTTGTTCAGTAGTGTGAGAGCTAGACTAATGGCTAGGTTCTTTTTTCCATGAGCAGAATCTACGGACCAATTTCCGTCCTTGAAGGCATAAATTTCAAACGATTCTTGAGCCATTTTAATACCCTAGTTTATTTGTCAGTTTCACGAATTTGCCATGGTTCCCGAATTGCTTTTCCGGTTTCCTGCATCCAATGAAATCCGTCTGTATTAAGGTGTCCTCATTCTTACTGCAGTTAACCGCAACGGCGCAGCGTGCCGTTAGCGTTGAGTCGGACGCGCCCCGGTCCGCGACAGATGACGCCGGCGAACATATGGGGCTCTGCGATAGTGCAACTTTCGATGGCACCGCTGGGGTGCTGGTCCACCCTGTGGCCACTCTTACAGATGATTTTGTCACCCTGTGCTGTAAAAAATCGGTGGTCGGCATCAATGCGGCAACCCTTGAGGTCGCCGCCCGCATGAAACGCGAGGGTGCCGGCACTGCACTGGAGCTGTGCCGTGGCCGGCCCAGTGCCGAGGGCCAAGCCGGCAAGAGCCAAGGCAATTGCGGCGAACAACGGTTTCATATGACATCTACCAGGCAACATTCAAGTCGACCCCGACTTTAGCCAACTAAACCTTCCTTGACGAGAAGTTCGGTGATAAGCACCGCGTTTCCGTATGTACCGCGGCCATGGTTGTGACCCACCGCGATGATACCCATGCCGTTTTCGAAAGCATCGGCCGGGCGGACGCGACCGATGCTTACCGCCATCTTATTGTCGCGGTCTCTATCGAGGAGCGGTTGTGGCCGGTCGATCTCCGGTCGGTAAACCAGGGGCTGCTCCAGAGCCTGGGGCAATGACAGCTCCTGCGCCCTCCCCCGGTAGCCATCGATCAGTTCATTTACCTGATCGAGATCCGGTGTCTTCTTCAAACCGAGTGAGATCGAGGCGGTGTGACCGTCCGTCACGGCAACACGCGTCGCCGTGAATGTGAATGGCCCCGGGTGTGCGGCGATGACGCCGTCCTTGCAGCTACCCAAAATCTTCGGCACCTCGGTGTGCAACTTGTCCTCTTCCAGTTTGATGAAGGTGAGGACGTTGTCGAGTATCTGTAAAGAGGCGACGCCGGTCTTTCCCGCACCTGACAGCGCCTGTAGCGTCGTGCACACACATGCCTTGAGACCGTATGCATCGATGAAGGGCTTCATGGCCAAAGCGACGATGACCGCCGTGCAAACCGGTGCCGAGACGATGAAGCCACGGTCAAATCCGCGGGCCTTCTGCTGGGTGGGAATGGCGGCCAGATGGTCTGCGTTTATATCGGGAACGATCAGCGGCACATCCGCATCGAGCCGATTACCGACGGACTCGCTGACGACGGCAATGCCGGCGGCCGCCACCACGGGATCGAGTTCGCGCGCCTTCGGTCCGGCAAGTGTTGACAAGACAAGGTCAAGACCCGCCTTCTTAAGGACCGCCGTATCAGCGGGAAGGAACGTCTTGTCGGCATATTTCGCCGGCAGGGGCTCTTCCGCCTGCCAGCGGTCCTGCAGCACCTCACCAAGCGTTTTGCCGGCGTCGGCAGGGTCGTCCGCAATGAAGCCCGCCAGCTCGAATAAGGGGTGGTTCTGATAAATAAGAAGCGCCTTTTGACCGATATAGGCGGTCGAAATTTTACCCGCTATGCCCAGCAATCCCAATCTTGTCATGTCCATGTTCTCCTGACGTCGCTCTCGATTTCGTTGCAATGTAGTCGGAAGCTTCATCGCCCAATAGCTTGCTCCCGCCGAACGTGACCCGCTCCCAGACGATGTCCGTCATCAAACCAAGATGAGCCAGATCCTCAGTTATCAAACAGGCTCAGGCGCCCCAATTGTTTTGATGACGGACATTCCACGAATTTGGATGTCATCTGGGGAATGTTGGATTGGAGAACGAAGCCATCGTCCCGATGGACCAAAGACCTGTCATGCACTAACA
>Ga0187827_10003608_pt1 | contig 19890 bp, 32 predicted proteins | sample ETNtaG_39_FD_167969 | JGI IMG/M metagenome (GOLD analysis project Ga0187827, IMG submission 167969) | Marine microbial and viral communities from oxygen minimum zone, Eastern Pacific Ocean - ETNP2014_SV_150_PacBio MetaG (Illumina Assembly) | ecosystem: Environmental > Aquatic > Marine > Hypoxic... | reverse complement strand
TGGTAGACCATCAACTTATGCCAGTATTATATCTGTAATTTCAAATAGAGGATATGCTGAGATTATAAACAAAAGATTTTTTCCTACTGATAGAGGAAAATTGATTTCTGCTTTTTTAGAAAAATTGTTCACTAAATATGTAGATTATGACTTTACGGCTAAATTGGAAGATCAATTGGACGATATAACTTCTGGAAAGGAAAATTGGATAAAAGTTCTTAATCAATTCTGGTATGATTTTAATAAAAATGTTTCAACAGTTAAAGAAAAAAGAACTAGAGAAGTTTTAGATTTACTAAATGATAGTTTGGGAGATTTAATATTTGAGTTAGATGTAAATGGAAATGTAGATAGAAAATGCAAATTGTGTGGCGATGGGCAATTGAGTTTAAAAAACAGTTTTAGAGGTGGTGCTTTTATAGGTTGTTCAAATTATCCTGAATGTAAATTTACACGTCCATTATCAAAAGCAAAAGCTGCACAACAATCAAATTTAGCTGAACCAAAAATTCTTGGACAGAATGATAATGGAAAGGACATATATTTAAAAAACGGAAGATTTGGACCTTATTTACAATATGAAATTGATCCTGATTTAATTGAAACAGTAAATAAAAAAAAGAAAAATAAAAAGGTCAATGAAAGTAAATTTAAAAATATTTCTATACCAAAAGGTATATCTATTGACAGTATTGATTTAGAAAAAAGTAAATTTCTATGTTCATTGCCTAAAAGTTTGGGAACTAATCCTGAAAATAATAAAGAAATAACTTTGAATTCAGGAAGATTTGGCCCCTATCTTAAATGCGAAAACAAATCTGCAAGAATAGAAAATGTTGAAGAAATATTTTCAATAGGTCTTAACAGAGCTATAACACTTATAGCTGAAGCTAAACCTGGTAGAGTGTCTTCTTCTTTGATTAAAAATTTGGGTGAACATCCGGAAGATAAAAAACCTGTCAGAGTTATGAAGGGAAAATTTGGCCCATATATAAAGTATAAATCCCTTAACGCTACTATTCCTGATGAAAAAGACCCCAGTGAAATTCTTATGGAAGAAGCTTTAATATTGATTGAGAAAAGAAAAGAATATGATAGAAACAAGAAAAAAAAAAATAAACATTAATGAGAACGCTTCTATTATTCTTAACATTCCTGCTATTTACTACTACTAACTTGCGCTCTAAGGAGACGCAAGACTGTAAAAACATAAAAAGAAATTCGGCAAAATATTTGATTTGCAAATCTAAAAGTCTAGGAAGTACTATTAAAGACAAACTGAGCAAGAAAAGCAATTCAGATAAAAAATCTTTTCTTAAGAAATTTGGCGAAGCAAAATCATTAAGTGATTTAACTAAATAGGAGATTTATTTATGAAAAAAATTATTATACTATTAACCACAATTTTGCTTTCTACTACATTCGCTAATGCTGAGGACAAAAAAACCTTAGCAAATACCTTGCCGAAAAGCGACTGCATCGCTGAACATAAAATATCCCCTAATGCTCTTGGATGCAGTATTAAAAAATTATTTAAAAAAAAAGATGGATCTCCTAATGCAATGGGAAAATTTTTTAATGCAAAATCATTTGCTGATTTGAAAAATAAAGAAATTCTTGAAACACCCGATTATAAACCTAAAGTAGGAATAATGGATAAGTTGAAAGAAAAAATTGGAAAAATAAGAAAAAAATAATTTTTTAGTTGTCATCTTCTGCTTATTTAAAGAAGTGAAGTTTTTGATTTATTCAATAGATATTATATGTCAGTTTACGAAAATTTAAAAAAGTTGAATTTAGAAATTCCAAAAACTCCTGATCCGGTTGGTGCATATATACCGTACAAAAAAACAGGAAATCTATTATTTATTTCCGGTCAAATATCGATTGATTCAAATGGAAAAATAACAAAGGGAAAGTTGGGAAAAGATTTATCCATTGAGCAAGGTCAAGCTGCAGCAAAATTATGTGCAATTAATATAATAGCTCAAACTAAAAAAGCATGCGACAATAAATTAGAAAATATCTCAAATTGTATTAAACTGACAGGATATGTAAACTCAACAAACGAATTTACCGATCAACCTAAAATTATCAATGCTGCTTCTGAACTTATTTTTGCGGTATTTGGCGAGAACGGTAAACATACAAGGGCAGCAATAAGTACAAACTCATTGCCTCTTGATGCTGCTGTTGAAATTGATGCTATATTCGAATTAAAATAGATTACTTGGCGATACTGAAATAGTTAATTTTATTTTTTTTCATTAATTTGGTAGAATATAAATTTCGCATATCATATATTTTAAAATTACTTTTTTTAACAATCTTTTTAAATTCAAGTAATTTAAATTCGTTCCATTCAGTGTGTATAACAATTAAGTCGCTTTTAAAACAGGCGTTGGCTACATTAGAATGAAAACTAACTTTGCTATATTTATCAAATTCTTTTTTTTTCCCAGAAGGATCGTAGTATCGTATGATAGCACCTTTTCTTAACAGATTTGGTATCATTGATAAACTTGATGACATGCGCATATCATCTGTATTTGCTTTGAATGTTACACCCAAAAAAGTAATTATTTTGTTTTTCAATTTATTAGACATAATTTCATAAATTCTCTTTGTTAACAAAGATCGCCTGTTCTCATTTGACTTAATAACTGAACTAACTATTGACAAATTCGTTTTAAATTTTTCACCAATAGTAACTAAAGCTCTCGTATCTTTTGGAAAACAAGATCCGCCATATGCCGGGCCAATTCTTAAAAATCTACTACCAATTCTTTTATCAAGTCCCATTCCTATTGCTATATCTTCACCATTTATTCCAATTTTTTCACATAAGTTGCCTAATTCATTTATAAATGAAATTTTTGTAGCTAAAAAACCATTCGATGCATATTTAATTAATTCAGCACTTTTTCGTGATGTCTTAAAATATATCGCTCCCTTTTTGATAATTGGGTCGTAAAGGTTAGCTAAAATTTTTATGACTCTTTTATTTTCTGTACCTATTATAATTCTATCAGGATATTTAAAATCACGAATTGCCTCACCCTCTCTCAGAAACTCAGGATTTGATACGACTTCAAATAATTTTCGATTTACTTTTGAATTGATAATTTTTTCAACTTTATCTCCAGTAGTTACCGGAACGGTTGATTTAATTATTACAGTTTTAAATTTTTTTATGTATCTACTTACGTCTCTTGCTACTTTGTAAACATATTTTAAATTTACTGAGTTATTTTTTTTTACTGTAGGAGTGCCTACGCAAACAAATATAATATCAGAGTATGTAACTGATTTTTTTAAATCTGAGGTAAAAATTAATCTTTTATCTTTGTGACATTTTTTAAGCAATTCTTCTAAACCCGGTTCAAAAATAGGTACAGAACCATAATTCAATTTTTTTATTTTATAAACATCTGTATCAACGCAATGAACTATATTTCCAAGATCAGCAAAACAAACACCGGTGACAAGACCAACATAACCCGTTCCTATAATGCAAATTTTCATTATTTATAATTTAGAAATTTTTATTGATGAATTAATATATCCTGACATGGTACCACAATCTAAGTATTTGCCAGAAAAAATATGTCCTAAGAATTTTTCTTTTTTTTTTATCAAAGTTTTAATTGCATCGGTTATATGAATTTCACCATTTTGACCTGCTTTTTGATTTTGAAGTATTTTAAATATTTTTTTTGGCAATATATATCGACCAATAATAGCATAATTTGACGGAGCATTTTTTATACTGGGTTTTTCTATAACGTCATTAATTAAAAAATTATTTTTATTAAGTTTTTTCAAATCAAATATACCCCATCTGGAAACATCCTTTTTTTTAACTTTTTTAGATGCAATGACAGATGACTTGTGCTTTTTGTGCAATTTGATCATTGATTGAGAACAGTTATTTTTTATTATTAAATCGTCTGGTAATATCATTAAAAAATACTTCGACCTAATATAATTTTTACATTTTAACACCGCATCTCCTGTCCCAAGAGGTACATCTTGATAAATAAATTTAATTATTTTCTTATATTTTTTTATTTTTGCATATTCCAGCTTAAGTCTTTTGTTTTTATTTTTTTTTTTTATTTTTTTTTTTTATAAGGAATTTCTTTAAAATTTTTTTTTTAATATTTTTTTATAGAAGGAATCACTATAAAAATATTTTTTTATTTCTTTTTTTTTGCTAGAAATAATAAAAATAAATTCTTTAATGCCAGCATTTAACCCTTCCTCCAAAATATATTCTAATCCTGGTTTGCCATTAACTGGCAAAAGCTCTTTTGCTAATACGCTCGTAAGAGGTAATAATCTTGTACCCAAACCAGCTAAAGGAATAATTGCCTGTTTGATCATTTGTATCTTTTACATATAATAAATTAAATTTACAAATGAAAATAATTCTTAATAAAAAAAAACTTATACAAATATTAAAGGAAGAAAAAGATTTAGGTTTAGTTCCAACTATGGGTACCATACATAAAGCACACATATATATAATTAAAAAAAGTATCTCTTTATGTAAAAAAACAATTGTTACTATATTTGTCAACAAACCCCAATTTAATGAAATTACCGACTACAAAAGATACCCAAGAAATATTAAAAAAGACATATCAATACTTAGAAGGTGCAAAGTTGATTATCTTTATTTGCCAACAACGAAACAAATATATCCATTTGGCTATAATAAAATTATTAAAATTAGTTCCTTTAGCAAAAAATTATGTGGAAAATCTAGACCTGGTCACTTTAAAGCAGTAGTTGATGTAATTGATAGATTTATAAAAATAATTAATCCAAAAAAAATTTTTTTAGGAAAAAAAGATTTGCAACAACTAAAAATTATTGAAGAATTCATTTATAAAAACCAAATTAAGACAAAAGTTGTTGGATGCAAAACTATCAGAGAAAGAAATGGTGTTGCTTGTTCCTCTAGAAATTTATTGCTCTCAGCAAATGATTTTATTATAGCATCTAGAGTTTATAAACTACTCTATAAAAGCAAAAAATTATTGATTATGAAAAAAAACATTTTAAAAAAGATTAAAGATAAAATGTTTAAATTTGGTGTTAAAAAAATAGATTATATTGAATTAATCGACATTAACAAACAAACTAAACCACTTAAAAAAAATAAAAAATATAAATTGTTTGTGGCCTACTATCTTGGTTCCACAAGGTTAATAGATAATATTTAGCTGTAAAAGAAATAAGCTCCAATACCCAAAAAAGATAAAAATCCTATCACATCTGTAATGGTTGTTACAAAAACGCTGGAAGCAACAGCAGGATCAATATTAAATTTCTTAAGCGAAACGGGAACCAAAATTCCGAACAGTCCAGCAACGATCATATTAAGTACCATAGAAACAGCGATTATAATTGTTAAATTAATTTCTCTAAACCATAGTTGAACTACAATTCCAGCAATAATAGCAAATATTATCCCATTTAAGATTCCAATTACAAATTCTTTTGATACTACTTTGGTAAAATTTTCTGAAGAAAGTTCTTTGGTAGCTATAGCTCTAACTGTTACAGCTAAAGTTTGCATACCTGCATTTCCACCCATCGAAGCAACTATTGGCATTAAAAAAGCTAGAGCAACCATTTCTTCTATTGTGGCTCCAAATTTGCTTATTACCCAAGTTGCTAGCAAAGCTGTAAACAAATTTAATAGCAGCCAATTAAATCTTCTCTTTGTCTTTCTCAAAATACTGTCCGTAATCTCTTCGTCTCCAACTCCAGCAAGTCTAAGAACATCTTCTTCAGCTTCTTCCTTTACAACTGTTAAAATATCATCACTAGTAATCATTCCGACTAACTTATTATTTTTATCTACTACTCCAGCAGTAGTAAGGTTATAATTTTCAAATGTATGACCCACCTCTTCTTGATCCATATTAACTGGTATCAAAACTTGCATTTCTCTCATAATTAAATCCATTTTAGTTTCCCTTGGAGTTCTTAATACTTTTGATGAAGGAACAGTTCCAATTGGTTTAAAATCACTATCAACAATAAAGATTTCCAAAAAATCATCTGGTAAATCTTTATTTTCTCTTAAATAATCTATTGTTTGTCCGACCGACCAATTGCTCGGAATAGCAGTAAATTCTCTTTGCATAATTCTTGCAGCAGTATCCTCGGGATAACTTAGGCTTTCCTCTAATAAAAATCTGTCTTTTGGAGGCAACCTATTTAAAACAATTTCTTTTTTTGATTGATCAAGATTTTCAAGAATCTTAAGTGCATTATCAGATTCCAATTTTTTTAATAAACTAGCAATAGACTCTACTGATAAAAGTAAAAAAATTTCACTTTGAATGGATTCGTTAAGTTCAACAAATATTTCAGGATCTATATTAAATCCTTCAAGTTCAATTAATTTGGATCTATTTTCTGGACTTAAATTTTCAATTATATCTGCTGAATCAGCAGGTAATAATTCCTTTAATGATTTGGCTAAAAAATTAGTGTCCTGATTTCTTATTTTTTCGTTAATAACTTTAATAAATTCTTTATTAAACTCAATATTAACTTTTCTGTCCTTTATTTTTTTAACTAAAGCCATAATATTTGTATTAAATAATTAGCTGAACTATTAATTTATATATTTAATAATTACAATTTTAAAATGGCAATCGAAGTTAAAAAAAGTAGAAAACTGATAAATTATGATGTTGCTATAAAATTTTTAGAAAAAAGAGTAAAAGATGTAATAAGTAGAAAAAAACCTGAATTATTATGGATTTTGGAACATAAGCCAATATTTACTGCAGGAACCCGATCAAAGACAAACGAAATTTTAAATAAAACAATTAGTGTGTCAAAAACTTCAAGGGGTGGAAAAATTACGTATCATGGACCAGGTCAAAAAGTTGTTTATTTTGTGTTGAATCTTAATGATAGAGGGAAGGATATTAGAAAACTAATAAAACTTATTGAAAATTGCATAATTAAAATTTTAAAAGAATATGGAATCAAATCATTTAATGACAAAAAAAATATTGGTATTTGGGTAAATGTTGATGGCAACACAAAGAAAGTGGCAGCAATCGGAATCAGAGTTAAAAGATGGGTTGCATTTCACGGTTTTTCCATAAATATTTCTAATGACCTAGAAGTTTATAAAAATATAGTACCTTGTGGCATATATGGCAAAGGAATAACTAATCTTTATTCGATAAAAAAAAATAACTATAAATATATAAATCAAAAAATAATAAATAATTTTTTAAGAATTTTTAAATAAAGTTAATCTTTTTTTTAATAACATTTTTTTGAAATAATCTGGGACATTAACAGTATATATATATTTTTTTTCACTGATGATAAATTTTATAGAATAGGCATGTAACATAAGTTTGTTATTTTTATGTATTTTGTTTTCACGATAATTATATTTTGAATCACCAATAACCGGGAATCCAATTGAAAATAATTGTTTTCTAATTTGGTGTTTTCTACCAGTTATCGGATTTAAAATAAGTAACGTAGAATTAGTATTTTTATCTAAAACCTTATAATTGGTAATGGCAAGTTCAGATATTTTTTTATCCTTATCATAACGAATTAAATTACCAGAAAATATTCCTTTGCTTTTTTCCATCTCACCATGACAAATAGATAAATAAGATTTGTGAATTTTTCTAATTCTAAACAATGAAGTAAATAGTTGGGCATACTTTCTATTTTTAGCAATAATAAGAATTCCTGATGTTTCTTTATCTATTCTATGAACAATAAAAGGTTTGGAATTTAGAAAAATTTTATTTCCTTTAATCAAATCAACTAAATTTTTTTTAATCTTACTGCCGCCCTGGACAGCTAAGCCATAAGGTTTATTAATTATACAGAAATTTTCATTATCCTCTACTATAAGAGCCTCGCTATCTTTTACATCCCTTTTGCTGGGTATATATTTTTTTTTCTGAATTAAATCGTAACTAAAGGATGGATTAAAATTATTTAAGTGAATTTTATCATCTATTTTAAGCTTATACGAACTTTTAACTTTTAGTTTATTAATTGTAAGATTTTTATTTCTCAAACTTTTTTCAATGAGACTTTGTGGAACTTGACAGATATTTTTTTTAATCCATCTATCAATTCTTGAATTAACAAAATCTTTTTCAACTAGAAAAATCTTATCCATTTAAAAAAATTTAATTGAATTTTTTATTTTTAATATTAAAAAATTATTTTTTTGTTTCTTTGGTATTTTCAGAAGTATTTTCTGATTTGCCTTCTTTAGCTTTTTTCTTTACATCTACTTTTTTTGCATTTATATCTCGATCAATCAATTCAATAATCGCCAAAGATGCTCCATCACCATATCTAAATCCAGCTTTAATTATTCTTGAATAGCCACCTTTTCTATTTAGATATCTTTTTGATAAAACGTTAGTAACTTTTCTAGCGTTTATCTTATCCTGCAATTTTGCAAATAAGTTTTTCTTATTTGACAAACTATCCTTTTTGCCCAATGTAATAACCTTGTCTATTTGCGGTTTTAATACCTTTGCCTTAGGTAATGTTGTTGTAATTTGTTCATATTTTATTAGTGAATTAAGCATGTTTTTAATTAAGCTTTTTCTATGCTCTGAGGTTCTATTTAATTTCTTATGATGCAGTCCATGTCTCATTTTAATTTAAATGCTTTCCTCTAATTTTTGAGATAATTCAGCAATATTTTCAGGAGGCCAGTTAGGAACTTCCATGCCTAAATATAGAGACATGCTGCCAAGCACTTCTTTTATTTCATTAAGTGATTTTCTTCCGAAATTAGGGGTTCTTAACATTTCACTTTCTGTTTTTTGAACCAAATCCCCAATATAAATTATGTTATCATTTTTTAAACAATTCATAGATCGAACTGATAGCTCTAGTTCATCAACCTTTTTCAGTAAGTTTTTATTGAATTCTGGTTCAACTGCTATTTGTTGAGGTATAATTTCTTTTGGTTCGTCGAAATTAACAAACATTGACAGTTGATCTTGAAAAATTCTTGCTGCATATGCTAGGGCATCTTCAGCAGCTATAGACCCATTGGTTTCAATTTCTAACGTTAATTTATCATAGTCTAAGGCCTTACCTTCACGAGCTGTACTTACTGAATAAGATACTTTTTTTACTGGACTAAACAAAGAGTCTATTGCTATCAATCCTAAAGGTGGATCTTTTATTTTATTTAAATTTGCTGGAACATATCCCTTTCCCGAATTAACAGTTAATTCCATATGAAATTTTGTTCCCTCGTCAAGATTACAAATTGTAAAATTTGGGTTTAAAATTTCAATATCAGGGTTCTCCAATATTTTATTCGCTTTTATTTCACCTGGCCCTGAGGCATCTAAAACTAATTTTTTTGACCCCTCAGAATGAGATTTTAACGCTAGTGATTTAACATTTAAAACTATGTCTGTTACATCTTCTCTGACACCTTTAATTGATGAAAATTCATGTAACACTCCGTCTATTTGTATAGCGGTTACCGCGGAACCTCTTATAGATGAAAGCATTATTCTTCTTAGAGAATTTCCAATTGTCAAACCATAACCCTTTTCTAACGGTTCAGCTATAATTGTAGCTATTGATTTGTTGTCGTGATTTTTAACTTCTACTTTCGACGGTTTAATCAATGCTTTCCAATTTTTATCATTTGCTATCTTTTCCATTTTTTCCATTTATACTCTCCTTTTTTTTGGTGGTCTCGATCCATTATGTGGTAATGGAGTTGTATCTTTAATTGAGGTTATTTTGAAACCTTTAGCTTGCAATGCTCTCAAAGCCGTTTCTCTTCCAGAGCCTGGCCCTTTAACTTCAACGGATAATATTTTCATTCCGTATTCTAAAGCCTTTGTTCCCACTTCATCTGCTGCAATTTGGGCAGCATATGGAGTTGATTTTCTAGATCCCTTAAATCCTTTCTTTCCAGCAGAGGACCACGCGACTACGTTGCCATGAACATCTGCAATTGAAATAATGGTATTATTAAATGTTGACTTTACATAAGCAATTCCAGTTGTAACAAGTCTTTTAATTTTTTTTTTTTTTGAAATGCCGGACTTTTTCTTTTCTATAACACTGGAATCTTTTGAATCTTGTTTTTTTGTATCAACTTTTATTAAATCTTTTTTATTTTTATCTTCCATATATTATTTTTTCAATGGAGTTATTTTTTTCCCAGCTATTGCTATTGCTTTACCTTTTCTAGTTCGGGCATTACTGTGAGTACGTTGGCCTCTAACTGGAAGTTTTTTCTTATGTCTTGATCCCCTATATGTGGCTAAGTCAATCAATCTTTTTATATTTAATGCAGTCTCTCTTCTTAATTCACCTTCAACGTCGATATTTTTATCAATATATTCCCTGATTTTTAAAATTTCATCATCAGTAAGTTGATTTACTCTTTTGTTAAATTGAATATTCAAGTTTTTGCAAATTTCACGAGAGTATTTATTTCCAATTCCATAAATATAAGTTAAAGCAACTCTAACTATTTTATTTTGAGGGATATTGATACCTGCTATTCGTGCCATAAATCAATGATATTAGATTTTTTCAATGGAATTTATATAAAAAGCAAACATAATGTCAATCTCTTATATTTTCCAAAATTCCATTCATTTTATCGTAAATTCCAGCAATTTTTTGGTTTCCGTCAATTTCAATGAGAATCCCCTTTTTATTGTAATAATCCAATATAGGTTTTGTTTTTGCAACATAAGTTTCGTATCTATTTAGAATAGTTTTAGAGTTATCATCAGCCCTTTTTTCTAAATATTTCTTTTCACACTTATGATTTATTGAATTTGGTGGATTAAAGTGAACATTAAATATTTTAAAACACTTGGTGCAAATAACTCTTCCACTTGTTCTTTTTGAAACAGTGTCTTTATCAATATTTAAATTAAACACAATTGAAATTTTCTGATTAAATTCTTTTAATAATTTTTCTAAACAATAAACTTGCAATATAGTCCTTGGATAGCCATCAAAGATTAGTTTATTAAAATTTTTTGGATCTGAAATAATTTTTCTAATTAATATATCTACCACATCATCAGACACAAGTTCACCATTGTTTATTATCGATTCAATTTTTTTACCCAGGACTGTTCGATTTTTAATTTCACTTCTTAATAAATCGCCTGTGGATACTTGCTTCAAATCAAAATTATTAATTATATTATTAGATTGTGTACCCTTTCCAGAACCTGGGGGCCCGAATATTATCAGATTCATTAATTCCCAAATTTGGATTTTTTAATTAAATTTTGATATTGGCTGCTCATTAGTCTCGTTTGAACTTGCGTTACCGTATCCATTGCAACAATTACAACAATCAATATCGATGTACCACCTAAATAAAATGGAATTGGATATTTAGCTATTAGAAATTCTGGCATCAAACATACTAGTGCCAAATATAAAGCACCAATTGTTGTTAGTTTGGTTAAGATGTTATCTATAAATAAAGCTGTACTTTCTCCCGGTCTAATTCCAGGTATATAGCCACCATATTTTCTTAAATTTTCAGCGGTTTCATGTGGATTAAAAACTATAGAGGTATAAAAAAAGGTAAAAAATATAATTCCAGATCCATACAAAACCATATAGAGAGGTTTACCTTGTGAAAAAAGAGCAGATATATTTAAAAATATTTCGTTTTGCGAAAAAGTAAAATTTGAAAATGTAATTGGTAACAACAATAAGGCAGAGGCAAAAATTGCAGGAATTACACCAGCAGAATTAATTTTTAAAGGTAAATGGGATGATTCACCACCATACATTTTGCTTCCCATTTGTCTCCTTGGATAATTAATCAATATTTTTCTTAAGGCCCTTTCCATAAAAACAATAAAAATAATTGTAGAGATTAATAATATAAATATAGAAATTATCATTATTGATGAAACCGCACCTGTTCTACCTAGTTCAAAAGTTGTTACAAGAGCTCTTGGAATTTCTGCTACAATACCAGAAAATATAATTAACGAAATTCCATTTCCAATACCTCTTTGAGTAATTTGTTCACCTAACCACATTAAAAACATAGTACTGGCTACTATCGTTATTACTGTGCTAAATCTAAAAAATATTCCAGGATTAATTACCAAATTTTCTGCTGACTCTAATCCAACTGACAACCCATAACCTTGAACTGTTGCCAATAACACTGTTCCATATCTAGTAATTTGAGTAATTTTTTTTCTTCCTATTTCACCTTGATTTTTAAGGTTTTTGAAATAATCTGAGACTCCTGTTAACAATTGTACAATAATAGAAGACGAAATATATGGCATAATTCCCAATGCAAAAAGAGCCATACGAGCTATAGCTCCTCCGGCAAATACATTGAACATTCCCAATAATCCTCTTTGATTAGAACTCATAAGTTCTTGTAAGGATTGTGGGTCTATACCCGGAATTGGTATAAATGTTCCTAGCCTATAAATTGACAATATTATGATGGTAAAAAGGATACGATTCTTTAAGTCACTACTTTGAGAAGGGGCACCAATCATTAATAATATCTTTGTTCAAATTTATTTTGTTGTTAATTTTATTGAACCACCTTTTTTATTAATTTTTTCTTTTGCAGATTTTGAGATAAAATCGACTTCAAGATTAATTTTTTCTTTAATATCACCATTGCCCAATAATTTTATTTTATTTATTTTATTCTTAAAAATCTTATTTTTTTTAAGTTCATTTAAATTAATAAGAATTTTAGCGTTTAATTTTCCTTTAGAAATAAATTCCTGTAATTGTTGAAGATTTATTATTGCAATATTATTTTTTTTAATTGAGTTAAAACCTCTCTTGGGAAGTCTTCTATATAAAGGCATTTGCCCGCCTTCAAAACTTTTTATTGCTATCCCTGAACGAGCTTTCTGACCTTTGTGTCCCCGACCTGATGTTTTACCCTTACCAGATCCTATGCCTCTACCCACTCTAATTTTTTTAGTCTTAACTTTATAATTTAATGAATTCAAATACATTTATTTTTTAATCTCGGTTGTCTCAAATTTTTTTTTACCACGTAAAGAAAAAATATTTTTTGGTGAAAGTTGATTCAATAAACCCTTCATACAAGCTCTAACAACATTATGAGAATTTGATGAACCCAATGATTTAGCCACAATATCTTTTATTCCTGAAACCTCACATACTGCCCTTATTGCTCCGCTTGCTATAATTCCTGTTCCCTTAGGAGCCGATCTTAAAATCACTTTTCCTGACCCTTCTTTTGCCACCACATCATGATGCAAAGTTCTTCCTTCTTTAAGTGGAATATGAATTAATTTTGTTTTAGCTAACTCTGTGGCTTTTTTAATTGCATCTGTAACTTGCTTCGCTTTAGCATGGGCAACCCCCAACTTTCCCGATTGGTTCCCAGCCACTACAAGAGCTGAAAAGGAGAATCTTCTTCCTCCTTTAACTACTTTTGTAATACGATTTATATGAATTAGTTTTTCTTTTAAATCATCATTTTGCATTTATTAAAACTCCAAACCATTTTTTCTTAAAGCTTCTGTCAATAACTTAACTCTACCATGATACTTGTAGTGACCTCTATCAAAATATACCTTGGTTATATTTTTTATATTTGCTCTTTTTGCAAGTGTTTCACCAACAAATAATGACAAATCCGATTTTTTTGTTTTAGCAATTTTCTTAATATCTTTTTCTATCGAAGATGCGGTAACTATAGTTTTGTTGTTTATATCATCTATTATTTGAGCAGAAATATTTTTGGAAGATCTGTTTACGGTTAATCTTAACCTATTATTTTTATTAGATTTATTTAATTTTTTTCTTATTCTCAATTTTTTTTTAATTATTTTATCTAATCTCATTTTTTATTTCTTTTTACCTTCTTTGCGTAGCACATACTCTCCTTTTTCTCTAATTCCTTTACCTTTATATGGCTCAGAAGGTCGAAATGATTTTATTTTTGATGCAACTGTACCAACCAGTTGCTTATCCAAACCGCTGATTTTAATTATTGTTTGTTTTTCTACGATAATTTTTACATCTTTTGGAATCTCAAAATCGGTACCATGACTATAACCAAGTTGTAAGTTCAAGCTATTACCTTTTATAGCAGCTTTATAACCAACGCCAATCAATTCTAAAGTTTTCACAAAACCTTTGTTAACTCCAATAACAGCATTATTTAAAAGGCTCCTATTCATACCCCACATTTTTTTAATATCATCGTTTTTTCTTTTAGGTTTAATTGATAATTCGTTGTTTTTACTAACATTTATTTCAAAAAGTTTTGTATCTAGATTAATTTTTTTGCTGCCTAAAGGACCTTTTAAATCAAGATTATCACCATTAATTGACAAATTGACTTCTTTTGGAATTAAAATTTTTTTTTTACCAATTTTTGACATTAAAATACCTTACAAATAATTTCACCACCGACTTTGGCTTTTCTCGCTTCTGTATCGGTCATTACTCCTTTGGGAGTAGAAATAATTGCAATACCTAAACCATTTTGTATTTTTGGAATACTTTGAGCACTTGAATAAAATCTTTTTCCTGGCCTAGAAATTCTTTCAATATTATTTATCACTGGTGAACCCGAATTATATTTTAAATCAATTAAAAATTTTGTTTTCATTTCATTATTTTGATCCAGCGAATAATTCAAAATAAAACCTTCTCTTTTAAGTATTTCTAAAATTTTACCTTTAAATGATGAGGCAGGCATTTCAATTTTAACATATGATCTCATTTGCCCATTTCGAATTCTTGTTAACATATCACCTATAGGATCTGTAAAACTCATATTTTCCTTTCTTTCTTACCAACTTGACTTTACCATTCCAGGTACTTTTCCTTCCAAAGCTAATTGCCTCAAAGTTATTCTTGAAATTTTTAACTTTCTATAAACTCCATGGGATCTTCCGGTAATTTCACATCTGTTTTTAACTCTAATTTTAGAAGAATTTCTTGGCAATTTTGACAATTTCATTTGGGCTTTAAACCTTTCGTCTAAACTCACTTTTTTTTTCATAATTATTTCTTTTAATTTTTTTCTTTTATTTGCATATTTTAAATTCAATGCAATTCTTTTTTTATTTCTATTTATCGAACTTTTTTTTGCCATATATTTTATAAAATCAATTTTTATTTTCTTTTCTAAAAGGAAAATTAAATTTCTCTAATAATGCCAGATTATGATCCTTATTTGTACCATGAGTTACAATTGTAATATCTAAGCCACGTATTTTTTCAACTTTATCAAAATTTACTTCCGGAAAAACAACATGTTCTTTAATTCCAAGGGTATAATTACCAAATTTATCAAAACCTTGTGTACTTAAACCTCTAAAATCTTTTATTCTTGGAAGAGCAATATTAACGAGTCTATCAATAAATTCGTACATTTTATTTTTTCTTAAAGTTACTTTTATACCTGCGTTTGTGTTTTTTCTTGTTTTAAAATTTGATATAGATTTTTTAAATTTCGTAACAACCGGTTTTTGTCCAGTTATCATAGCGATATCGTCTGAATAAGATTTCAAAATTTTTTTATCATTTCCATCTGTGCCCAATCCCATATTGATAACAACTTTTTTAAATTTTGGGCTCATAAATTTATTCTTTAAGGAAAGCTTTTGTACCAAATCAGTTTGTATTTTGGAATAATACAGCTCTTTCAATCTTGGATTCATTATTTATTTATACCTTTTTTAATTTCAGTTTTTTCTTTTTTGTTCTCTATTCTCTTTAAATTTGATAAATGAATAAAATTTTCCTTAGAAATAATTCCACCTTTTTTTTCTTTTGTTGTTTTTAAATGTTTTTTAACAATATTTATGCCTTTAACTTTGGCTTTATTTAATCTATTTATTACTTCAATTATTTCTCCTGATTTATTTTTATCCTTACCTGTTAACACTTTTACCAAATTTCCCTTTTTTAAATTCATAAATTATAAAACCTCTGGTGCTAATGAAATTATTTTCATTTGTCCTTTGGATCTTAGTTCTCTTGTTACTGGACCAAAAATTCGTGTTCCTAATGGCTCGCCTTTTTCATCCGTTAACACTGCTGCATTATTGTCGAATTTTAACTTTGAACCATCATTTCTAAATATACCTTGCTTAGTTCTTACTATTACAGCTTTGTGTACCGAGCCTTTCTTTACTTTTCCTCTTGGAATGGCTTCCTTGATACTAACTACAATCGTGTCCCCAATTGAAGCATACCTTCTCTTTGAGCCACCCAAAACCTTAATGCATTCAATTTTTTTTGCTCCTGTGTTATCTGCAACAAATAATTCTGTTTGAATTTGAATCATTTACTTTCCTCTAATATTTTAAATCGTTTATTTTTAGAATAAGGTTTTGATTCTTCAATACGTACAGTGTCACCAATTTTAAACTTATTATTTTCATCGTGGGCATGGTATTTTTTTTTATTTTTAACAATTTTTTTTAAAAAAGGGTGTTGATATTTTCTTTCTACCAATACAACTACGGTTTTTTTATTTTTATTACTAACCACTTTTCCTTTTAATATTTTCTTTGGCATTTTATTTTTTATTAATTAATGTACTAATTCTTGCTATTATTTTTTTTGTCTCTCTAAACTTCAATGGATTTGTTAATTGTCCATTAGTTTTTCTAAATCTTAAGTTAAATAAATCTTTTTTAAATTTATCAAGATTTTTGTGTAATTGATCTTTTGTAAGTTTTTTTATTTCTTTAAGTTTCATAAATTATCTTTTTATAAATTTTGTTTTAATTGGAAGTTTTGCTGACGCTTTATATAAAGCAACTTTCGCAACTGATTCTGTTACTCCATCAACTTCAAACAAAATTCTACCGGGTTTTACTCTACAAACCCAAAATTCTGGAGTTCCTTTACCTTTTCCCATTCGTACTTCCGTGGGCTTTTTTGAGACAGGAATATTAGAAAATATTCTTGTCCATACTTTTCCCGTTCTTTTCATATATCTTGTTAATGCCACTCTCGCTGCTTCAATTTGATTTGATATAATTCTATCTGGTTGTAGAGCTTTTATTCCATATTCTCCGAAATTAAGTTTATCACACCTGGTGGCTTTTCCATGAATTCGTCCTTTATGCGCTTTTCTGTATTTCGTTCTTGCTGGTTGCATCATAATTAAATTTTACTAGTCTCTTGACTGAATTCCTTTCTAAATATTTTTCCTTTATATATCCAAACCTTGACACCTATCATTCCATAGGTAGTTAAAGCTTCTGATTCAGCATAATCAACATCCGCTCTTAAAGTATGCAAAGGAATGCTTCCTTCACTTAACCATTCAGAACGGGCAATTTCATTACCACCTAATCTTCCACTTACAGTAACCTTTATTCCTTTCGCACCCATTCTTAGCGCGGACTGTATTGCTCTTTTCATAGCTCTTCTGTAAGAAATCCTTTTTACCAACTGTTGAGCTATATTTTCAGCAACTAGATAACTATTTAGTTCAGGTTTTTTAACTTCTTTAATGTTTAAGTTAATCTCGTGACTGGTTAATTTTGACAATTTTTTTTTAATTTTTTCTATATCACTTCCCTTTTTTCCAATAACAAAACCTGGCCGAGAAGTGTAAATAGTTACAAAACATTTTTTTGCTGATCTTTCGATCATAACCTTAGATATTCCTGAGTTTACTACATTTCTTTTTATACATTTTCTAATTTTGAAGTCTTCAATTAAATTGTTACCAAATTGATTTTTTTTTGCAAACCAAACAGAGTCCCATCCCCTGTTAACACCCAATCTAAAACCGATAGGATTAACTTTTTGTCCCATAATCCTCCAACTTTCTAAGTTTGTCTGATAATATAATTGTCACATTGCTATAAGGTTTTTTTATAGGGCTTGCTCTTCCTTTTGCCCTAGGTCTAAATCTTTTCATTACGATTGATTTTCCACAATATGCTTCTTTTACGAATAATTTATCAATATCATATTGAAAATTATTTTCTGCATTGGCTACGGCCGAGTGTATAGTTTTTTTTATTTCTTTACATATCCTTTTGTTAGAAAACGTTAGATCTCTTAAAGCGTGGTCAACTTTTTTACCAACTATGGCCCTTAAAATTAAACCTATCTTCCTTGTGCTGCTCCTAACATTTTTGTTGACTGATTTAACTAAATTTTCTTTTTTTATTACTTGTTTATTTTTTTTCATTTAAATTTTTCTTTGTTACGGATGCTTGTTCTGATACTTGTTTAGCTTTTTTATCTGCTGGTGTATGACTAAAAAATTGTCTGGTTGGTGAAAACTCGCCAAGTTTATGTCCTACCATATCTTCGGAAATAGTAATTGATATGAATTTTTTTCCATTATGTATCAAAAAGCTTGACCCTATAAATTCAGGAATTATTGTGGACTTTCTAGACCAGGTTTTAATTGGTTTCACATTTTTTGTTATACTCTTCTGTTTTTCAACTTTTTTAATCAAACTTGGATCTACAAATGGTCCTTTCCACACTGATCTAGCCATAAATTAAACTCTCTTTTTCCTTCTCGATATAATATATTTGTTTGTTCTCTTATTATTCCTTGTTTTTAATCCTTTTGCGGATTGTCCCCATGGAGAAACAGGATTTCTGCCCCCAGAAGATTTTCCCTCACCTCCACCATGAGGATGATCTACAGGATTCATTACTACACCCCTTACACTAGGTCTGATTCCTAGCCATCTGCTTCTTCCAGCTTTACCAATTTTTATATTTTTTTGATCAGGGTTAGACAAAACACCAATGGTAGCTTTTGCACTACTAATTATTTTTCTAATTTCACCTGATGCTAGTTTTATTATTGAGTATATTCCATCTGTACCAATAATTTGAACTGATGAACCTGCCGACCTTGCAATTTTAGCGCCTCCACCAGGTTTCATTTCAACGTTATGTATTGCCGTTCCATCGGGAATATCACTCAAAGGCATACAATTTCCTACCTTTATCTCTTTTTTATTTCCAGAAATAATCTTATCTCCAATTTTGATTCTTTGAGGTAGTAGAATGTATGCTCTTTCCCCATCTTTATACTTAACTAACATAATATGCGAAGTTCTATTCGGATCATATTCGATTCTTTCAACCACTGCCTCAATGTCATGTTTATTTCTAAAAAAATCTATTTTACGAAATTTTTGTTTATGTCCTGATCCTCTTCTTCTTGAGGTAATTCGTCCATAATTATTCCTTCCAGAATCAGACTTTTTTCCAACCGTAAGTGATTTGATAGGCTTGCCTTTCCAAAGATCTTTCCTCGAAATAAGCACTGTTCCTCGAGTTGATTTCGTATAGGGTTTAAATGTTTTTAATGTCACTTCATATGCCTGTTGTTAAATCAATATTTTGACCCTTTTTTAATGTAATAATTGCTTTCTTGTATCCCCGAACTTTGGATTTTTTACCTCTTGCTATCTTAATTCTTCTTTGTTTATTAATTATATTTATTTTAATAACATTCACTTTGAAAATTTTTTCAATACTTTTTTTAATAGATTTTTTATCAGCTGAATTATTTACCTTGAATACCACTTTATTCATTTCGGATAAGTTAGTTGATTTTTCGGTTACCATTGGACTTAATATACTGTCATATAAGTTTATTTTATTCATGGCATAAAAGTCTTTTTTCTAATTCTTTAGTTGAAGATTCGGTAAACATAATTTGTTTATATTTTAAGATATCGTATGTAGTTAGATAAGAAGCGTCAGTTAATTTTATATTGGGAATATTTCTTGCTGATAACTCAATATTATTTTTGGTTTTTAAATCTACAACAATCAAAGCACTGATAATTCTATTCGTTTTTAAAAATTTGATAAATTGTT
>Ga0187827_10003604_pt1 | contig 19899 bp, 11 predicted proteins | sample ETNtaG_39_FD_167969 | JGI IMG/M metagenome (GOLD analysis project Ga0187827, IMG submission 167969) | Marine microbial and viral communities from oxygen minimum zone, Eastern Pacific Ocean - ETNP2014_SV_150_PacBio MetaG (Illumina Assembly) | ecosystem: Environmental > Aquatic > Marine > Hypoxic... | reverse complement strand
GTTTACGAGAAGCTCGCCCGAACGTGCGTCCCGGGCATGCACGACGACATCATCGACCGGCTTTCGGCCATTGTTGTAAACGCGGACAGTGAGATGCTCGCCGTAGACGAGCTCGATCGAGCTGACACTGATGGCCGGATCAGCCCTGTCAAAATCGATCGGCACGGTCTTAATGGGAGTGACGCTGAGGACGGATGTCTGCTTTGGAGGCAAGGTGAGATCAATGTAAGCGCCGCGGTCGAGGTCCATTTCTTTTGTCCAAAGAACGCCGTTTTCGCCAGCCAGCGCGACAGTGAACCGTCCGTTGCAGCGCCAGGCACGGATCTGCAGTTGGTGCGGCCGTTCGGTAAAGGGATAAAGCCGGACGGCGAATTTATTCGGTATATTTTCGGTCACCAATGCGGCGACTTCGTCCGACCCTTTTGTGTAGCTGAGCGCATATTGGGGCCACATGTTGCCGCTGCTGCCGCGGTTGGAGGCGAGGGTGCCGAGACGGGAGCGAATCACCGAGCCTCTCGGCAGCGGGTTGCGATCCATGGATGGCTGTGCCGGGCCGTTCAGCCAATCGTGGCTGTAGAACCACTGGCAGACGCGCTGGTAGGAATCGACGAGGAATCGGTCGTCACCGCTCACCTTCCATTGAAACCAATGCAGGTCCGTGTGCTTCGAGCCCCAGTAATGCATGATGTCCTTAAGCGGTCTGTATTCTGCTTTGTGAGCCTTGCGGATGTCATCGCTCATCCCGAGCTCGCCGATGGCGATAATGTGTTCTCTCGGGCCGTATCGGCCGAGCGGTTTCAGGACATCTTCTGCGAGCTGTTTTCTGCGCGCCGCCCAATCCTTCGCCTGGTGGCAGGCCGCACCGAGAAATCCGCCGCCGCTGGTATCCAGACCGATCAGATAATCCCCAGCTTTTGGATGGCGGTTGTACCATGTGAGATATCCGAGCGGCACGAGCACGTCTGTCATGTGGCCACGCTTTTTCTGCATCATTCGGAAGGCGCCTTCCGTCCATGCGCCCTCCGGGCCGACCCAGAATGAGGTGAAGAGGTAGCCGCCTTCCGGATCGTCTGCGATCCAGTTCTTGACATGGGCACCCGATTGCATCGTGCGCGCGTACGCGACGGGATCGCCGTAATCGATGAGGAGTTTCATTCCAAGAGTGCTGCTGCCCTCTTCGGAATAATGGCCTGCGTCCTGGGTGTACTTTCCAACACCTTCGGTCAGTTGATAGTTCCACGAGCCTTCCCAGTAGCGATCCATAGATTCTTTGATCTTGCCGCTGCCGTCGATGCAGAGCATGTAGCCCATCCAGTTTTCCACGTGGGTGGAATCATCATTCCACAGGCCGCCGTACTCTCCGGTCCAGACTTGCTTTTCATCGATGATCCAGTGCAGGTGTTTCCTCATCTTGTCGACGGCCTGCATCTGCCAGAAGGCCCAGTCCGGTGCACCGGTGTCGTTCTTCACTTCCGGCATTTTCAAAGGCGGAATGTCCATGCCGACGATACGGGGCTTGCGCGCATCCACGCGTTCCCACATCTGGCGGAATTCCATCCGCTCGGGAGCGAAGTGGGCCAGCCAGACCAGCGGCGTTTTGATGCGCGGGTCACCGAACTGATGGCCTTCCATGCGTTCGGCGTACGCCTCGCGCATCCACTCGATCTGGTCGTCTGCGGCTGTCTCACGCACCTGATCCAGATTGGCAAGACTGAAGGAGACTTTCGTGCCGCCCTTCCCCATTCGCCAGGTTACCGGCCGGCCGGCAGTGACCTTTACGGAAAAACCGATCCCCGGCTCTTCGATGAAATCAGTTTCGGAGAATCGGCCATCCTTAATGTACTTGCGGCGCTTGAAGGGCGGACGATTGATGACCGGCCGGCTTTGCAGCATGACTCGATATGTCTGCTTACCGGGACCAGGACGAAGAATGATATCGCCGGCCAGCCAGATACGTTCGGTATCGACCGGTTCTTTGATCTCAATGCGGACAGGCGTGGGCTCGGTGAGGGACTCGACCGCGAGCTCCACCAAAACACCGTCGAATGCTCTGGGCTCACTCGGCGCGTCCGTGATCGCCTGGAATCCTCCGGCAACCGGCGAGGCCAGAATCCATGCCGCTGGCTCAGCTTCGACGCCCTGCAGAGGATTCCAGAAACGGCGCGGCACCTCAGCCATCAGCACCTTGCCTTGTGGTGTGTCGGGAAATGATTCTGCTTTCGAGAAATGAAAATCCAGCGTCTGTTTCGGCAGATGGCTGTCTGCCAGGGCCTCAGATCGGTAGAAATCAATGTGACCGATCTGGCCGCCGTCACGCTCCAGCACGAGCGAAGTATCGTCAAGCGCTGCTGGTAGTTTTGCATGCAGGAATGAGGCATAAGAAGCATTCAACGAGATCAGCGATTTGTCCGTACCACTCAGAAGCCGGCCGCGAAAATATCGCTGAGCAAAGAGCCGGACGCGATCGTATGACTGCCCTTCATCCAGCGAGATCTCCAACCGGTGACCGCGCACGGACGGCCCATACTTGCTGCCCGGCCAACTGGTTCTCAAGAGCCCTTCATAGGGGTAGGCCACGGGGCGTTTGGCATCTATGCAGCCATTGATGCGTGCGAAAGCCATGCGAACACCGCTGCCGGCATCTACCTCTGGTATGTTTTTCAGGTTGTCACCGGTCCACCCCCATCGTGACCTTTCATAGCTCTGCCGTTTTTCGTCGTCGATCACGGGGATGGGATCGCCAGTCGGCTCCTTGCCTTTTGCGAGTTGGCCGATCTGAGAGGCGGTCAGCGGCTCGGCGAAAACATGAATCTCGTCTGACGGTCCGTAAATCCGGAACGTCCTGGCCAGAACATTCCAGTGCCACTGATACTTGCCAGAGTTGCTGGCGACCTGCTTGCCGTTCTCATAGATGGTGATGCCGTTATACCGATCCCAGACGGCCGCGAGATGATGCCACTCACCGGCCTTCCAGCGGCCGAACACGGTAGGCAGATGCATCGGTGGGGCATAGGCGCCAGCGTCGTAGAAATTGAAAATGAAATCCTGACGCCGCGTGGTGAAAGTGATGCCCATGGTCCAGTAGCCGGCATCACGATCCGTATTCACCGCGGCCACGTGTGACCATTCCCGCTCGGCCGGCGCTTTTGCTGATTGATAGAAGAAAGCAATCGTGCCGCGTTCCATGTTGATGACCCCGCTCGCATCGATGGCGAAGCGAGTGCCCGCCTTACCGACGGGTCCTTCAATTTTTCCCTTCCCGAATCCCTCGTAAAAGACCGGAGCGGGTTGTGCGTTCAAGCTTCTGAAGGCGAACAGACAGACCGTGATTGCGAGCAGCTTTGTATTCATTGGAATGTCGGATGTCCCATAGATCGCAAGCTCTCCGCTTGCGTTGAAAGCGCCGTCATCGGGTTCATCGCTTCGCCGCAACTACTCGAGCAGCTTCTTGAATTTCTCTTTTATAGCGTCTTCCTTTTCGTGATTGTCTTCCTTGTCACCGAAAAGTTTCATGAAACGCGTTTTGGCTTCTTTGCTTCGCTCCGCACTGGGATGGCTCTGTTCGGCACCGAGCTCGAGGAAGAGGAACTCTTCGCAGAAATTCGAGTCCTCTTTGTCGTTTACATATTCCGCGGAGCGGTTTGTACAGGACTGCGCTGCGTTGGGGTCGTAGTACTTGCAGTTCTTGCAGCAGTGCAGGTAGGAGAAGCATCCTTCACAGGTTTCTTTGAAGGGCGGGATACGTGATTCAGTCCACTCTCTGCCGCATTTCCAACACTTTTTCATTGGACGACCTTTCAGATGAGATTGGGGATAGAACTAATCACTTTCGTACTTGCGACCCGTTATGCGGCGATACGCCAGAGAGGCGGTCGCACGGAGTTCTGCACCATACTCTTTTGAAGTCAGCACTTCAATGATCGAAGGCACGGCACGAATCTCTCGCATCTTGCCAAGCCTGAGCAATGCCTGGCGCTGAATCTTCGTTGAGTCAAGGCCATCCAGCAGACGAGCATCATTGTGCAGAATATTAAGAAGAATCTGCACCTCGGGCAGCCGTTTTCCTCTGGACAGATCCAACTGATTCTCGATCGCTTTCACGAGTGCCACGCGCAACTCTGGGACGGATTCCTGCACGAACTCGGATACCAGCAACTGTCGAATCTCAGGAGTCTTCGAATGTCCCAACAAGCTAATGCCTGCAAGTCGCATCTCCTCAAGTAGTGAGGGTGGATCGATGGTGATCTGCTGCCGAATAATCTTCGAGACCGCCTGCTGAGCGCGTTCACCTATTTCAATGTTCCTTTCGCTCAAACTGTGCGATGCTTTGATTGCGCTCAGAGCGGCACGCGGCGCCAGGCGAACTTCGTCATCTGAGAGAGCTTTTTCGAGAGCATCAAGCGAGGCGGCCGTACCCACTTTCGCGAGGAGGCTGTAGATAGCTTCGTTCCTGCTGGAAAGGGTGTGTGCGGTAATTTCAGGAAATGCAAGATCCAGCAGACGGCGGTTCAATCGCGGGGTCAGTTTCCGGCCAACCAAGAACGTCCTGATCTGCGTAGAAATCTTTACGCTTGAAAGAAAGCTGTCCTCAACTTTGCCAGTCTCGTTAAGTTGCGCGTTCAAGACCTCGGCGAGGGCCTCGGCCACTTCATCCTCTTTCTCATCGTCATCGAGCATGCCCCGCACTGGTTCCGGCAGTTTCTCCCACAGTCCTTTGGTCGCGGCGGTGGTCTGCAGTTTCACACGTTTTGCGAGGGCCATTGTGTCGATGTCATCTGCAGCGATATTCCAAGAGACATCCGCCGCAAGAATCTTCAGGCAGATGGCCTCGGCGGCTTGGCCGAATCGGATGAGTGCGTCTTCGGCAGCGCTTCTCAGATTCGCGTTCTTTGATGCGAGATGAAGGCCAATGGGTTGAAGAGCCTGGGTGTCTCCGATGGATGCGAGAGCCTGAACGCCAGCGACATGGGGCGCTTCGACTGCGACTTGCAAGATCTTGGAGTCCTCCTCCGGTTCCACCGGTTCGGGCAACGGGCGGCCGATGAACTCGATCAGTTGGGGCACGGTTTCCGATGCCTTTATCTGGCCAAGAGCGATGCACGCGCTGGCCTGCCTGGCGAGGGAGCCTTCTGACAGGCATTCGAGCAGCGCAGGTACCGCCGGCTGGCCGACATCGGCCAGCGCCGCAAGCGAGGGCACTCGGACGCTGCCTTCCATCGAATCCAGCAAAGCAACCAGCTTCTTGACGCCCGCTTCCTGCCCGGCTTTGCCGAGCGCGCGGGCACATGAAAGCATTACCTGCCCATCCTGTTCGTCGTCCTCGATGGCCGTCAGCCAGACGCCTTTCGCCGTTTCGAGTCCAAGCTTTTCAAGCGCTCTCGCGGCTGCGCGCTTCACGCGGACATCGCCATCCTCGAGCATGGCCTTGCCAAGCGGCGCCACGACTTTTTCGTCTGAGGATTCCGCGAGAACTCCAATGGCCCGCATCCGGTGGGTCGGCATATCCAGTTCCAGGCATTTGATGAGGAGGTCCACTGCACGCGGGTCTTCGGCGGCCCCAAGCGCGGCCGCGGCCTCAATGGCAACAGAGCCTTCCTCATCCGTCGCGGCGGTGGCCAGGTGATTTCGTTCAGCACCTGTAGGTTCTTCGGCGATAGCTTTGACGGCCTCGAGCCGGACCCGGCTGTCTTCATCCTTAAGAACAGAAATGACGCTTGCCCTCGCACTCGTGCTCGCAATCTGCCCCTGCAGGCCGGCCACCTTGATCCGATCTTCTACCGTCTCCGATTTCAGAGATTCAAGCAGACCTTCCGAGACATGTTCAAGGGCCTGATCGAGGACGGCCTTATGCGCATCTTCGGTATCCGGATCGTCACGCTTCGCGACGAGGTGAGGCACAGCAATCTGTCCGATCTTTTTCAGAGAGGATACACTGGCTTTGCGCAATTCACCCTCACTGGAGAGCAGCACGGAAACCAATGGTCGGACCGCGGTGGGCGCTTTGAACTCGCCGAGCATATTCGTGATCTTCAAGCGAGTTTCCGGCGGCGCAGTCTTGTTTCTGACGACATCCCCGAGCACTCCGGCCACCTTGTTCGCCCGGTATTCACGGAGCGTGCCTGCTGCCTGCATTCTGCTGAACGTCTCCGCGACAAGCAGGTGCTTAGACTGCTGAGTCTCATCCCTCAGAATGGAAATCAGCGGGTCAGAAAGATCGTCCCCAATCTCGATGATCTTTTCTTGTGCCTTTGAGGACGCTGCCTGATCGCCACCTTTAAGATCTGCCACCAATTCGTCAGTATCATAGTCTTTGCCACATCCAGCAAAAAGTACAAAGAGAGCGGGAAGGACGGCCTTAAGACGATTCATAGGGTATTCCTGCAGCATTGAAGGCCGGGATTATGCACGCGGGGCATTGGTAATACAAGGGGAAGAGAGGAGAGGGAGGAGGAACGAACCCTCAAACGGCAGATGCAAATGAAAGTGAAGATTCGCCCCCATAGCTCGTCCCCGGAATGTGATTCCACCTCTTATGTCTGCTATATTCTTTTTCAGTGATCCTAACTACGCGCTGAACCCGAAACTATGTCATCCATGACCTCCGTCATCGACTCAGAGCCACAGTTTCAACACGCCATCAACCGTTGCGCACAGGCGCTAAAAAGACTGGCATGCTACGAACTCGATCCTGCCATTAACGAGCGAATGCTGACGTTGGGAGAGCGAAAAGAATTTTTGGAGGAGGCTGAGCACAATGAATTGCTGTCGCTAATCGACTTCACTGAAAAACGCACACTGGAAAAACTCGAAGCTCAGTCAGCCTTGAAACAGCTCGGCGAATTCATCCCTGAAATCTCTGTCAGTTGAGCGAAATCAGCGATCCTCTTCGTGCGGCAGTGGTCGAACGTGCAGACAGCATGTGTGAATACTGTCGGCTGCCAACACAGGGGCAAGTGGCTTGGTTCCCAGTGGACCACATCATCCCTCGCAGCAAAGGCGGGAAGAAGGAATTGAAGAATCTGGCTCTGTCCTGCCCGAGATGCAACGGTCACAGGTAGACCCATATGACGGAAGCAGATCCAGTTACAGGCGATGAAATCCCCTCTTCGACCCTCGAATCCAGGCTTGGGAAGACCATTTCGCATGGTCCCCTGACACTGCACACACCATAGAAGGCATTACGCCGTGCGGTCGAGCCACCATTGAGAGATTGAAAATGAACCACCCACAGATGGTTGAAATCCGCAACTTCCTGAATGATCTGACGCAGGATTGAGAACCTGCACATCCGTCATCAACTATCAGAAGAACGTGGCCGCGTGAATATCGGTGAAACGGTCCTGCACGGCACAATGCATCACATCTTCATTCAGTGAAAGTGGCTACAATTATCTGCACTCCTCTCTCCTCCTCCCTCTTGCCACGGCGCGACCCGATGCTAGAATCCCGCCCGAAATTACGGAATCGATTGCGACTGGCCGTGCGCCGGTCGTTTTTTCTTTCGGCGGATACTGAAATCTTGAGAGCCTGAGATGGGACTTGTCGTTCATAAATTTGGTGGGAGCTCGGTCGCCGATACCGACCTAATAAAGGACGCGGCCAGGCGTGCTATTGAGACTAAGAAGGCCGGCGACGACGTCATCGTGGTCGTCTCTGCCATGGGGAAAGAGACGGACAAACTCTATGACCTCGCCAACCAGATCATGGAGAACCCGCCTTCGAGAGAGGTGGATATGCTCGTCTCGACGGGTGAGCAGGTTTCCATTGCGCTGATGAGCATGGCTATCCAGTCATTCGGCCAGGATTCCATCTCGTTCCTCGGTGGCCAGATTGGTGTGCGCACGGACGGGTATCACGAGAAGGCCAAAATCCTTGACATCGAAAAGGAAAAGGTCGAGGCCGCGTTGGCTGAAGGTAAGATCGTTGTTGTGGCTGGTTTCCAGGGCATCGACCAGGAGATGAACATCACCACCCTTGGCCGAGGCGGCTCGGATACCAGCGCGGTTGCTCTTGCCGCGGTCTTCGGGGCCGACGTCTGCGTCATCAATAAAGACGTCGACGGCGTCTGCACTGCCGACCCGCGCATCGTGCCGAACGCCAGTCTGCTGAAGACGATCTCTTACGATGAGATGCTCGAGCTCGCCGGCATGGGCGCTGGGGTCCTTCACTCGCGCGCCGTTGAACTGGCCAAGAAGCACAACGTGCCGCTGCGGGTCAGAAGTTCCTTTAACGAGAAGCCCGGCACACTGGTCTGCGAGGAGGATCCTAACGAGCAACAGCCGATGGCCCGTGGTGCGACGTTCAATAAAGAGGAAGCACGTGTCACGATCTCAGAAGTTCCGGACAAGCCTGGCATGGCCGCGACGATTCTCAAGCACATCGCCGAACGAAATATCAATATAGACATGATCATTCAGAACCCGGGCCACAGCGGCCTGGCCGATCTCACATTCACCGTGCCGAAATCAGACCTTCACGAAACTATGGAGGTCTGCAAAGAGGTCTCTGGTGAGATCGGAGCAAAGGACGTTACCTCGAGCGAAGACATTGCGAAGCTCTCGGTCATCGGCAGCGGAATGCGTGCCCATTCAGGGGTGGCGTCGCGCATGTTCTCCGCCCTCGCAGAGGAAAACGTAAACATACAAAACATCAGCACCTCGGAGATTAAGATTTCATGCATCGTGGCGGAAGAAGATTGCGACCGATCTCTGCGTGCTGTCCACGGAGCTTTTGAATTGGATAAAGTCGAATGAGCTCTCAAGAGCTGCCCAAGCATTTCAATCCGGGCGAGGCAGAGCCTCGCTGGTTTTCCTTCTGGGAAAGGAACGGCTATTTCGCGGCCAGACCCGGCAGCGCGGAACAGCACTACTCAATCGTGATTCCTCCGCCGAACGTGACCGGTGCGCTCCATCTCGGCCACGCGCTGAATAACACGATTCAAGACATCCTCGTCCGCTGGCGCCGCATGCAGGGCTTCGACACGCTCTGGATGCCCGGTACGGACCACGCCGGCATCGCCACCCAGGCCGTGGTCGAGAAGCGCCTCTTTGAGGAAGAAAACAAGACTCGTCACGACATCGGCCGTGAAGCCCTGGTGAAGCGCATCTGGGACTGGAAGGATGAATACGAAGATCGGATTATCGGCCAGCTCCGAAAAATCGGCAGCTCCTGCGATTGGTCGCGCACCCGGTTCACTCTGGATGATGTTTGCGCGAAGGCCGTGCGTCATACATTTTTCGGACTTTTCAAAAAGGGACTCATCTATCGCGGCAAGCGATTGGTGAACTGGGACACCTATCTGCAGACCGCTGTGGCCGACGACGAAATTTTTCACGAGACCGTGCAGGGCAACCTGTGGCATTTCAAATACCCGCTCGCGGACGGCTCCGGTGAAATGGTGATCGCCACCACCCGGCCGGAAACCATGCTTGGAGATACCGCGGTGGCCGTGCATCCGGAAGACGAACGGTACAAGGATTTCATCGGCAAGACAGTGATGCTGCCGATCGTGAACCGTGAGATCCCGGTGATCGAGGACGAGGTCCTCGTAGACCCGAAATTCGGCACGGGCTGCGTAAAGGTGACCCCCGCGCACGACCCCAACGACTACGATACCGGCCTCCGCCATGACCTGGAGATGATTAATATCCTCACACCGGACGGCATGATCAACGAGAACGGCGGCGCGTTCGCTGGCCAGGATCGCTACGAAGCGCGCGAGGGCGTGGTGGCCGAGCTCGAACGCCTGGGCCTCATGGAAAAGATTGAAGAGCACGAAAATCAGGTGGGCCACTCCGACCGCTCGAAGACACCCATCGAGCCGTATCTCTCTGACCAGTGGTTCGTGAAGATGGAAGACCTGGCGGAATCCGCCATGGAGGCGGTGCGAGACGGCCGGGTGAAGTTCACTCCCGAGCGATATTCCAAATCCTACCTCGACTGGCTCGGAGAAAAGCGCGACTGGTGCATCAGCCGCCAACTCTGGTGGGGGCACCGCATCCCCGTGTGGCATTGTGCCACTTGTGCAGAAGAAGATTTGCAGGCCGCATTCGAGGGCCGGGAAGACATCGTCTGGCAGGAGGCCGAATCCGGCGGCTGGTTGCTGTGCGCGCTCGAAGACATCCTCTCCGATGCCCTCGGATCGGAACATGAAATCACCCAGGACCCGGACGTGCTGGACACCTGGTTCAGCAGCGCGCTCTGGCCGCATTCCACTCTGGGCTGGCCCAACGAAACAGACGAGCTGAAGACCTATTACCCAACTAGCGTGCTCGTGACGAGCCGCGACATCATCACCCTCTGGGTGGCGCGCATGGTGATCACCGGGCTTGAGAACATCGGCGAGATCCCGTTCCACGATGTGTACATTCACCCGAAGATCCTGGACGGCGAAGGCCAGACCATGAGCAAGACCAGGGGCAACGGCGTGGACCCGCTCGACATCATCGAAAAGTACGGCGCGGACGCGCTCCGTTTCGGCATGGCCTGGATGAGCACAGAAAATCAGGATGCACGCCTTCCTGTACAACCGGAGATGTTGCCGGACGGACGCACCATCAATACCTCCGAGCGCTTCGAGCTGGGCCGGAACTTTACCAACAAACTCTGGAACGCGGCCCGGTTCGCGCTGATGAATCTCGAAGGCGCGGCCGAATCCGTGGACACGCAGCTCGAAAACGCGGAGCTCAAATTCGAAGACCGCTGGATACTGAGCCGCCTCACGAACGTGGTCGAAAGGGTGACTGGCGAGCTCGACAAGTACGCAATCAACTTTACAGCGAACCAGCTTCACACTTTTGTCTGGAAGGAATTCTGCGACTGGTATCTCGAGATGGTGAAATCTCGATTCTCACCGGACACCGATGCCGACACGCGCCTCGCCGCGCAGCGCAGTTTGGCCTTCGTGCTCGATAACATCCTGCGTCTGCTGCACCCGATCATCCCATTCGTGACCGAAGAAATCTGGCAGCACTTGAATACGGTCCTTCCCGCCCGCGGCATGCCCGGCGCCAAGCAGGTAGCCGCTCCTGACAGCATCATGATAGCGCCCTGGCCTGAGCCTAATGCCGACCTCCGGGACCAGGATGCTGAGACCGAGATGGAACGTTTTCAGAACATCGTGCGCGGCGTGCGCAACATCCGCAAAAAGCTCAAGCTGCCCGAGCGGGAGAACCTGGATGCCCACGTGAAGGTGCCGGACGATACCACGTCGAATGAGGTGTCCTCGCATATTCCACTCCTGCAAAGGCTCGCCCTTGTGGGCGAGGTAACCGTGGGCGTTGAAATCGAAAAGCCAGAACCATCCGCCGCGGAAGTAGTGGAAGACATCGAGGTGTACGTGCCGCTCAACAACATCGATCGATCCGCGGAAAAAACACGGCTCGAAGGACGGCTGGAAAAGCTGGAGAAACAGATTCAGGGCTCAAAGCAAAAACTCGCCAATGAACAGTTCGTGACCAAGGCGCCGGCCAAGGTGGTGGAACGCGAACAGAATCATCTTTCCGAGCTGCAGGATCAATACGAACGGCTCAACAGAAACTTGTCGGACCTTTCCGTTTAGTTTCTGCGAAAGTGGTCTTGTCCTCCGCGACGAGCCAAAGCCTGATTTCTGAATCAGCGAAGTGTTGCGGCAAACTCTACCAAAATGTCTCAGACATTGGATCTGATCACTGATCCGGGTAAAGTCCCTGCCGAGGGAACTGGTAAGGGCCGAATTCCAGGGAACTGCAGATATTCTTGCAGTCTCACAAAAATGAACCAGTTAATATACCCCGCCTGTGGTGGCATCCAGGGCGCTGAGCGAAGATTTCGCACATCTCGTGGTTTTACGCTAATCGAGATGTTGATCGTGATCGGCATCATTTCGCTGTTGATGCTGCTCAGCCTTGCCGCTGTAAAGAATGTTCGTGATCATGCGAAAAGCCAGTACTGTCGGAACAACCTTCGAGAGATCGGCGCGGCTCTGGACCATTATGAATACCTGTGGAAGGGCATCCTTCCGCCGACCACAGGGCCGGATGATGATAACCTCCGGCCGCTTTATCCGGACTGCGTCAATGAGCTCAAAGTTTTCGTCTGCATCTCGACTGCCAACCAGGTTGATACGCCTGCAATGCTGGAGGACAACGCGGTTGGGGGCCGAACGTCCGGCCCGGGGCACAGCTACGAGTACCTCAGCCATTATCTTTTCGACAACAAGGGGAACCGCCTGTCCGACCCGGTGATGAAGACACGGGCTAGCGTGGATATAAGGGCCGACAAGGTCTGGCTCGTCATGGATGCTATGGAAGCCGGTTACCCGGAAGTGCCGGACTCGACCGACAATCACTCTGAAACCGGAGGCAACGTCTTGTTTGCCGACTCGCACGTTGAGTGGATCGAGATGGGCAGGTGGCGTTACGAATTCAGAAATGGCAATTCAAAGTAGATGCTGAGTTCGGAATCCGTACAGCCACTCTTTTCGGAATGAGCAAGACAGAGTTACTTTCAGTCGGGGCAGCCATCATCGCCCTCACAGGGGCAGCAGGCCACGCTGAAGAAGAACTCAAATGGCAGACCACCGGGCTCGAATCATATCGCCGCGGCCCATGGCTGACGGAAGACCCGACTAAGAACATAATCGAGCGAATGGAGCAGCCGGTGCCAAAGATGTTCGAAGGGCACGGACCGCGTGATTCCGTGCTGCCGGAAGCTCTGACCGCGATGGCATGGATGTTCGGATCGAAACGAAGCCGTTTTCATGGGGACCCGCGCCTGGCCGCGTTTATCGCCGGCAAACTGAAAGCTCTGGACTCGGGCATTCAGTCCTGGCGAATTACTGACCGCAAAGTCTCACACAAATTCAGCCGGGCGAGTTGCACATCCATGGTCTGGGAGATGTGTCACTACCTGCGAAAGGCGAAGGCTCTCTTCAGCAAGAAAGTTCCATTCCCCGAGCAGGCTATATCTGAAATCGAAAAGAGCGTGCTTACTTCGGCGCGAGTCATGTCAGAGCCGACGGCTGCGGGTCACGAATGGGTCTGGCGGACCCGGCAACCGTGGCGCATTGCCCGGCTGATGGCCACGATGATGGCGGGATACAAGCTTTCCGGCGACGCCGGTTTTCTGAAAGATGTTCCCGGCTGGTTCAAGTACCTGGAAGAAGACGTTCACGACCTCGGTGGTCTGCGTTACTCCAGCATCGATCCGCTGCCCAACGTGCAGTGGTACACCGATCACACACTCAAGGAATTGGCCAACCTTTACCTGATGGCCGACGACAAACCAACGGCCCACATCAGGGACAAGCTGCGTCATCTGTTCCAGAGGCTGAAGGACCATTACGTCTACCGCGCCCTGCCGGCCGATACCTACGATTACTCCGCCGTCCCTTGGCCGAAACGTCTCTGGCACAATCCTCCCGGCTGTTTCGGGCCCGGCGCGATTGCGCTCGTTACCGGCGACGGCCGTAACGCCACCATCGCCCGTTACATGGCCTGGTATTACACTGGCATGCCCAGCGAGCTCCGTTATGTGACGCTCGCCTCGTTCAAAGTCATGGACGCGATCCGTGACGTTGAGCCCAAGCCGATCCCGAATCGATACGTGGTAAAAGACGATTCCATCCGCGGCGTCCGGGGTCTGGATGACAACTATTCTTTCGTTTTCAATCGAGGCCCGGCCCTGTTTACCGTGGTCGGAGCGAAGACGGCGAAGGTGCCGGATCGCCGTTACCTTGGCTATCGTGGGACGTATTCAACGGTCTTGCAGGGCGTAACCCCGGAGGTCGGCAACAGGCCCTGGAAATTCGGGGCGACGAACGGCTATCATCGCCGTTCAGCTAATCACGTGACGGCCTTTGAATTCACCAGGGGTGATCGAATCGTGGTCCCGGCTATCCAAAGTGAGAAATCCTCCGAACCGCCTGGGGGCATCAGTACTACTATTGCCTCCATCGCCGCTTCCTACCGCCCTCAGGCAGGCTCGTACTGGGGAGGCATCCCAAACTCATCGGACTGGCAGATCCATCAGCTCTGGCTGGCAGTCGGCAAACGGCTGGTTGGGCTCATGACTGTGACATCCCTGAAAGATCAGAAAGCCCCATACGTTGCCATTCGCACCCATTTTGCTGTCGTCGATGAAATCACTGAAGTCAAGGAAAGGCTCTACAGGGCCGGCGACTTTTCGGTCAGCGTGATAGACACAAACTTTCCAAATCGAGAGATTGGTCTCAGCGAAACCTACGCCAATGAACCCAAGCCCAGAGGCAAAGAGATTCGGCTGTCCGATCACCCCACCGACAATCAGCCTGCCGATTACACGGCAGGCCAGACATTCCATTGTCTGATCGATATTACCGCAGGCGAGACCGATGGTGCGTCACAGATTGAGAGAGTTGCGCACGATGAGTTACTTGGGTTCAAGGCGAGCTTCGGCAACCGTTCTTTTGTTCTGATATACAACACGAGACGGGACGCCCAGCGAGTCATACCGGTCGAATTGGGAATTCCTGCAAAAGCCCGGGTCAACACAGGGGAAACATCAAAGGCTCACTGGCTCGACCGTCGCCATCCGAGCCGCGATCCGGAAATGCCGGAGCAGTTCTATTACGTGCTCCCGCAGAATGGGATGCTGCTCTCGATTTTGAAACATGATGGATAAAAGAGCGGACCCGCGATCAATGCTGCGAAGTTAAGGCAAGGAGATGTTATCTTGGCTCCAGTTGAGCCACTGCAGCTCTGAAAAACAAGGACCCAGGAAAACAGCATGCGCGAAAACAGAGTCAAAGCCATCCTCAAGGAGGGTAAAGCCACAATTGGCAGCGGTATCAGCCTGCCAGATCCATTCGTTGCTGAGGTAATGGGCCAGGTTGGTTTCGACTTCCTCATTATCGATCTTGAGCACTCGCCTCTGACGACCAGCGAGCTTCAGACAATCTTCATCGCGTTGCGGGATTCGCAATCCACAAAGATCGTACGCTCGCCCTGGAACGATCCAGTCTGGGTAAAACGGATTCTGGATCTTGGTGCCGAAGGGATCATCTTCCCCTGGATAGGCTCGCGTGAAGAATGCGAACAGGCAGTCGCATCCACCAAGTATCCCCCTGTGGGGATTCGCGGCTGGGGACCGCGCAGAGCGGTCAGATTGAGCAACGACGCGGGAGAATACTTTGCCAAAGCGAATGACAACATCCTGGCCTTTGCCCAGATCGAGAATAGTGGCGCAGTCGGCAACCTCGATGAAATCCTTTCAACACCCGGCCTCGATGGAATCATGATCGGGCCGGCCGATCTTTCCGCTTCGTATGGTCACTTGATGGATCGGGACCATCAGGAAGTCCAGGACGCCATGAATCAGGTTCTGGAGAAGTGTAAGGAGCACAGAGTGCCCTTCGGTCTCTTTTCCGGCACTCTTGAACTTGCGCAGTATTGGATCGAGCGCGGCGGGCAGATCGCCACGGTCGGAGGCGACGTCGGCTTTATGGAGTCAGCGGCCGCCCAGGCCAGGAAGGATGTCGACGCGTTGTTGTCTAACGGACAATAAACCGCTCGAGCACTTCTTCGTTGATCTCGATTCCGAACCCGGGCCGGTTGGGGGCAGTCACGTATCCATCCTCCAGTGGCGGCACTCCATCGATGAGTTCCCTGATCAGCGGACCCTCTGCAAGGCAGTACTCAACGTACCGTGCATCCTGGTACGCGGTCATCCAGTGAATCGAAGCCGCCTGGTTCACGCCCGTGCTGAAGCAATGCGGCACACAAAGGCGACCGCGTTTTCTGGCCATCTGCGAAACTTCCCAGCAGACGCTCAAGCCGCCCGCAAATGCGACATCAGGCTGGATGACGTGCAGACCACCTTCGTCCATAAGCCTCTCGAAATCCATGGTAGTGACATCCGCTTCACCGGCTGCGATATTCAGATTGGCTGCGCCGCACAGCAGGCCGTACCCGCGGATGTCATCGGGCGTCAAAGGCTCTTCCACCCAAAAGGGCCGGTAGGGTTCCATAAGCTGGCATCGCTCGATAGCTGTCTCTGCATCCCAAACGTGCCCGACATCGACCATCAGGTCCTTTTCGTCGCCAAGTGCGCTCCGGGCCGCTTCAAGGTGTTCCCGGTCAGTATCCCAATCCTTGCCGAACGGCCCCCATCCAAACTTCACAGCAGTCAGCCCGTTGGCCACGAATTCCTCGGCAAGGCTGCCGGTCTCCTCGGGAGTGTCGCCAAACAGCACGCTGGCGTAGGCACGAATTCCCTTTTGTTCTCTTCCTCCAAGAAGTTCATAGACCGGCTTGCCGAGGGCCTTGCCTTTGATGTCCCACAGAGCGAGGTCTACTCCACTGATGGCATGGATGGCCGCGCCCCGCCGGCCGTAACGGATGGTCTGTTCATACATTGTCTGCCAGCACCCCTCGATGTCGAGAGGATCGAGGCCGCGACAGATTTCATCAAGGCCGTGTCTTCGCTTCGCTGAACGGGGGGCTTCGATGATCGCTTTGCACACATAGCTCTGGCTGGTCACTTCGCCGATCCCCACAATGCCAGCGTCTGTGAGCACTCTCACCAGCAGGACGTCTTGGGTACCGTCTGCGATCTCGCGGACGTCGGGCAGACGCAGATGCAGTGGCTCAACTCCAGTAATCTTCATGAATTGAAATCGTCGCAGAAAGAAAGGGTGACCCTCTTGCGAATCGGGACTTCATTGACACCATGTAACACAGGTGGTCGCGGAGCGCCAAACCTACGGAAGAAACCGGAACATCCTGATGCAGGAAACCCTCATTCAAATTCGTGAGCTGAACAAGGAATTCAACCTTGGGCACACCACGGTTTACGCGTGTAAAGATATCAACCTCGATATCTATAAGGGAGAATATCTTTCCATCATGGGGCCGTCCGGATCGGGCAAGAGCACGCTGTTCAACATGGTAGGAGGGCTCGACCTGCCCACCTCGGGACACGTCACCGTAGCTGCAGTAGACCTGACGAGGCTTTCCAGCCGTGAGCTTGCATATTTCCGCAGCAATCACATCGGCTACATTTTTCAGACCTTCAATCTCATCCCGGCCTACAACGCTGTCGATAACGTTGCGATGCCTCTCATCTTCAGCGGGGTCCCCTACGAAGAATCCACAGAGATTGCGAAGGAGGTGCTCGATCGCGTCGGCCTGGAACACCGCCTGCATCACCGGCCCGATGAGCTTTCCGGTGGCCAGCAGCAGCGCGTGGCCATCGCACGCGCGCTTGCCAATAGGCCTTCGATCATTCTTGCTGATGAGCCGACCGGCAACCTCGACCTGCACACCGGCGAAGAGATCATCGCATTGCTGAGCCAACTCAGTAAAGAGGACGGGGCGACCGTGATTTCCGCTACCCACGATCACAAGATGCTCGCCGCGTCCGACCGCATCCTCTGGATTCGAGATGGCAAGGTGGACCGCATTCAGTTGCGCTCGGAACTGGATATCAAGGTGGGTGTGGTGGAATAGTAACAACGCGTGCCCTACGCGTTGTGCCTGATAATGATCAGGTCTCCCTCATTCACCAGGTATTCCTTGCCTTCCAGCCGGAATTTGCCAGCGGCCTTTACGTCCTTCACGCTGCCGTGCTCTTTGAAGTCATCCCAGGCGACCACTTCCGCTCGGATGAAACCCCGTGCAAGGTCCGTGTGAACCTTGCCTGCCGCGTCGACTGCGGTATCGCCTTCCTCGACGTTCCAGGCCCGGCATTCGTCTTCGCCGTATGTGAAAAAAGTGAGGATGGAGAGACGCCGAAAAATGGCCGACAGCACTGCGGGCGCGGCCAGTTCCGTGACACCGAAATCGCTCATGAATTCGGCGCGCTCTTCTTCATCCAACGCACACAGCTCCGCCTCAAGCGAGCCGCACAAAGCCTGCGCTTCGTATCCCTTCTCAACGAACGCCGACATGGCAGACTCTTCGTCGCCCAGTTGGCTTTCACCTACATTGATGAGCAACACGAGCGGCTTCTCGGTGAGGAATCCGAAACTGCGAATGAGCTTGCTCTCATCTTCCGAGAGGCCGGCTTCGCTGACACCCTTACCTGAGTTCAGAAGCTCACGGCATTTACATAACACTTCGAATTCGGCAACGTCCTCATCCTTCTTCATCCGCGCCAGGTTCTTTTCGAGCCTTTCGTGGCGGGTCTCGAGGACCTCAAGGTCGGCAATGACGAAATCGGAATAGATGCGTTCGAGGTCGCGGGCGGGATCGATGCTCCCGGAAGGATGCGGGAATGCCTGGCTTTCAAAGGTGCGCAGAACAATCACGATGGCGTCCGTCTGCCGAATCTTCCCAATCGCCGCGTTGTCTGTCGATGGTGATCCAAACAGGCCGGGGAACTCGACCAGCTCGACCGTTGCATAGGTCTTCTTTTTGGGCTTGTACACCTCAGTAATGATGTCCAGTCTCTCGTCCGGTACGCGCAACGAAACCAGGCGCGACTGGCCGGGATTCCACGAAGACGCTCCCGCTTCTTCTACATTGCCGGTGATGGCAGAGAATATTGTTTTGACTCCCGTGCCGGGAATGCCGGTAAGGGCTACTTGCATCTGTGTTCCTCTATCTTGGCCGCCTGTTGGATTGAAAAGTGCAGTATGATAGCAGAATCGCCCGGCAGGATTAAAACGAATCGATTGCCCCCCAATCCGCATGAGCTGCCTCAACGCCCAATGCCAGGACATGTGTCTTCAACACCAAGCCCTACGTGAATCGCTCCAGCAGCTCCGATGTTTTTGAGAGAACTGTGTTTACTGATTCTTCCATGAATTCCGTGAGGTGGGCTTTTGCTTCATCCGATTGGTCCTTGTCCAGCAGCTCGCGACCTGTCCTGGCGGCTAGCGCGGCCGTTCCGAAAAACTGCCGCTGAATTCCTGACCATTCTTCATCCAGGACCGGCCTTCGTTCTTCCGGTCTCTCGGACGCGAGATGGGCGAGTTTGTGAAAACGCCACCATGGGCTGCGCCAGCTTTGCTGCGATTCTCCGACTCCCAGGGCCTCGGGAAGCCGGCCTTCGATAAAGACGGGAAAGAAGACGCCGAGGCAAGGGGAATAAAAACTGCACCAGTAAACGGGAAGCCTCGAACCATCGGAGCAGAGGTCTGCCACCAGGCTCGCAGCCGTGACTCCTTTCTCCGAATGCACACAGATCCCTACGTCCGTTTGATAGTCCTTCCTGAACGGCTCCTCCGGCTGTTTGCCGTCTGAGTGGTCGCTGAGCAGATCCATCATGCAGCGGGTGTCGATATCCCCCCTCTTCATTTTCAGGACCGCGCACGAGCGGGCGCGGCGCATCGCTCCGCTTCCTTCGCTCCGATCTGATGACTTGCTGAACGCGTCGGCAAAGCTGAATGGCTCATGGTCTGCGTCCCACCAGCCTCTTTCTTCGGCCGTCTGCCTGCAGGTTGGGGAGAGCCGCGCGTAATCATCTTCCACCGAGTAGACGTTGCTAATGCCGATGGTGTCCTGCACTTCTTTCACCGCCCAGTGATGGCCCGCGGTTTCAATGACGTATGCCTCGTCCGGATCGGCGACGATATAACCGTTGTCATAAGTCCTCGTTCCTTCGTCGTTGCTGAACTTCCCCTGCCCATGCGTGCTGATGAGGCCAGTGATCGCTTCGACAGCTTCCGCTGCGGTGCGGCCGCGCTCCAGTCCCAGGCGGAGGAGTTCCATCCCAATGAGCTTTGGCTCTTCAAACTTGAATTTTGAACTCAGTCCTTCGTTGCCAATGACCACCTGGTGCTCGTTGAAGCCGTGTTCGTACCCCCAGCACCAATGCGGGCGTGACCCGATATGCCGGAACGTCTCTTCAGCCTGTGCAATCGTAAGATACTGGCACCGTGCCTGAGCGGATTTTGAATGCCGTCGACGGCCCCGGAGCTCGAGTGGCTGGCACTCGTCT
>Ga0187827_10003598_pt1 | contig 19919 bp, 17 predicted proteins | sample ETNtaG_39_FD_167969 | JGI IMG/M metagenome (GOLD analysis project Ga0187827, IMG submission 167969) | Marine microbial and viral communities from oxygen minimum zone, Eastern Pacific Ocean - ETNP2014_SV_150_PacBio MetaG (Illumina Assembly) | ecosystem: Environmental > Aquatic > Marine > Hypoxic... | reverse complement strand
CGAGCTTCGTCTGAGACGCCGGCGCGCCAAGGGTGGAAGCACGAGGCCTTTACAGGTCGTCCATGACGCCGGCCCTGACCCGGTCGAGATGGAAGCGCATCGCCTTGCGGGCCATCTTCGGATCGCCGGCGATGAGGGCGTCCAGAATGGCCAGATGCTCGGCCCCTCCCGGTGTGATACGACGCGGCACGGTCTGAACCTCAAAGAGTTGCGTGATCAACCTCAGGTTGGCGATGACCGACGCCATGACAGCGTTGCCGGAGGCCTCGGCGATGGCGCCATGCAGTTCGCCATCCACTTTCCAGTGCATGTCCGAGGTCGGATTGGGGTGGTCGATCAACGCCCGCACGTCGGCCCGCAGCTTTTCCAGCCGGTTCTTGTTCATGCGTGGCGTGGCCGCGACGATGGCCGCCGCTTCCAAGAGACGCCGCACCTGCAGGGCCTGCAGGTATTCGTCCAGTGTGACGACTTTCACCGATGACAGGCGATCGGTCAGGCGCACCAGCCACCCCTCGCCCTCCAGTCGTTTCAGGGCCTCGCGCATCGGTGTTCGCGAAATACCAAGAGAATCAGCGAGCTTGCGTTCCTGGATCACCGTGCCACTGGCCAGCTCACGCTGCAGGATCATGCGAAACACGGAATTGTAAGCGACATCCGCAAGGCTACCGTGATTGCCGTTGCCGTCCGAATTGACCGGATCGTCGTCTTTTGCCGATGTGGTTGCCAACGTTTTCTCCATACTTCCCGAACTGACAGACCCCTGGCTCTCCCGTTTTTTCGGCATCTATCCCGGCAAGCCCTCCGATCCCCGTCGATCCGGTTGACACAATTGAACGCCATACGTAGGGTGCACGGCAGGTATACTGTTATTATACAAAGTATGCCAATCATCTGTCGAGATTAACAGGGTCGTGGAAACGGGCAGTCTGCTGTCCCCAATAAGAACCCGAAATTGGGAAAATATTTTCCGCGCTAGTCCCATGTGCCCGGCGTCATGATAGGTGGCGTTAAACCCGGGTGGGGCGTCTTGACACGGAACACGGAAACACAGGAGTCTTCTGATGAAGAGATGTTTTGAGAATAGGGCATATACAAGGTTTACCGTTGCCCTCGGTATGCTCGCGTTCGTGGCGTTCGCGACACAGGCCCAGGCCGCTATCAAGTGCCCGGCAAGTCCGCTTCCGGTCATCGAGGCGGGCTACCTCACCATGTCGATCAACCCGACGATTCCGCCGAAACAGTTTATCGACAAGAAAGGCAACCTCCAGGGACTGCATGTCGATCTTGGAAACGAGATCGCGCGCCGCCTCTGCCTCAAGCACAAATATGCACGCGTTCAGTTCGAGGTGCAGATTCCCGGCCTCCAGAACAAACGCTGGGACATGATCAATACCGGCCTGTATTTCACCGAGAAACGCTCGAAGATCATGCAGCTCATGCCCTTTAGCGTAAACGCCCTGGCGCTGATCGCGGCGCAGGGAAATCCCCTCGGCATCAAGGGACCGAAAGATCTGGCGGGTCACAAGGTCGGCGTGGAAATCGCCGGTTTTGAGGAGAAGAAGCTCCGCAAGATGAACGACGAACAGGTCAAGGCAGGCCTGAAGACCATGGATATCCGGGTCTTCAACACCTATGGCGAGACGTTCCTCGCACTCGGCGCCGGCCAGGTCGACGCCGTCTTCGCCGGCGACGCCATCGGCACCTACTACCAACAGCAGGGCAAGTTCACCAAGGCGGCAACCGGCTTGCTGCCGGGCACTCCGGGGACCATGGCGACCGTCAACATCACGCTGGCAAAAGCCGTCACGGCGGCGATGCAGGCCATGTACGAGGACGGCACCTACGCCAAAATGATGGATGCCTACGGCACCACGAAGCTCGACGCGTGGAAGCAGTGGAAAGGCAAGTTCCAATATCACTTCAATCCCTAAGACAACCCCACCGCCCCTGTAAGGGCGACGTATCGGGGGAAACCTTGCACGCCGGTCACGGTCACCCGTGACCGGCGGTTTTGTTTAAGGATCAAGAATAGAGAGGCCTGCCATGACCTGGAGCTGGGCATCGTTTTTCGAATATCTGACCAGTCCCTACATGCTGATGGGGGCGTGGACGACTATCTGGCTATCGGTGGTATCGATGATAATCGGCTGTTCGCTGGGTATCGTGGCCGCCCTCATGAAAATGTCGAGAAGCCCGGTGCTTCGGGGTATCGCCGACTTCTATATATGGCTGTGGCGGGGAACGCCGCTGCTGGTCCAATTGGTGATCATCTATGCCGGGCTGCCACAGATCGGCATCCGCCTCGGAGTCATAGAGTCCGCCATCATTGGCCTTTCCCTCCATGAGGGCGCATACTTCGCCGAAATTGTCCGGGCCGGAATCATGGCGGTCGACAAAGGCCAAAGCGACGCCGCCAGGGCACTCGGGATGGACTATCGCTGGATGATGCGTATCGTCGTCATGCCGCAGGCGACGCGGGTTATCATCCCGCCGCTTGGCAACCAGTTCAACGGCATGCTCAAGACCTCGTCGCTGGCCTCGGTGATCTCGATGGAGGAGCTTCTGCGTCATGCCCAAGAACTCGCGCAGATCGAGTTCCGGGTGCTGGAGGTTTATATCGTCGCGGCGATCGGCTATCTGATCATGACCACGACCTGGGGCCTCATCCAGCAACGCATCGAGGCCCACTACGACAAGCCGTTCGGCGGAAGTGCCGGCGACATGGCGGCAACCTCGATACCGGCGTAGCGGCCTTCTTTCGCCGGCCCGTATAGCGACGCGCGATGAACCGAAAAAGACAGGACCGGATATAGCATGGATATGAACACAGCCGCCCAGGCGCCGGCCAGACAGCCAAACAGCGGCAACGCCGGGGACTCCCCGGCGGGCGAGTTGATGGTCGAGGCCCGTGATATCCACAAGGCGTTCGGCGACAACCAGGTGCTGAAAGGGGTCTCGCTGGAAGTCCGCGCCGGCGAGGTCATTCTCATCGCCGGCCGGTCGGGCAGCGGAAAGAGCACCTTGCTGCGCTGCATCGACCATCTGGAAACAATCGATTCCGGCCGGATTTTCGTGAACAGACATCTTGTCGGCTATCGCGAGGAAAACGGTATCCTGGTCGAATTGACCGACAAACAGATCGCTTTCCAGCGCCGCGATATCGGCGTGGTATTCCAGCAGTTCAATCTGTTTCCCCATCTCACCGTCATCGACAACATCACGGCGGCCCCGGTCAAGGTTCTCGGTGTCGATGTCGAAAAGGCCCAGGTGGAGGCGCGCGAACTGATTGAGCGCGTTGGCCTGCCGGAGAAGGAGAACGCCTATCCAAGGCAGCTTTCCGGCGGCCAGCAGCAGCGCGTCGCCATTGCCCGGGCACTTGCCATGAAGCCGAAGGTGATGCTGTTCGACGAACCGACTTCGGCGCTTGATCCGGAGATGATCTCCGAGGTGCTGAACGTGATGATCGACCTTTCGAAACAGGGCATGACCATGATCGTGGTCAGCCACGAGATGGGTTTCGCGCGCGCGGCGGCCGACCGGGTCATCTTGATGCATGACGGCGGGATCGAGGAAGACGCACCGCCGACCGAATTCTTCGACGCACCGAAGAGCGAGGCGACAAAGCGGTTCCTGGCCAAGATCCTGCACTGAGCCGCAACAAGGTAATCCGTCATGCGGGCATCGCAACAAACAGCAAAACGGAACCACGCGGGCGACGCCGCCGGATCGCCGTGCTTAGGGCGGGAAATCGTCCGGTGAGCGCCATTGTCCGAACCGTCGGCGGCGACCTGCCGGCTGAGCGTTTTCGCCGTGTCCTGATGCACGAACATGTGCTGTGGGACATCGTGCCGGCGGATCGGCGCCATCTTCTCGGCAAGGAACCGGTCGCGATGGAGAGCCGCTGGCAGACCGACTATCGTTCGAACGACAATCCGGAAAACGCGTTGCAGCGCGATGTCGCGGTGGCGACCAAGGAAATCGGCCATCTTGCGGACGACGGCGGCGATCTCATCGTCGATCAGTCTACCTACGGCCTGGCCCGCGATCCGGCCGGCCTGCGGCGCGCCTCCGAGGACGCCGGTATCGGCGTCGTCGCCTGCGCCGGAACCTATACGGCGGCCTGTCTGGATCAAGGCATCCACGCCATGGACGTCGACGGCTTGACGGAACGGTTTGTGGACGAGGTCGAAACCGGCCTCGACGGAACCACGGTGAAAGCCGGTCTTATCGGTGAGATCGGCTGCTCGGCACCGCTTGCCGAAGTTGAGCGGCGCGCCCTCAAGGCGGCGGCCCGGGCCAGCCGGCGGACCGGCGCCGGAATTAGCGTCCATCCCGGCCGCCATACCGACGCGCCCTTCGAGGCGGTGGATATTCTGGGCGATGAAGGGGCCGATCTGTCGCGCGTGGCCCTGTGTCACATGGATCGGACCTACCCCAAGGGCGAGCGGGTCGCGGAACTGGCCCGAACGGGCGTTGCCGTCGAATGGGATTTTTTCGGCATCGAGCAATCGCACTACTGGATGGGCGACGTCGAATTGCCGACCGACCGCACCAGACTGCGGCTGATCCGCGAACTCTTCGAAGGCGGCCTCGGCGGGCGCGTGCTCGTCAGCCACGATATCTGCACCCGCACCCGGTTACGGACATGGGGTGGGCATGGCTATGGCCATATCTTCCGAAACGTCGTGCCGCTGATGAAAGCCCTGGAATTCGACGCAGCCGAGATCGACCAGATTGTCCGTATTAATCCTCTGAATATTCTAGCAATGCCAGGAACAGCCGAGGAAAACGAGCAATAATACCAAGGATCGGCGCCGCCGCCGGGCGGGCCCCGGCATTGATCGGAAAAGGAGCACACAATGAGCGATATCAGATCCAGGCTACTCAAACAGGCCGAGGACAGCCGCGACCGGGCGATTGACTTTCTGGGTGATCTGGTACGCGCGCAGGGCGAAGGGGAAGCCACGGTCCAGGCGCTGGTTTCGGCGCGGTTGGCCGAGATCGGCTGCACGATCGAGGACCTCACCTATGATCCCGTCGGCATGATGCTGAAGGACGAGTTCGCCTCGGACCTCGCTATCAATGCCGGCGAGCGGGTGAGCGTTATCGGCCGCCTTCCGGGGGCCGACGGCGGGCGCAGCCTGATCATGTTCGCCCACCCCGACGGAGAGCCGGTCGCGAGGACCGAGGAATGGACCCATGACCCGTTTGCCGCCGAGATCGACGCCGGGCGGATGTATGGCTGGGGTGTCGCCGACGATCTGATGGGCATCGCCGCCGGGGTCTCGGCGCTCGACGTCATTGGCGCCAGCAAGACGCGCCTAAAGGGCGAGGTCATCATGGCGAGCACGCCCAGCAAGCGCCATGCACGCGGCGTCACCGCCGTCCTCAACAACGGCTATGGCGCGGATGGCGCACTCTATCTGCATCCCGCCGAGTCGGGCGTCGGGTTGCGGGAAATCAAGGCGTTGGCGTCGGGCCAGGTCATCTTCAGCATCAAGGTAACGGGCCGGCGTCCCGACACCACCGAGCCTGGCCACACCGCCTTCGCGCATCTCGCCGTCAACCCGATCGACAAGGCCATCGTCCTCCATCAGGCGCTGACGGCGCTTGGCGAGGCGCGCGCCAAACGGGTCCACCACCCGCTTCTCGAGGCCGCCGTCAGCCGGTCAACCAACGTCATGCTTTCGGCGATCCAGTGCGGTTTCGATCGATCCCTGAGCCAGATGTCGCCGGTATGCGAGCTTGCCGGCGCCCTATCCTATCCACCGCCCGAAAAGCTGTTGGACGTTCAGGCCGAGGTCGATGCCACGATCCAGGCGGCCATCCAGGCCGACCCCTGGATGAAGGATAACCCGCCCGAAGTGACTTGGCTTTCCGGCGTTACAGGCACCGAGGTCACGACCGATCACCCGCTCTACCAGACTGTCAGCCGTGCGATCACCGAGGTCACGGGGACGGAGCCGGCCGTTAATGCGATGCACACCACCAGCGACATTCGCGTACCCATGGTGCAGAAAGGAATACCGACCGTCGGCATTGGCTCATTGGGCGGCAATCTGGCCCAGAACGGATTGCTCGACGAATGGGTCGATGTCGAAGATTACGTCAATCTGGTCAAAACAACCGCCGTCATCATCGCTGAGTGGTGCGCCACCGCGTAATGGCGACGGGCGACCCTCACGCACCAACGTAGCGATTGACGTGATAGGGCTCCTTCGCCAGGCCGACGCAGAACTGGCCGACCAGGGGCTCGAGTTGGCGCACCAGGCGCGCCGCGTCCTCGTTCTCCAGGCGTAGCCGGTCGTTGGCGCGCATGACCTCGTCTCTCAATTTTGCATAGTCGACCGTGAGGACGCGCCTATTTCGGACGATGAGGCGGCCGTCGATCATGACGTGCTTGACGCCCGAGCCGTTCTCTTGAAACACCATCTGGCGCGCCGCGTGGTTCAGGGGAAGGTACTGAATGCGGCCCAGGTCCAGGAACACGATGTCGGCCTTGAATCCCGGTTCCAAGGCACCGATCGAGCCGTCGAAGCCGAGGCCGCGGGCGCTGCCCCGGGTGGCCATATCGATGACGTTCTCGGCAGTCAGCCAGTCGCTTGGGTCGGGCGAGTGGATGCGGCTCACGGTGTTGGCGAGCCGCATGGCCTCGAACATATTAAGCCCGTCCGAACACGTGCTGGCGTCGGTGCCGATACCCACGTTCAGCCCCCCGTCGATCATGCTCCGCACCTTGGCGATGCCGACACCGAGGCGCAGGTTGCTGGTCGGATTGTGGGCTACCGTGGCGCCGCGGTCGGCGAGGCGGCGGATATCGTCGTCATCCACCCACACGGCATGGGCGGCGGTGAAGTCTGGACCGACGATGCCCAGGTCGTCGAGATGGGCGGTCAACGTCTTGCCGAACTTTCGCATGCCAACCACCGCCTGCACCTTGGACTCGGCGACGTGGCTATGAATGCCGACCCCGAACTCGTCGGCGAGTTCCCGGCAGGCGCGGAAGAACGTGTCCTCGCAATGATGGGGAATGGTCGGCGCCAGGGCCAGGCGCACCCGGTCGCGGTCGAAGGACCAATCCTTCAGCGCCTGTCGGCAGGCGGCGATGCTGGCCTCGGCCGGTTCCGCCGTCACCCGCTCGACCTCCTTCTTAAGGGCGTCCGGCAGGCTGCCGATAAGCCCGGGGATGGCTTGCCAGAAGCTGCGGTCGGCCATCAGGGGCGCCACGACGGCGCGCATGCCGACGTCGGCGTAGCCCCGCCCCACGGCCGCCAGGCCTTCGGGCGAAGGCGCCGGAAACTCGGAAAACAGATCGTAACAGGCAGTGCAGCCCGACAGTACCATCTCCACCGCCGCCAGCTTGGCCGCCAGGTACTTGTCCTCGAGGCGGAAGCGCTCGCTGGTCAGCGGTGTGGCGTTGAGCAGCAGCTCAAGCGTCAGGCGGTCGCCCAGGCCCTTGGCCAGGCTCGCGTCGCCGTGGGTATGGGCGTTGACCAGTCCCGGGATCAGCATCATGTCGGCGGCGTCGATTACATCTGCGCCTTCGGGGGCCGCCAGGCCGGGCAACCCGATCTCCTTGATCGCATCGCCTTCGATCAGGATGTCCGCCGCATCGCCGTCGAGCAATCGCCCGCCACGGATCACGGTGAACGGGGCCGGGGCCATTATGAGGCGCCGGAGACCGGCGGCAGGTCCCTGTCGAAAAGGCCGAGATCGGTCATGACCTGGCGCAGGGGCGGAATAAGCGCCTCGGGCAGGGGCAGGCGTGGCGGACGCGGGTCGCCCATGTCGCGGTCAAGCAGCTTGAAGGCCGCCTTCATGCCATGCACGTAGAGGTGATCGCCGAGATAGTCGATCATCGGTACCAGCCGCTTGAAGACCTTCCAGGCGGCGTCCTTGTCGTTCTTGTCGACGGCCAGTTCGAACAACTCCGCCGACAGGCGCGGCACCAGGTTGGCGCAGACCGAGACCCATCCCTCGGCGCCGACCATGAACGATTCGTAGCCCAGGTAGCCGGCGAACACGGTGATCTTGCCCTGGCACAGATCGTTGATCTGATAGACCCGGCGGGTGTCGGTGGTCGATTCCTTGATGTAGGAGATATTGTCGATCTCGGCCAGGCGCGCCACCAGCGGCGGCTTCATGTCGAGAACGGTGGAGGCCGGATGGTTGTACAGCATGATGGGCAACGACACCGCCTCGGCGATGCGTTTGTAGTGGGTAAAAAGCTCTTCTTCGTCGATCCAGCAGTAATAGGGCGTCAGCACCATGGCGGCGTCGGCGCCCAGCGCTTCGGCGTCCTTGGTATAGCGGATCACGTCGTTGGTGTTCTCCGCCGCCGTGCCAATGACCACCGGCACGCGGCCCGCCGCCTGGTCGACGACGATGCGCGCCACGTCATGGCGTTCCTCGTCCGACAGCGACAGGAACTCGCCGTTGCTGGCCAGTGCGATGATGCCGTGAATCCCTTCCGAGATCTGGAAATCGACCAGCCAGCGCAACATCGTCTCGTTGATGCGCGCGTTGTCCTCGGTGAAAGGGGTCACGATGACCGTGTAGGTGCCGCGTAGTTTCTTCATGGATAACCTCCGCAAGAGTGCTCGGGATCATAACGTGGCCGGAACCGCCGGGCCAACGCAATCCGGTGCCCGGGGCCTTCGTTGCCCCCATAAGCCCGATATGCTACCACCGTCGGCGTCAAGGGGGAGGGGGGCGTGGCGCACCGTTTCTACAGCGAGACCCAATTGATGGTCGGCGAGAGCGTACGCAAGTTCGCCGAAAACGCCGTGCTTCCCGCCGCCGCCGCTATCGACCGCGACGACGCCTTTCCGACGGAGATTTACGCCCGTTTGGCTGAGATGGGACTGTTCGGCGCCGGCCTGCCCGAAGAGGCGGGCGGCAGCGGCTTCGACACGGTCACCCTGGCCATTGCCATGGAGGAACTGGCTCGCTGCTCGGGCAGCGTCGGCAATATCTTCGCCATTCCGTTGGAGGCGGCGCGTTTCCTCCTCGACCACGGCGACGACCGGCACAAGGAATTGATCCCCGAAGTCCTCGGCGGCGAGTTGATCCCTGCGACCTGCGTCTCCGAGTCCGATTTCGGCTCCGACGTGGCCTCCATGCGGACGACGGCGGTGCTGGACGGCGGCGATTACGTGATCAACGGCACCAAGGCCTGGGTCAGCCTGGGCCTGGTCGCCAACCTTTTTTTCGTCTTTGCCAAGACCGATCCCGAGAAGGGCCACCGGGGCATCAGTTGCTTCCTCGTCCACGGCGACAACCCGGGCCTGACACGGGGCCGCAAAGAGGACCTGCTGGGCATGCACGGGCTGGCCACCGGGCAGCTCATCTTCACTGATTGTCGGGTGCCGGCGGCGATGCGAATCGGGCCCGAAAACGACGCCTTCAAGATGGCCATGGTCAACTTCGACTTCGGCCGCGTCCTGATGTCCGCCATGGCGCTGGGCATTGCCCGGGCGGCCTACGAGGACGCCCTGGAATACGCCAAGGGCCGCGTCCAGTTCGCAAAACCCATCTTCGAGTTTCAGGCGGTGCAGTTCATGCTCGCCGACATGTCGGCCGACCTGGCCGCGGCGCGCCTCCTGATCCATCACGCGGCGCGTCTCATGGACAGCGGCCATTCCATCGTCAAGGAAGCGGCCCATGCCAAGCTGTTCACCACCGACATGGCCATGAAGCACGTGACCGACGCCGTGCAGATTCACGGCGCCAACGGCTACTCCCGGGAATACCGCGTCGAACGCCTGTTCCGCGACATCAAGCTGACGCAGATTTATGAGGGCACAAACCAGATCCAAAGGCTTATCATCGCCCGCCAGATCGGCAAGGAATACTGATCCCACCGTTTCGGTAAAAGCATCTTCGAGGGCCATGAAACCATGTTGAATCGCGTAGTAACGGCCGAAGACGCCGTCAATCTTATCAAGGACGGCAATACGGTTATCGTCGGCGGGTCGGCCGGCATGGGGGTCGCCGAAGCGGTGCTGGTGGCGATGGAGAAGCAATTCCTCGACGTCCAGCAGCCACGCGATCTGACCATCATCCACACCACCGGGGTCGGCGCGGTCACCGATCGCGGGCTCAACCGGTTGGTCCACAAGGGCCTGGTCAAGCGCGTCATCGGCGGCAACTTCGGCCTGCAACTGCCGTTCATGAAAGAGCTCATCGTCACCAACGAGATCGAAGCCTACAACATTCCCCAAGGCGTTCTGTGCCAGCTCTACCGCGCCATGGCCGCCAAGCAGCCCGGCGTCGTCACCCATGTCGGGCTACACACCTACGTGGACCCGCGCCAGGAAGGCGGCCGCATGAACGAAAAAACCACCAAGGACATGATCGAGGTGGTGGAGCTGGCCGGCAAGGAGTGGCTTTTCTACAAGGCGCCGGTCGCCAACGTAGCCCTCGTGCGCGGCACCACGGCGGATGAGGACGGCAACGTCAGCATGGAGCATGAGGCAACGACCTTGGAGGCCCTGTCCATCGCCCAGGCCGTGCACAACGCCGGCGGCACGGTCATCTGCCAGGTCAAGAGGCTGGCCCAGCGCGGCACCTTGCATCCGCAGATGGTGCGCATTCCTGGTTTCCTGATCGATGCTTTCGTGGTCGACCCGGACCAGTGGCAGAACTATGCCGAGCCGTTCGATCCCAGCCTGTGCGGCGAGGTCACGCGGCCCTTGGCGACCCTCAAGCCGGACCCGTTGGGTCCCCGCCGGGTGATTGCACGGCGCGCCGCCTTCGAGCTGTCGACCGGCGCGGCGTTCAATCTGGGCGTTGGCGTGTCGGCGGCCATTCCCAACGTGGTCGCCGAGGAGGGTATAGAGGACTTGATCACGCTCACCGTCGAGGCCGGCGTTATCGGCGGCATTCCGGGCGAGGCTCTCTACTTCGGCTCGTCGTACAATCCCCGGGCCATCATGGACCAGGCCTACATGTTCGATTTCTACTGCGGTGGCGGATTGGACGTCGCTTTCGTTTCCTTCGCCGAGGTCGACAGCGAGGGCAACGTCAACGTGACTCGGTTCGGCAATCGTAACGACGGCGCCGGCGGCTTCATCGAAATAACGCAGAACTCCAAGAAGATCATTTTCAGTGGCACGCTGACCGGCGGCGGCCTCAAGGTTGCCGTCGCCGATGGCGAGGTGCGCATCGACCAGGAAGGTTCGATCAAAAAGTTCGTCCCCCGCGTCAACCAGGTCAGCTACAACGGGCACCTGGGCCAGGAACGCGGGCAGGAGACCATGTTCATCAGCGAGCGGGCCGTGCTGCGCATGGCGGACGAGGGGCTGGTGGTGACGGAGATCGCGCCCGGCGTGCGGTTGCAAGAAGACGTGCTCGACCAGCTCTCCTTCGAGGTCAAGGTGTCGCCCGACCTAAAGCCTATGGATTCGCGCATCTTCCGCGACGGGCCCATGGGCCTGCGCCAAGAGATCCTGGACCGATAGGTGGCGGTAGGCGCCGCCGCTGGAATATCCTTAGGGTCGTGAACGGGATGGGAGTGAGGAGATGTCCGAGGTCCACGTGACCCCCTCGGCGGAACAGATCCGCGACCTCGTGGCCGAACCCCTGACGCGGGACGCCTTCGCGGCCTTCGGCGACGTCATCGAGGTGCCCGGCGGCGGAGGGCGGACGGCCAACGACGGCACCGCCATCCGCTACGACGACATCGCGGCGTTGGCGCTGACCGCCGAAGACGGCCGCCCCACCCTCGATCTCTTCCGTGTAAAACCGGCGCGCCTGCCCCTCGAATGCCGCATCCTGGAGCGCCATCCGCTCTCCAGTCAGGCTTTCGTGCCTGTGGGCGCGGCTCCGTTTCTGGTCGTGGTGGCGCCGGCCGGCGGCGACAGACCCGACGCCGCCACGACGCGGGCCTTCGTCACCGACGGCCGCCAAGGCGTCAACTACCGCCCCGGCGTCTGGCATCACCCGGTGCTGGCGCTCGGGGCCGAGACCAATTTCGTCATGATGGGCCGCGCCGACGACGGACGCGATTGCGACATCGCCCCGTTCTGTGGCGGCGCCGGGGTGCGAATGTCCCACATTCCGGATCTCGATTCCCTTATCCGGTGAGGGTGAAACCGTGCCTATCCGATTAAGACAGGCACCCCCGACATAGAGAGCAAACGACGCGCCATGCCGGCACCGTCCTATCGGCCGCTCTTGAACCGAGGAGACATTTCAACGGCATTGATTTTTCAGCTCAATCCCGTGGACGGTGTTTCGTTAAAATGGACCCGCTCGTGGGCCCTGCTATACTCCCCTTCATGTCCACTTTGGCGGCCCGCTGCCTCATCGCTGCGTGGGTTCTCCTCCTTCCGGTCGCCTGCGGCGCCGAACCTACAGCGCCGCCTGCGGATCCATCGCCCTTAACCGGCGTCCACACCATTTTCGTCACCTCCAACGGCTGGCACAGTTCCATCGTCATCGCCCGTAGCGACCTGCCGGGCGGCCTGATTCTCGAGGCCGCCGACTTTCCGGACGCCAGCTTCCTGGAGTTCGGGTGGGGCGACGCCGAGTACTATCCGGCCAAGGACCCGGGGATCGGCATGGCGCTCGCCGCCGCCCTGGCGCCGACCCCGTCGGTGGTCCATATGGCCGGCTATGCGCGTGCCCCGGCGCGCCGCTATCCCAAGTCCGAGGTTCTGGCCCTGGTGCTCGATGAGGCCAGCCTCGGTCGTCTCGCCACCTTCATCGACGCCACGTTTGACCGCGGCGGACAGGCGCGGGCGGCATCCCGCGGACCGGGGCTTTACCCCGACAGCCTGTTTTATCCGGCGCTCGGCGAATTCCACTTGTTCAACACCTGCAACACGTGGAGCGCGCGGGCCCTGGTGGCGGCGGGCCTGGGAATCGAAGCGACCGGGACCCGCAGTGCCGAGGGACTGATGGAACAACTGCGCCCGCTGGGCAAGGGGCAGTAGGGAGCAACCCGTTCCCCCAACATACGCCCCTAACAACGCGATAGAGACCGAATGTCAAAGGTTCAGGCCGATGGCGCACCGCCCAATCGGCCGCTCTTGACCCGAAGGCGACCATTGAATGTGAAGGCATCGGAAATAAAGGGTGCCAAGAGGCCGATATCCGGTCAGCCGGGACCACAAGATACCAGTTGGCTTTTTGTCATTTGTATTTTTTTTGGCAAATAAACGGCCAGATGACTTTGGCCCCCGGCGGATGTAATTTTCCAGACGGGTCCATGTAAGAGACCTTCACCTTCCGATGGTGTTTCTTGACCGGATCAATCGGCGTCATATCCCCTGAAAGGAATTGCAGAAAATCATAGCGATACTTGAAATTCTTTTTGACCGCTTCTACTCGTATTCTCCTATCTCCGGTAACATTCAAATGCAGATGGACGAAAACTGCCCGTTTTCCCAATTCTCCGACGTACCCGATGACCTGTCCCCGCTTGACCTTCTGACCTTGATCGACCGCGAGGCCCGATAAGTTGCCGTATTCGGAAGATACGTTCGTATGTTTGATGACGATATGATTGCCGAGCGCATGTTCAAGGTCTTCGATACGCCTGGAGACCCGGCCATCGGCGATGGCAACCACTGGTGTGCCTTTCGGCATTGCCCAATCGGTCCCGGTGTGAATATATCCGTTGCGTTTTTCCCTTATTTTCCCACGGTACGTGTATAGACTCCCGAAACCGACCGTGATGCCGGGACAGACTGAATCTTCCGGCATTCGCGGGGTCAACCCGGTTCCAAAAATACCGGCTTCAATAAACTGGGCCTCGACGGCGGGGTCGCTCATTCGTGCCGCCGTCGTTTGACCCGCCATCAGGAAAGAAACCGCGATCACTAAAGATAGATTTCTTTGGATTGTGGATAAGCATAACGGCAAAGACATCCGACCAGTCTCCGTTCAAAAAAACTGACGACTCTTCGCAATCTCAATCAACCGGCATACCATGCCATATTAGCATGTCTAATAATGGGCCGGATAGGCACGGGTGGAACCTTGCGGGGGCCAATTCAGGCCGGCGGCGCGTCCTCTCTGCGGCGCAGCAGGAGTGTCACGTGCTGCGCTTCGGTGACCACCTCGCCGCGTTGGTTGATCAGTTCGACCATTTCGGTGACCACGCCGCGGTCGGGCTTGCGGCTTTCTCGCTTGTCGGTGAAGCGGACCAACACGTGGATGCTGTCGTCGGCAAAGATGGGTTTCAAGAATCGCACCTTGTCCCAGCCGAGCGACGCGACCGACGTGTGCTCGTAGAGCCGCATCTCGGACTTCAGGCCCTCCATCAAGGCGAGCCCATAAAGGCCGTGGGCGATGGGGCGGCCGAAGGGGGTCGACTTGCAGAATTCCGGATCGGTGTGCAGGGGATGGTGATCGCGGGTCACGTCGGCGAAGGTCAGGATATCGGCATAGGTCATGGTATGCGCCGACGTCTCCACCTCCTCGCCGACCACCACGTCCTCGTAATAGAGGTCGATCCACGACTTCTTTTCGTTGTCCTTTGCCATCGGTCCCGCTCCTTCCGTCCTTACCGTTGATTCCTATATCTTGCCTCGGACCCGATGGCCGCGTAAATCCTTTCCTCGGCAACTCCGGCCCCGTGACGGTAATGACCATGCCCCCATCTTCACTCGACGAACGGGCGCTATTTCGCCGATGACGGTATCAAGATCGTCAATGTTGGACCCGGGGGCGGACCCGAGGGCCACGCGACGAACGAATCGGTTCCCGTCCAGCAACGGGTCGACGCCGCGCCCATCCATCTCGACGTAGTGGAAAGGATCCTCGGGCTTAACCGTTGGGTCGGGAGCACTTGTACCAATCGAGGATCTGCTCGTTGGTCCAGAAGAGGACGCCCGGCCGGCTGGTCAGTTCCTCGAATATGCGCTCGAACTGGGCGATGCGGTGCGGAACGCCGCTGACGTAGGGGTGGACGCAAAGCGCCAGTACCCGGGCCGACTCCTCGCCTTCGCGATAGAGCCGTTCGAACTGCGCCATGGTGCGCTCGAACAGGACGCGGGCTTCGTGTTGCTGGAGCACCATGATAGAGATGTCGTTGAGCTCGACACTGTAGGGCACCATGACCACGGGCTTCGTCGTCGTCTTCATCTTGCAGGGTTGCTCGTCCATCACCCAGTCGCAGATATATTCGATCCCTTCCTCGGCCAGGATGTCCAGGGTTTCGGCGGTCTCCGCCAGGCCCGGCCCAAGCCAGCCGCGCGGCGCCTTACCGGTAAAATCGCGGATGGTGGCGATGGCCTTGCGGATGGCTTGGCGCTCGTCTTCGACGGCGTGCATGGCCTTCTGCGTGAAGCCGTGGCCCATGAATTCCCACCCGGCGTCGAGCACGGCTTGGGCGATGCGCGGGTAGTCCAGGCAGACCGAGGCGTTGATCGACGTCGTCGCCTTGACGCCGAAGCCATCAAGCGCCGCCTTGAGGCGCCAGAAGCCGACTCGCATTCCGTATTCGTGCCAGGCCCAGTTGGGCACGTCGGGCAGGGCTTTGACGCCGGCCGGCGTCGTCATCACCTGGCGCGGGATAGCCTCGTTGAAGTCCCAGTTCTCGACGTTGACAACTGTCGAGACGACCACACGGGCACCATCCGGCAGCTTGAGCGGCGGGCGGTCGACGATGGCCGAGTATTCGAATCGCTCTCTGGGGTGCATGGAAACGTTCTCCTGCTGTTTCTTACCGCGATAAATGCCGGCCTCTCAGGCCGCTCCTGCCTTGCCCGCCGCCGCGTCTTTCGACAAGTAGGCCCGGTAACGCTTGATAAGTGCCATGGTCAGCGGCCCCGCCCGGCCGTCGCCAATAACCGCCTCGTCGATGCGGACGACCGGCAGCACAGTGGCCGAGGCACTGGTGAGAAAAGCCTCGCGGGCCGCCTTGGCCTCGGCGAGACTGAAGGGGCGTTCGACGAAAGGTATCTTCAATTCTCCGGCCAATCGAATCGCCGTCATGCGGGTGACGCCGCGCAGGATGGCGGGGCTGGCGGGACGCGTCACCAGATCGCCATCCGCCGTCACGATCCAGGCATTGGACGCGCTGCCCTCGGTGACGAGACCGTCCTCGCCGACCAGCCAGGCGTCGAAGAAGCCGGCATCCAGGGCCTGTTGTTTCGCCAGGATATTGGGTAGCAGGGCGACCGACTTGATGTCGCAGCGCTTCCAGCGGAGGTCGGGGAGGGCGGTGACGGCGACCCCCTCGGCCAGGTCCTTCGGGTTCATCGGCGCCAATCGGCGCGCCGTGACGATGAGGGACGGGCGCGTATCGGAGGGGAAAGCCGGGTTGCGCGGTGCGGCGCCGCGGGTGACTTGCAGATAAAGCATACCGTCGTTGATGCGGTTGCGCCGCAGGACCCGGCGCAAGATCAGCTTCAAGGCGCGGCGTGACATGGCGGGAGCAAGGTGGATCTCGCCCATTGAGCGCTCCAGGCGGTCCAGGTGTGGTTCCTCGTCGACGGGTTTGCCGCCTGAGACCAGGATGACTTCGTAGACCGAATCGGCGAACTGAAGGCCGCGATCCTCAACCTCGACCGAAGGTTGGCTGATCGGGACATAGCGGCCGTTGACATAGGCGATACGGGACATGGGCGTAACATCTTGCGAAGTCACCGGGCATGGTGGCCCGCGGCGCGGACGCGGTCAAGCGGGCCGGTTCCTTCGCGTCAAATAATGCCATAGAGTATGCGCCAATCGACTGTCCGCACGCGCATCACGTTCTGTACCATGGAAGACGAAGCCCCCGTTTCGAACCGACTCACCAGCCCCGACATCGAGCCGGCGGGAGAGCCCGTGCGCTTTACCTTCGACGCCAAGCCGGTCGAGGGGTTCGAGGGCGAGAGCCTGGCCGCCGCCCTGACCGCCGCCGGCATCCTGGGACTCAGGCGGACGAACAAGGGCGCCCCGCGGGGTGTTTTCTGCGGCATGGGGGTCTGCTTCGACTGCCTGGTGACGGTCAATGACCGCGGTGGGCAAAGGGCCTGTCTGACCAAGGTGAAAGCCGGGCTGCGAGTCCAGTCCCAACTTCCGGCGGAGACCACGGGCACCGCACCGCCCCTGGCCGCGGCACCCGAGGGGCCGATCCCGGTTTGCCGATGCGAGGTTCTAGTCGTCGGTGCCGGGCCCGGCGGGCTGGCGGCGGCCGAGGCGGCGGCCCGGGGCGGCGCCCGGGTGACGGTGCTAGACGAACGTCCCGAAGCGGGCGGTCAATACTTCAAGCAGTTGGCGCCCAGCCAGCGCTTCTCCCGGCCCTCGGCGATCGATCGCCAGTTCGCCCATGGCCGCACCTTAATCAAATGTGTGCGCGATCTTGGGGTCGAGATAGTTGGCGGGGCGACGGTTTGGGGTGCCTCGTGCATCGACGAAGGCGGCGTCGAGGTGGACGTGATCCGCGAGGACCAGGCGGTGCGTTATCGCGCGGCGCAGCTGATCGTCGCCATCGGAGCCTTCGAGCAGGCCTTTCCGGTGCCGGGATGGACCCTACCCGGTTTCATGACCACCGGCGCCGCGCAGACCCTGGGGCGCGCCTATCGGGTGGCTCCGGGGTCAAAGGTGCTGATTGCCGGCAACGGGCCGCTCAACCTGCAAGTGGCCTGCGAGCTGGCACGCGGCGGCGTCGAGGTGGTTGCCGTCGCCGAGGCGGCGCCGGCGCCGGGGCCGGCGCGGGTAGGCGCCCTCATCGAGGCCTTTCGGCGCTCGCCCGATCTCATAGCCCAGGGTCTTCGCTACATGGTGACCCTGAGGCGACTCGGCATCCCGGTGCTCTACCGGCACGTTCTGGCCCGCGCCGAGGGAACCGAACGGGTGGAACAGGCGACCCTGGTGCATCTCGATAAGGCGGGACGCACAATCAACGAACGCCCCTACCAGGTCGACGCCGTCTGCACCGGCTACGGCTTCCTGCCGTCGGCCGAGATCACGCGCCTGTTGGGCTGTCGGCACCGCTTCGACGATTGCGGTGCCGGGGCCCTGGTGGTTGAACGCGACGAGGACGGTGCGACGTCGTGTCCCGGAGTATTCGTCGTCGGCGACTGCGGTGGCATCGGCGGCGCCCGGGTTGCCCTTTCGCAGGGGTCCCTGGCGGGATGGGCGACGGTACGCAACCTGGGTCGGAACGTGAGCGAAGAGGGACGATCACGAATTGCCAAGGTCCGTAAGGCTCTCGCCCGTGATCTCGCCTTCCAGGATGCCCTGTGGCACCTCTTCCAGGCCCCGCCGCGGGCCGATGGACCCGTTGACGACGAAGTGTTCGTTTGCCGCTGCGAGGAGGTGACGGCAGGAACGCTCGGGCGTTTCATCGCCGAGGGCGTGGATGAGGTCGGCGCCCTCAAGAGGCTGACCCGGGCCGGCATGGGACGCTGCCAGGGTCGCTATTGCGGCCCCCAGATCACACGCTTGTGTGCCCAGGCGACGGGCCGCGCGCCGGACGAGTTCGCCCTCTTCGCGCCGCGCTTTCCCGTCAAGCCCATCCCGGTCATCGCGGTGGCCAGCGAAAAGCCCGAATGGAGCGAGCAGGACCAAGGTATGGCGCCGCCTGCGCCGGCCCCTCGCGAGCACCATGCGGAGAGAGAAAGGCAGGCCGACGTGATCGTCATCGGCGCGGGGATCCTTGGCACCTGCACCGCCTACTACTTGGCGCGGGAAGGCCTCGACGTCGTCGTGCTTGAACGGCGTCAGCCCAACGGCGAGGCTTCGGGCTCGAATGCCGGTAGCCTGCACGTTCAGCTTCTCTCTTACGACTTCGGCGAACGGGCACAGGCCGGCGGCAGGCCCGCCGCCGAAGCCCTTCCCCTGCATCGGGCTTCGGCGAAGCTCTGGCCCGGTTTGGCCAGCGACCTGGGCCGCGATCTGGAGATCAAGATTACCGGTGGCCTGATGGTCGCCGAGGACAGCGAGCGATTCGAGCTGCTGAAACGCAAGACCGAGCTGGAACGCAGCTACGGCATTCCCGCCGAGACCCTTTCGGCCGCCGAACTGCGCGATCTGGCGCCTGCTGTCTCGGAGCGCATGGTCGGCGCGGCGTGGTGTCCCGAGGAGGGCAAGATAAACCCGATGCTGGCGACTCCGGCCGTCCTCGACGGGGCACGGAAGGCCGGCGCCCGGCTCTATAAGGAAACAGAGGTTCGCGATATCGAACGCCGGTCGGACGGCTTCGTGGTCAAGACGACGCGCGGCAACTTCCGGTCCCCAAAGGTGCTCAATGCCTGCGGCGGCTGGTCGTCTCAAGTGGCGGCCATGGTCGGGCTTCGCCTGCCAATCCGGGCCAATCCCATCCAACTCATCGTCACCGAACCGGCGCCGCGCCTGATCGATCAGATGTTGGCCTATGCCGACCGACACCTGACTCTCAAACAGGCCGCCAACGGCAATTTCATCATCGGTGGCGGGTGGCGCGCCGGCCTGGATCCCGACACTCACCGCCCACGCGTCCTGCGCGACAGCTTCGAGGGCAACCTTTGGGTTGCCAACCGTGTGGTTCCGGCCTTGCGCTCGGTTCACGTCATCCGCTCTTGGGCGGCCCTGAACGTCGCCATCGATGGCGCGCCGATCATGGGCGAGGCGCCGGGCGTACCGGGGTTCTTCAACGCCGTGACGGTCAACGGTGTGACCCTGGGACCGATCATCGGCCGCCTGACCGCTGAGATCATGCGTACCGGCCGCACGGGCCCCGAAATGGCACCCTTCACGCTGGCCCGCTTCGGATGATGGCCAGGCGAAATTCGCCGGACCCCTGAACCTGACCGGCGACGTTCACCCCTAACGGGATTAGAATGGGATACAGAGGAAGGCGATAGACGTTGCGACCGTACGGAGGCCGCTGGCCGGGATGCTATTCGGTGATCGCGACCGCTAGGAGAAATTAGGCCCATGCGTGGAAACGAAGACCTTCCCAGGCGTCTTTTGGTGGCCATCGGCGGCAACGCCATCCATCC
>Ga0187827_10003596_pt1 | contig 19924 bp, 21 predicted proteins | sample ETNtaG_39_FD_167969 | JGI IMG/M metagenome (GOLD analysis project Ga0187827, IMG submission 167969) | Marine microbial and viral communities from oxygen minimum zone, Eastern Pacific Ocean - ETNP2014_SV_150_PacBio MetaG (Illumina Assembly) | ecosystem: Environmental > Aquatic > Marine > Hypoxic... | reverse complement strand
TCTGGCGCCGCTTGCATTTACGCCTATAGGCAAGCCGGATACAACTATTCAGCACTTGCTAGAGCGCCTTGGCAGAGGTTATTGTCTCCATTGGTTGAATAAGTGTTTCATCTCCAGCCCTCCTTCTCGGTAGAGTTTGTTAAGAACCCCTGCCTTCACTAAGTGCATTGGGTGTAAATGCGAACATTACCTTCAACGAGCAGCGATGAATTCTCGCGTCATATAAGGGTGAACAGAAACCAATTTGACAGCCAGCAAGGAGCCTTTGAAAGGCCGTAGATTGAAGCAATGGACAATCCAGAATTTGAGACCAAGGGTGCCCGCATGAGCGCGTCATCAACATGACGCACAACCAGCTAAAATTTGGTTTGATCCTTGCCGTGTCCCTGCACGCTTTCGATGAACTGGTGCTTACGATAGCCTTGCCAACCATCGTACGTGACCTGGGCGGTGGCGACTGGTATGGCATCAGTCTGGCCAGTTATATTCTGGCCTCTCTTATCAGCGTGGTATGGGCTGGCACCAGCATCGATCAACGAGGCCCGGTTCGAATATTCCTGATCGGGTATGTCCTGTTTGCAATCGGATTGATACTGGCTGCGCTATCAACCACCATGGTTGAGTTTGTCCTGGCCAGGGCAATGCAGGGCCTTGGAGGCGGCATAAGCTGGACCATCGCCTACTCCACTACCAACATCGTGATTCCTTCATCCGAGCGCCCAAGGATGATCGCCTGGCTGGACTCTGCCTGGCTGATACCTTCATTGCTGGCACCAACTGCTGGTGGCTATATCGTCGACTATCTTGACTGGCACTGGGTCTTTATGGGGCAGCTTCCATTTTTGCTAATTGCCGCAATAATATTGTACCCACACCTGAAAACCCTCGGCAAAACTCAGGCATCCGCCACCAAAAGTACTTCTGCAAATGCTCTCTGGCAGGCGATCAGAATAGCAGCCGGGGCTGGATTGCTGATTACCATCATGGCTGAACCAATCAACTGGTTATGGGTTTTTGCAATTCCCGTTTCCCTGATGATCGCCTGGCGACCTCTAGTTTCAGTGATGCCAAGGGGTTTCGTTTCGATACGGCCCGGCCTGGCGGCATCAGTGATGTTGCTCTTTCTGGTTGAATTTTCGTTCTTCCTTGCGGATCTCTTTTTGCCATTGATGATGATCGAAGTAAGGCACCTCAGCAGTTCCGTTACCGGGCTGGCCTTCACCTGCTGTGCCATTACCTGGGTTGGTGCTTCCTTTTTCCAGGCGTGGTTATCCAGCCGCCTGACAGTACAACAGTCACTGATGGCAGGAGCCATTTTCAGCCTGATTGGTATTGGCTTACTGGCATCCCTGCTTTATCCACCCATTCCTTTTTGGATGATCTATGTTGCCTGGGGTGTAGAAGGTTTTGGAATGGGCCTTGCTTTCAACACAGCGGTTAGCGCAACTATGGATTACACCAAGACGGGTGAAGAAGGCGCCACTTCTACGGCAAACGGAATCGCCGGCTCGCTGTCAATGGGACTTGCTGCTGGTATCGGCGGCGCGATAGTCAATCATGGCAAATTCTCCGGCTCAGGGCTAAGCGAGGCCCTGGGTATGATCTGGCTTCTCGCCGGCGTTGTCAGCCTTGCCTGTCTCTGGATTATCTACTCAAGATTCAAATCACCACCAGTGCCCCTACAAATGCCAGCAGACCATGGCTGACGAATCGCTTTAGATTTAGAAGTAAGGCCAAACCCAAAACTGAACCGGCATCCAGTCCCGAAGCTCTATCCAATGATGCGCCTGAAAACTTCAAGATCAATATTTCGACCACAGACGACCGCAACTACCTTTTTGCCCTTAAACTGATCCTTGTGCTTTAGCAGCCCGCCGACGGCAAGCGCTGCCGATCCTTCAACCACCAGGCGATGCTGCTCAAACAGGAGGCGAACGCTTTGTTCGATCTCAGCTTCAGTGAGCAACAGAATTTCTTCCACGTAGCGCTGACACAACTCCAGCGTAATGCTGTCCAGGTCAACACCGCCGGCGCAAGTATCTGCGAGAGTCGGTAAGGTCTTCATTTAGGAGTGTGCGTTAATTTCTCATATAGCTTCACGATTGCCGCCGGCACCATTCTTTGGCCCTGACGCCGATGTCGGGGAAATCGGTGAAGTACCCATCGATGCCCATTTTCAGAAAAAACTTTAACTCCTCACCACCGCTGGAAAAGAGTTCCTCGGGGAAAGCATCCTCCCGAAACGTCCAGGAATGTATGAACAGACCAAGCCTCTTTGCCCTACTGACAAAGTCATTAGCCTTTCCCTGTTGGTTAACCAGTAGCCACTTTGCGGCGCCAACACCATCTGCGTATTCGCTCAGTTCATCCAGTGAAATGCTTGACTGATAACTTCCATCCTCCTTGACCTGGCTACTGTCGAGGCTTACCAATTGAACTAGCGGAACATTCACCCTGCTCCTCAAGGATCTCAATATTTCAGGCTCAAATGATTGTATAAATACCTTTGAGTTCGATTTGTTCAAACCGTTTTTCTTGAGCATGGCGATCAGCATGTCATCAACATCGAACCCCAGGGACTCGAAGTAGCCAGGTATTTTTGTCTCAGGATAAATACCAACAGTTTTTCCAAGTCGCTCCGACTCGCTCTTAACCAATTCAATGACATCCTGGAATCTTGGGATTGGATGTTTTCCGTCATGTTCCCTAGACCTGCCTCTAAATGGCTGCCGGGCCCGCAGTGTTTTGATTTCAGCGAGGGTGAAATCCTCCGAAAACCAATCACTTCGACCATCTAGATCCCTGCGCCTATTACTGAATTCTGGCTTATCAGCGATATCCGTTGTCTTGCTCAGATAGTGATCATGACGAACGACGAACTCACCATCCTTTGTAATAACTAGGTCCGGCTCGACATAGTCTGCGCCCATCTGGATGGCCAGTTTGAATGCCGCTAGAGTATGCTCAGGCAGATAACCGCTGGCGCCCCGGTGTGCAATTACAATCGGATCAGACTGTGGACAATCGGCATAGGTAATTGCACCGTGACAATAAAGCCCTAGGACCATCGCCAGCATTCGAATTCTACTCATCTAGATACCCATATTTCCTTTGTGTACATGGTTCCGGCGGCCCTTTTCCTGGGAGCTACGATCATCCTGACCAGTCGCACTAACTAAACAATCTCCAAAATCTACCTTTACCATAGCAATGTCCCAGTCGAAATTCAGTCACTACCGTCAGGCTGATATCTACTAGGTTAACGTATGCTGGTTGCGGCACCGACAGATCATTTACTTATTTGACGGTTCACAGCAACTGATCTACTTTGTAATTGTGGTGGGAATTTCATCTAGCAATATATATCCTGCTAGGGCGATATCCACAAGAGAACAATATGATCAGGCAAGCGACCAAGAGTGCCTGTATTTTCAAGAGTGCCTGTGTTTTATACCCTGGAAAATAATCAAGAAAAACAACTTTCAGATGCTGACAACCAGCGCCTGTTCCGGTGGCAACTATCTACCTTCTGGGTCCTGTTGGTTGGTTACGCGGGTTACTACCTATGCCGGGGTAACCTTTCAGCTGCGTTTCCCCTGCTGGCAGAGGGGTTTGGGTTCTCAAATACTCAATTGGGGCTAATCGCCTCGATCTCTGAAATTGCCTATGCCTGCGGAAAATTCATCAACGGTCCACTCGCTGACAAAATCGGCGGCAGACGAATTTTCCTGATTGGTATGGCCGGCGCAATTGTTTGGAATATTGTCTTTTCACTTTCAGCAAGCCTGGCGATGTTTATTGCCATCTGGTGTTGCTGTCGCTACTTCCTGTCAATGGGTTGGGGCGGTTTAGCAAAGACCATCGGGAGCTGGTATCCCTCTGATCGCAACGGCACCGTTATGGGGTTTATCAGTATCAGCTTCCAGTTTGGAGGCGTAATTGCGACCCTTTTTGCGGGCTTTCTCGTCCTCCAGGGAGTTGGCTGGCAGGGTCTCTTTGTTTATCCGGCACTGGTCCTGAGCGGCATATGGATCTGGTCTTACTTCAGCTCCAGATCCAATCCTGCGTCCGTAATACCAGGAGCAATGGTTGGGGATGCCAAATTAGGGAAGAAGCAGCTAGCTGACTATGGTGGTGAAACAAAGCCAGAGATTAAAACCATATTGAAGTCCCTCTTTCGAATGAGCATTTTTCGCCAACTATTGCTGTTCAGTTTTCTAACGACCTTGTTACGTTCCGCCTTCTTTATCTGGACGCCAAAATTCCTATTCGACATAGGCCTCGGCGCGAGTAGTGCCATTCTGAATTCAGCCGTCTTCCCTCTACTCGGCGTTCTGGGTACTGTGCTTCTCGGCTGGTACACGGACCACTATGCCAGGAATGGCGATCGTGCCCGCATGATGTGGATGATGTTATTGTGCCTGGTGTTCTGCATATTGGCGATAGCTATGCTCAGCGCATTGCCTGAGCCTGACTTTGACCTGATCCTGGTATTCTTGGGCGCCAGTGGCTTTTTCCTGTTGGGCCCATACTCCATGAGTTCAGGAGCCCTCACCCTTGATATTGCAGGAGCAAAAGGTGCTGGATCATGTACTGGTATCATTGATGGCCTGGGTTATGTTGGTGGCGCTATTGCAGCCTTTTCGGCGGGTGTTATGGCTGACTATTTGGGCTGGTCGCAGGTATTCCTGGTGCTCTCTGGAATCGCCACCATTTCTGTATTGAGCGCCTATTCGATGAGCAGGCAGTTCCAGAAGATAGCCGCACAGGGAAAATAGAAAGTGGCAGGAATGCCCTTTGGCGGGAATGCCCTTTGGCGAGAGTACCTTTTGGCAAGAGAGCCTTTTGGCAGAGATACATTTTTGGTTTGTGCATCCACCCTGGGGTAGCGCAGTAACTTCCGTTACTCAATGAATTCCATCATTGGTGGTCCCATCCCGGGGTTGAAAAGCCTGTAGTCTTCCCCCACCGATTTGAGTAGGGTCGAGGCAACCCGGTTGGAAGTGAGGCAAGTATCACCAGTAGCAATCAAACCCTGCACCGGAACACCAGGACCCATGGCAGCCATCCAAACCGCCTCTGAACCGACAATTCCCTCTGGATACTGGGCAAGGTATTGCTCATTTTTTTCCATGGTTTTTTTGCTGGCATGATGCTGCCAGGTTTCTTCTGGCTCTTCGCCACGACCATGATCAACCGTAATGAAGAAAATTGTATTGCCCCTATAAATTTCATCATTTTGTACAAATCGCCACAATTCCCCAATAAATCTATCGGTACGATTCGCAGCCATCAGATATTCATCGTATCGGCCATCGTGGGCAAAATCATCGGCCTCACCATATCCAATAAATACCACGCGTGGATGATGGCGTTCGATGTAGGACAAAGCATAGTGCTGGGTAAAGGCGTCGAACCGAACGTGTTCCCACGGGGGTGGAATATCAGCCTGCAGGCGACCCATGATTCGCTCCTGCTCGCCGGCAGTCGGGTTAACTTTCTGACCTGTATCCACCGGCAAGCCGCTGCGCTCAATATTCAATATATAGGGAAAAACATCCCAGGATGCAAAGGCAGCAACCTTGCCACTGTAGTTCACTCTGGTGTTCAGCTTCTCTAGAAAGGACTCATTGGGATTTTGAATTCTTTCGTTTGAATCAAGTGTCTCATCTACCACGCCCGTTAGAATTTCACTATAACCAGGGTAGGAAAAGTGCCAGGGGTTGGTAACCCTCGCACAGGAGTTCCTGTCCCGATTGCCTACTACCACACCACTTTTGAAAACTGTGTTGTGAAGGAAAGGCATCAAGGTTTCAGCACGTTTCGTTTTATCATCAGTCCAGTACAGCTTCCTGACATGTTCGAGGCGTTTGTTGTATTGCGTATTTTCGGCCAATGACTCATCGATACCACGAAATACTTCCTGCCACCGTAAGCCATCAATTGTGAGAAGGAAGATATTTCTGGTTTTTGAGTCCGCTGCGGGCGAGGTAACCGGCAACATGAGAATTGCCAATAGAGCAAACTGCTTCATGATTTGCTGATTGCATCCCCCAACGCTGCCAAAATACTTCCCTCCATCCGCTGGCTGACTGCTGCGTGTGGGACGAACATTTCTCCTCCATGGAACACCCCGGGGAAAACGGAGATCTCGCAGGGCACGCTCGCCGCCATAAGGCGACGTGCATACTCCAGGTTCTCGTCACGGAACAAATCTTCCGATCCGACACAGATATAGGTTGCTGGCAGACCACGAAGATCATCTGCACGTGAAGCCGCAGCATACGGAGATGCGTCAGCTCCCGGTGTACCACCAAGGTACATTTCCCAAGCATTGAAGGAAGTTCCCTGGTTCCAGATTGGATGGTTTTCAAACTGCCCGGACTCTGTAGCATGCAGATTGTCAATCATCGGATACAGGAGAAGTTGGAAGGTGAGCGCCGGGCCACCCCTGTCCCGACTCATTAGCGCAACCCCTGCAGCCATTCCCGCTCCCGCACTTGCACCGCCGATTGCGATCCGATTCGGGTCAATACCTAGTCGCTCACTCTCGGCTGCCATCCAGTAGAGTGTCGCAAGGCAGTCGTTAGGACCTGCAGGAAACGGATGTTCCGGAGCCAGTCGGTAGTCCACTGAAACAACCGTGCAATCAAACTTATCCGCAAATACCCTGGCTCGCTCATCCGCAGCATCACCTAGTACATAACCTCCCCCGTGAATCCAGAGCAGGGCCGGCTGGTTTTCTGTGGAAGTTTTTCGATAAATGTAAACGCTGACATCTCCATCCTCGGCGCTTATGGTTTCGGCCGTTTCCTGAACCTGCACATTTGATGCAGGTTGAGGACGGCTAGCGAGCAGAACGCGCACATCAGCAATATTGTCGCGTGTAATGTCTAGCGGTGGCATTTCTTCCAGAAAAGCTAATAGTTCTGGGTCAATTTTCTTGTAGTCAAGCAACATATGTTTAGTCCCAATTCCTCGAAATCAATCAAACAAGCGCTGTTTCAAAAAGGTGCAGTAGCCTGCTCCAGGCTCGCTCAGCCTGTTTCTCGTGGTAGACCCTTGAATCAGTCGGGCACCAGCCATGCATGGCGCCCTTGTAAACCTCAATTTCAGCAGAAAGACCCGCCCTATCATAAGTTTCACGCAGGATATTCTTTGAATTCGGGTCTCGCTGATCATCATTTTCCGCAATCGCAAACAGGAATTGAGCTTTCATTTTCTGCACCAATAAATGCGGGCTATCAGCCTGGTCCGTCACCAGACGCCCTCCATGGAAAGAGGCTCCCGCTCCAATCCTTGTTGGTATTGCTGCGGCCGCATACATGGTGAATGGACCTCCCATGCAATATCCTGTTGTTCCAATCTTTCTTTCCTTATCAACAGGCAACTGTTCATCCAGGTAACTGACGAGAGCTTTTGCATCGGTGGTTGCGGTTTCCGAGGAAAGGGAACGATACAATGGCATGACGGTGTTACGGGTTGACTCATCCTGAAAGCTGGCACCTTCATGTATCACAGGTGCTTTCGTATTCCGGTAATAGGGGTTAACCACCAGGACCGAATACCCTGACTGGGCAAGCCGCTTACCCATTGAACGGTAGGCCGGTCGCAAACCAAGAATATCGGGCCAGATAATCACGCCCGGATGTTTACCTTCTGCTGGATGCACGAAGTAACTATCGGCTTCCCCGTCCGGTGTCTGCACCATCACATCACTTTCAATCACCTCCTTCGCATTAGCAACCGGTGGTAACATCAACGTCAGCGCAGCGCCTGCGGTTAACTTGTTAAACTCCCGCCGGGTCAGACCCGCTTGCTGTACTATGTATCTCTCACTCTCTTCAACGGTATCTTCATCACACATTATTTGGCTCCTTTCGAGCAACAGCAGGTCGTTTTTCAGCACCTGCTAGACAGGGTTTAGATCAGTGTATCGATCCATGAACCCGGGGCAAATATGGGCTTCTCAGTCGCGATTAAATACTTTGCTGGTGATACGCCATTCACCCTCAATTTTGACAAGGTGGAAACTATCAACGAAACCCATACCAAAGAAATTTTCTTCGCTCAGGGTCGCGATGGCGGCCTGCCCGAAAACCCGGATATCAACGATTTCCGCCATATACTCCGAATCCGATTCACTGAGTGGGGGTGAATCTTCGATCATCTTGAAGAATGGCTCTGGCGTGCCAAGCATACGCTCTTCACCCATGGCACCCATCATCACGGCATCCTTATAGAAGATCGATCGAAGTAAGGCCGCGTCACCCGAACCTGAACCCTCAATGTACTGTTCAATAACCGTTCGCACCTCAGCAATATCTGAAGTTCTACCCATGATTCACCTCACTCTTATTAATTCGATGTGCCTTGTAGAATATATTGTTCCCAGAGTGTGCGCCAACAGGTCCGGGCTGCATTCTTTCCACCAACCCGATGGGCTCCATCGAATTTTTTACCCTCTTCTAAGCCCTTTTCCCCAGTGACTGCGTTAAAGGGATAAGCAACTTATCAGGAGAGATGGTGTGAAGTATTTTAATCGAAAGAAACTGGTTGTCGTTCTCACTGTTTTCATACTCGCTACGGCGTGCAGCAACCGGGAACCACAGGATGATGATCCGGGCATGAATAGCAATGTTGTTGACCCGACGGGGGTGAATGGACGGTTGCGGGAATTGGGGATTTTGATAGTGATGGAATGGAAGACATGCTGTGGCACAACCCTACAACAGGCGGAAATACTATTTGGTTGCGCAACGGTGATTCGAGGCAGTCCCGGGTTGCACTGCCTGCCACAACATCTGGCTGGAGTCCGTTTGGAGTATTCGATATGGATGACGACAACATGGCTGACATCCTTTGGCGCAATGATGCTGATGGCGCCAACAGGCTATGGCTTATGGATGGCATACAAAGAAGAGAGAGCCTACCTGTCACCGCGGTCCCGGACCAGAGTTGGATTCCGGTCGCGGTCGGCAACGTAAGTAACTAGTTCGCTGCGCCATATTGCGCTAGTCCGGGGACCGTCTACACTATTGGGCAGTAAACCCACCGTCAACGGTCAATACTGAACCCTGGCACAGGCTCGAATCTGCAGATGCGAAAAAGTAGATCGCCCCTGCTACTTCCTCAGCAGTACCCATCCGCCCACTGGGCATGGTACCTTTTAGCATTTTCTTGGCTTCATTCTTGTCCGGCATTAGGTCGGTCCAGCGCTCCATCATGCCAGTGTCGATGACACCAGGGCATACGCAGTTAATGCGCACACCGGTTGCTGCAAGTTCTATCGCCATGTCTCGGGTGAATACAACCAGGCCGCCCTTCGCACCACCATAGGCAGTTGAAAGCGGGAACCCAACCAGCCCGTTAAGGGATGAAATGTTGATCACGCTTCCGGAGCCCGCTTTTACCATGGGTGGTACAAAATGCTTGCACATTAGCCAGGGGCCTTTGAGGTCGGTATTCAATACTCGGTCCCATTCGTCCTCGGTCATTTCATCATAAGCGCGGTTCAGTTCTGAGCCTGCGTTGTTAACGAGCACGTCGACCTTTTCCCAGCGATCGTAAGCAATGGCTGCTGCTGCCTTCACATCGGCCTCGATACGCACATCACACTTGATTGCAGAAACCGCATCGCCAAGCTCGGATGCAACACGATCCGCCGCCTCCATATCAATGTCAGGAATCAGCACCTCAGCACCTTCTTCCACAAAGCGGCGTACAGTCGCTGCACCTATCCCACTGGAACCCCCGGTAACAACACAGTTCAATCCTTTCAATCGCATATCCAACCCTCGTCAATGGTCATCCGAGGATAGTTTACTCGTATATTCCTGATATAGCGCTTTGTCTTGACTCTACTAACATTTGACTTCACCCTGAGATTCTCAGCTCCTAGGAGGTAGCAAATTCTGTGTGGCAAACGCGGTATTCCATGGTTGCGATGTGCGCCGTGGCCACATTTATCTGTTACATCGACAGGGTTAATATCTCTGTAGCAATTATTCCCATGGCTGATGAATTTGGCTGGGATCGCGCTACACAGGGATTGATAATGTCATCCTTTTTCGCCGGTTACCTGCTTACTCAGATTGCCGGCGGTTGGTTGGCTGACCGGTTTGGCGGAAAGGCTGTGCTTGGAATGGGTGTGCTTTTTTGGTCTGCCTTTACGATTATCACTCCCCCGGCAGCATTCGCAGGCCTTACCTTTTTGCTCGCTTCCCGTGTGGGGATGGGGCTGGGGGAAGCCGTGACCTTCCCTTCCATCTATAGCCTCTATGCTCGGTGGTTACCTGCGCTGGAAAGAACCCGCGCCATTGCCTTCACCTTCAGCGCTGTACCGCTGGGGACCGTGTTTGCACTGATACTGACTCCGATAATCGTGCTTAATCTTGGCTGGGAGTGGGCCTTTTACCTTTTTGGTGTCATGGGAATCATCTGGTACCTATTCTGGTTGCAGTATGCGAAAACCAACCCAAAGGACCATCCGAAAATCACCGCCGCCGAGCTGGACTTAATCGAGTCCAATCAAATGGACGAAAAACCAGACGAGCCTCCGAGCATCAGAAAAATGTTAGGTTCAATATCAGTCTGGGCAATCATCGTCAGTCACTTCTGTTCAAACTGGGGTGGGTATGTTCTTCTTTCCTGGATGCCTACCTATATTTCCGAAGGACTGGGCGTCGATTTTGCCGCTGTGGGAATGTTCACTATGATCCCTGCAATGGCATCTTTTCTGTTTATGAATGTAGCAGGCTGGGTGACTGACAGGTTGATCTCCAGTGGAATGAATGTGACCTTCGTACGAAAGCTGATGCAAACAATAGGCTTTGGTGGCGGCGCGATGGTACTGGCGGTAGTCGGTTACGTACAGTCGGTGCCGATGGCTATTGCCCTGATGTCATTTGGCAACATGGTTGGCGCCTTTGCCCTTGGTGGCTGGGGTACTAACCATATGGATATAGCGCCACGTCATGCAGGCACATTGATGGGGCTGTCAAATACCGCGGGTACAGTGCCAGGCATCATAGGTGTTTATGTTAGCGGGCTGATCCTGCATGCTACCAACTCATGGGTACTGGTGTTCCAGACAGCGGCCGCCGTCTATATATTCGGGCTGATATTCTTCCTGGTCTTTGGCAGCGCTGAAAAGGAGTTTGATTAACCGGAATCTCGAGCAGACTTTTCCCCGACTTGACTCAGTTAGTATCTATTCACTACAGGAAATGATCAATCGTTAGTATAAGATAAAGTATCAAAATGAATGCTGAAGGGAACACCATGCGAAGATTGTTATTGTTAGTATTGCTTGTTTATTTTCCCGGCGCACAAGCTGACGAAAGCAAATCGGCCGCTGTCAAAAAGGATATTGAACAAATAGAACAGTTGTATTCGAACTGGCGAGAAGCGGTGGAAACAGCTGATATACCGCGCTACGTGACAGCTCTGCACCCTAGTATCCGCCTGTTCCCTCCGGGTGCCGCAGTGATCAACACCACTGCCAACTACGCAAAGTTTCTTGTACCCGTTTTTGAGGCAGCGGACTACAAGATTGAAGTCAAGCGAGCACCCGCTGCTGAGGTCATTGGTGACTTTGCTGTTGTTGAATATGAATACATCATTCACTTGAAACTTAAGAACCCTGGTGAAGGTGTGTCAGAGCCAGGTGCTTTGACAGCATCAAGATCCGAGGCACGATACTTTGATGTCCTCAGGAAAACCGATGGGAAATGGAAAGTCTGGCGCCATACCTGGCAGTAGGTAGCGCTTTCCTGGCAGGTTGTCCGATTCAAAGATCGGCGTTCAATTCTTCCACTATCTCGTAGCTGACGCAGCCCTTCACATGATCGTTCACCAGGCCCATAGCCTGCATGAACGCGTAAGCGGTCGTGGGGCCAAAAAATTTCCAGCCTCGCTTTTTCAAATCCTTGCTTAGTGCCTTGGACGTCTCTGTAATGGCAGGATGTGGAAAGTCCCATTCTCCCTTCCCAATATGTGGTTCAGTGAAGGTTGGCTTCCAGTGCCAGATATAGGCGGCGAGGCTATCAAACTCGTCCACTACCTCGAGTGCACGCTGAGCATTGTTGATGGTAGCTTCGATCTTACCCCTGTGACGAACGATGTCTTTGTTTTGGAGGAGCCGGGATACGTTTTTGTCATCAAAGCAGGCAACTTTATTGAAGTTGAAATCAGCAAATGCCTCACGAAAGTTTTCGCGCTTGCCCAGGATGGTCAGCCAGGAGAGTCCTGACTGAAATCCTTCCAGGCAAATTTTTTCGAACAGCCGAAAATCATCGGTCTCAGGACGCCCCCATTCCTCATCGTGGTAATGGCGATAGTCAGCGGGCTCACTACCCCACCAGCAGCGGGTAATTCCATCATCGCCGGAACGAAGATACTTATTTTTAGAAGCAGGCATTATTATCGCACCGGCAACGAAACCAGCATTCATTCATGGCTGGTCTGATTGCCGGGCTAGATGGTTGCACTAATCACTCGGCGCTACAGAACTGCCATTAATCCGTAGAGAACAACCGTAAGGGCCACACCAGAACCAATAACACCATTTACTTTAGTCATCGGGCCCTGCTTGCCCATCATTCCGTTAATTTCAAGCGCGGCGATGATAACCAGTATCGCGCCAAGCCCAGCCATGCTCGCATCCCCAATGAGTCCGTTGCTCATGTGGGCTGATGAACCCATAAAGAACAACATGGGGAAAGAGAACAAAGTGTTAGTTCTCGATGCCAGAGCTGCCTTTGGTGCCGAGGTAGCAGCTTCGGGCAGAGCTTCACCACCTTGAGCAACCTGGGTTGCGGAAGCGATTACTATTTTCTGGTTGGGCCAGATAATCAACCAGACATTCAGGAACATTAGTGTACCCAGGACCGCCCCAATCGTTATGTCAAAGGATATCGCCTGATGACGATAGGCAAGCATTACCACACCCGTTAGGAAGGTAAACATTGCACCCCAACGAAACCACCAAAGGGCTCTTGGTACCAGCTTCTGGATTGCACCAGAACGATGTGCGTCCTCAGCTTCCTTAAAGTACTCTCCCTGTACGAAGTTAAAATAGTACAAGAGTCCAATCCAGGTTATTCCTGCCAGGAAGTGTAACCACCTGACAAGGTAGTCCAAACCGTAGCCGCTCAACAATGCTATATCCATTCTGTGTTCCTCTTTTTTGTTATTTCAGGGTGTAAGCCCAGGGTAATGGCTCAATCGCGCGGGAACTGCAAATTCGCCGTGTCAAACAATGATACCACCTAATTTTTGAAAAACTATCAATCGAGAACCAACTTTCGACCAATAAAACCATGCACTCTGCGAGGTTTTTAGTTTTTCAACCGCACCACTGGAGAGAAGAAACCGCTGGTTTCCATGAGCAATTGCTGCTGGATTCAGGAAGATATGTAACTGAGCAGCTAATCCTTTTCAGACATTTTGTAGAGTCGCTTTGACAACTCAATGACCGCTTCCGTACCTTCAACATTCCCTACTTTGAAACTGCCAAAGCTGGATGCCCCGTTTGGGGTCTGATTCGATGTTTCTTGCTTGAGGGTCATGGCATCTAGATTCTGATCATTCGAATACGGCGTTTACCTGCTGTTTTCATTGGGCATGCCTGATGATAGTCTCAGCACTAGTAGTCAGATTTCTTAAGGGATCCTGGCCAGGTTAAGGCACACCCATTTTTCACTGGAGATGTGCTTACTGGAACCTATTGTTGAGCTTATAGCGATAAACTTTTCTAAGGCTAGGGTTTATATCACAATGGGCGCATTCTCAGCACTAAAATCTGACCAATGCGATGAGACCCTGGAACAAGCGGTCTGCAGGAAACAAGAACAGGACACAATATGAAAGTAGCATTAATTGCCCCTCCTTTCCCACTGGACGAGGCACCCTCACCGCCACTGGGTCTTTGCTATGTTGCGGCCGCATTCCGGGAAGCCGGGGCGGAAGTAATCCTGCTTGACTACATAGTTGAGAAATATACGCCGGAGAAAATGCGCAAATCCCTGGAAGAATTCCAACCTGACGCTGTGGGAACCACTGCAGTGACGATGAATTTTAAGGGTGCCGCAGAAATTCTTGGCGATGTTAAGGCCTTCTTTCCAGAGCTCATAACCATCATCGGCGGGCCTCACGTCACCTTCGACTCGGCCAATACGCTCAAACAGTACCCAGCGATTGATGTGGTTGCCCTTGGGGAGGCTGAATCAACCATCAAGGAGTTCACACCACAAATCCTAAACAGAAAGGCATGGCATTCTATTCAGGGCATCTCCTTTCTGGATGGAAAAAACCTAGTCAACAATGAACGGCGGGAATTTATCAAAGACCTGGACAGCATCGCGCAACCGGTTCGGGATATTCTGTCAGTTTCACGCTATCTCGCCCTGGGCTTCCCGGTCAGTATTATCACCAGTCGTGGTTGCCCCTATCGCTGCATATTCTGTCAGGGCACACGAATGGTTGGCCACAAAATACGATATCGGGAAGCCGAGCAGATTGCTGATGAGATCGAAAACATACTCGCCCTTGGTTTTAGGCGGATCAATATCGCCGATGATTTCTTTACTTCAAGCAAGAAGCGGGTTCGAATGCTATGCGAAGAGATCAAGCGACGGAATATAAAATTTGAGTGGGCCGCCTTCGCCCGCGTGAACTCTGTTTCTCACGAGTTGCTCGAAATGATGATGGAAGTAGGCTGTGACACGATCAGTTTTGGCCTGGAGTCTGGCAATGAAGAGATGCTGGAACGCGTCGAAAAGCATATGAAACTTGACCAGGCTAGGAAGGCGGCAAAAATATGTAAAGAAGTCGGCATGAATGTATTTTCATCCTTTATCGTAGGTCTCCCGGGCGAGACAAAGGAAACACTCCAAGACACCCGCGATTTTGCGGAAGAGCTTGGTACTGAGTTTGGTTATCACTTCCTTGCACCTTTACCGGGCACACCAATACGCGATGAAATAGAGAAGTTCGATCTCTCCATCCAGAGTACGGATTGGAATGAATACGATGCCAACCGGGCGATAGTCAGCACATCGAAACTGAGCCAGCAGCAGATGGAGGAGTTTGTAGCTGAGTATGAAGCCGGCTGCCAGGAACATTGGGATAAGACAGAAACAAACTATCGAAATGGCACTGCAGATGAAATGGAAATAATGAAGTTCGAGAGCAGGCAGCGGCTCGAGTTCATATTTGAAGTTTTGTCTGAGGATGTGATCGAACTGGCGGCACAGGATATTCCCGCCACAGATGGGCAATCAGTTACAGAAGGGCTGATAAACATCCTGGCGGTCGCCGCCAAAAAGGCCAATGTGGTAATAGACAACAAGGTTATCTGCCAGACCGTTAATCATCTTGTCAAACAAGGCTATGTGATTCCTGAAGTTGAGGATGGCAGGCGCAGTTGGCAATGGACCCACTTTCCAGCTGCGAGCAAGTAACAATAACCTTGAGCGCTTGTTATCTGGAGCTTGTCAATGGTTAAGGTAACCCTTGAATACCTAACGGTTAGTGCCCTCGTTTCAAACCAACTCGGGGCACCGTTACAACTCGGCTTAGGCCTCAACGCTATCGTAGGCAGTGCCAATAAGAGCTCATAATCGTGTTTGATTAGATTTATGCAGGAGAGAAATCATGGCTGATGAAGCGCAGTTCAAAACTGTTGAAGTGAGAAAAGATGACTGGAGTGATACACGGTTGGTTGAAGAGACCTTTTCCGGAGATATGGCTGAAAACCAGGTACTTATAAGAGTCAAGAAGTTTGCCCTGACGGCCAACAACATCTCCTACTGTGCTGCCGGAGACTTTCTAGGTTACTGGGGTTTCTTCCCGGCGGAGGGCAACTATGGCCGGGTGCCTACGATGGGCTATGGTGAAGTGATTGTAACTAAGCATCCTGAGATCAGGGCTGGCGAATTGCTTTGGGGGTTCTTCCCGATGGGCAACTACCTGCTGGTTGAAGCTGGCAATGTCAGTAACGGTGGCTTCAATGATGTAAGTGGACATCGAGCAGCCTACTCCCCTCTCTATTCCGGGTTTACCCGCGTCAGCAATAACCCGGAACACGATCCGGCGCGCGAGGATCAGGATCTCCTCTTGAGAGGTCTCTATTTAACATCCTGGCTAGTAGAAGACTTTATGTTTGAGAGCAATACCTTTGGCGCTGAGGCCTACCTCATCACCAGCGCATCATCCAAAACAAGTATCGCGCTTGGCTATCTGACCAGGGAGCGGGGCGACAAGAAATCTATAGGTATAACTTCAGAGGAAAACCGTGCATTTTGTGAAAACCTTGGCTGTTACGGCGCAATTATCAGCTACGATGAACTCGGTTCTCTGGATGCATCCCAACCTGTGGTGATGGTTGATATGGCGGGTAACACCAGCGTTGTAAGATCACTGCATGAGCATTTCGGCGACAATATGAAATTTTCCTGCAAAGTCGGCGCAACCCACATTGATGAGACGGATGGCGATACTACTGATCTGCCAGGAGCTACCCCGGAATTTTTCTTCGCACCAGGCCAGGCACAAAAGCGCAATGAGGAGTGGGGTGCTGGTGAAGTCGAAAAGCGGGTGGGAAGTAGCCTTTGCAATTTCCAGGCATTCAGTGATGAATGGTTGAACATAACGCTCGGGGAAGGTCCGGTAGCGATCAAAGACACCTTCTTGAAAGTGTTAGCTGGCAAGGCTGCACCCGCTGACGGTTTCATTCTCTCAATGGAATAGCCGCTAAACTAATGTAGGGGTTGAATATTCACCATCAGCTTGTCGGGACCACCAAATTGCGCAAGGCTGACCGGGTCATGCTCAACCAGTGAAATTCCAGCCAGCTGTTGAGTCATGGCTGAAACGGCAATTTCTCCCTCCAGACGAGCCAATGTCGCACCGAGACAATTGTGAACCCCTGATCCAAAAGCCAGATGCGGGTTTGGCTTTCTGTCAATGATGAACTCACCTCCACGATCAAATACTTTCTCGTCTCTATTGGCCGATGCTATGAGCGGCGAAACAAGATCACCCGCTGAAATTTCAACACCCGCTAATTTTACATCCCGGGTTGCGCGCCTGATTGTTTGCGAGAAGGGAGAATAGAACCTGAGCGTCTCCTCAATGAATGCCGGAATCAGCGCAGGATCGCCCTTTAGCTGCTGGAAAGTTTCCGGCAGCTCATGGAATACCCGCACAGACGCCAGGATCAATCCAGTGGTTGTCTCGTTTCCAGCTATTAGCAGAAGCCGGCAAAAACTTAGCAACTCCTCGTCGGTGAGCTTTCCATCTTCCGTTTCCTCTTCCACCAGGTCGCCCAATAGATTTCGCTCAGGCTGCTTTCTTAACTCTTCTATTCGTCCTATAAAATAGGCGTCCATATCAACGCCGGCCTGCATAACCTCGTCACTGGGTTCACCAAACAGGATCTCAGCAATATTGCCAAAAATGAGGCCCGACCAGCGTTTGAACTCCAGCATATCTCCACCGGTAACACCCAACATGTGGGCGATGACAGTAACTGGTAAGGGTGCGGCAAGGGATGTGATTAGGTCTGTGCGCGTCTCCCTCGCCATTTCCTTCATCAGCTCCTCACAGCGCTCAGCAATCAGATTTCGTTGGGTAGAAATTTTTTTAGGCGAAAAGGCTCTGCCAACAAGTTTCCTGAGCCTATTGTGAACAGGCGCATCGCTGAACAGCATGCTGGGTGCCCGTGTATTTTCTCTGGATGGATCTATCACTTTCGAAGAATAGGTTTCTGCATCACGCAGCACATCGCGCACATCATCATAGCGTGCTACCTCCCATGCGCCGTCACCTTCCCTACCGACCGGCTGGTCCTGCCTCATCTTAAAATAGACTTCGTAGGGATCAAAAACAATTGCTTCTTGCTCAGGCATTAGCTTGTCCTCATCGTAACCAGTTTCAGAATTTCATCGAGCTGTAGCTGGAAATGCTCTCCCAGCCTAACCGGACCTAAGGCTTCCTCCGCCAAACACTGGTGCTACTGATCACCCGGCGCCATATAGAACCAGATCGGCTGTGATTCACCGGCATCACGCATTGCTGCTCTTGCGGCCAATACCAGTTTTCCACCCTCGGTACTATTAAAGTACCAGCGTGTCCCGCTCCAGGCTGCGGGCACATGGTCACTTAGTCCCAGGGCGGCCAACTCATAAAAGCCACGGATATCCTGCGCGACCCTGGAGGGAATACCGGGAATCCCGGCTTCTTTCCAGGGTACGCCATCGGTAACCCTGATGAAGGCAGACATGGCTTCTTCAATTTGATCGGCGGAGATTACCCGGCCTGTGGCGGCGCGATTACCATACTGTTCAAGGGCACGGTCGTATGCTGGCCGCAGGCCACGCACTTCATCCAGCGCTGGATGCAGGTCAGCATTGCTTCTTGGCGGCAGTGGGCAGGCCAGCATCTCGCTGCCCTCATCCTCGATCGCCTCCGGGAATTCCTCCAGAACCTGTTCTGTGGCCGCAAGAAGTTTAAAAGCCTGATCAAGAACACGGTGCTGGAATGCGGGATCATTTGGCTTTCCAAGGGGACGCCCCAATGGAAAGTCGCACATAAGTCCCCTTGGCGGAGCCGTACTTTCAATCTGCTTGCGGATAGAACCGAGCACTATCGTCGCCATGCCAGCCGCTTCAAAAATGTGTGCCACCGCACTCACGGTGCGCGTGCAAAGGGGTCACACGGGTGTGAGAATGACTACATCTACACCCTTCTCACGAAGCAATTTCGCACCTGCAGGGCCACTGTCCATTTGCACCGCGCTCAGATCAAACTGATTTCCAGCATAGGAGAGATGGACATCTGATAACTTGCCGACCTTGCCTTCCAACACCAGTTCATCCAGGCGGTCCAGGGGAATTACTGTGTTCATGTCACTGGCAAAACCAATAGTATCGAAGTTAGGGCTCCAGTGACCCATCTGATAGTCTCTACGGTTACCTTCAAGCACTCGAAAACCTACGTCCTGTGGAGCAAAATCATCCTGATCAGGATGGTGAAGAGAAGCCGAAGTCACTACCGCAACAGTTGCCTTGCCGAGCTCCGGCGGTGAACTGAAAGCCACCGTATCGAGTACTGGCGCTTCCATACCTTCTGTCATGGACTTTATGTCATTGTCTGCCATTATTGCATTTCACCTCAATTATTCTGTCAATTGGATCAGCAGATATGCTCATCAAGATTCAAGGGCTTTGTCCACTGCACCTGATATCAAGTATAGGCACATCAAATAGGCTTTGCTATGTTAGGTCGGGTCACCGTCACCAACGGCCCTGTTGCCGGTGCAACGAGTCAGCGGCATATCTGAACAACGCGCTCTGCGAGCTGCTATTACTTGATTCTACTGGTTTTCTACCCATCTACATCCATCTGCCTGATGATAGAAACCATTGGAAAATGGCGCATCTAGCCCATTTTCAGCCAGCCTCGCTGAGGCTTCAGCCGCATCGATTTCCTTGTTCAGCACCCTGCGAAACAACTGTGCTGTCTCGATCATGTTGTGGCTTTGAGGCGATAATCTGAAGGCACTGATGCCCTTAGCCTGCATTCCGCTCATCTCATGCATAAGGTTCAGGCAGGTATGGGACAAGGTCTGAATTCCGTTGACCGTGAGAAATGGCTCACCTGCAAGCGTACTCAGGTCCAGTCCATCTGGATCTTCTTCACACACAAACTGGCAATTATCCTTAACTCTATCGTGGGCTCTGGCATGGTAGCAACGGGCAGATAGCGCTAGCGGAATGCGACCATAAACCTGCGCTTCCAGCGTTACACCCAGATCTTTTGATTTGGCTCCAAGCGTATCCATAGTCTGACCTGGCAGCTCGGGTGGTAAAGTAATATGGATTGTTCCATTTCGCGCCAGATGCGACATTGTCCACTCGTT
>Ga0187827_10003595_pt1 | contig 19927 bp, 16 predicted proteins | sample ETNtaG_39_FD_167969 | JGI IMG/M metagenome (GOLD analysis project Ga0187827, IMG submission 167969) | Marine microbial and viral communities from oxygen minimum zone, Eastern Pacific Ocean - ETNP2014_SV_150_PacBio MetaG (Illumina Assembly) | ecosystem: Environmental > Aquatic > Marine > Hypoxic... | reverse complement strand
GGGCGAGCACGATGCCGGAACGTTTTGCGATCGGGTGCCGAGGGAAGCCATCCTTGAGCTTTTCGAGGGCCGTGATGCCCTTTGCGCGTGCTGTGTCTTTGTCTTTGTCGGTTTTGGCTTCGGCGAGCTTGCCGAAAGAGTATTCGGACCAGTAGTAGAGAATCCATGGCTCTGTCTGGCTGCCTTTGTAAAGCGCGGCCAGCCGCCCGAAATCAGCGTCTTCACCATCCGCAGCTTTCTTCTTTTCGGCTTCGAGCTCGGACCACGCCTGGCTGGTCTTGCTTTGCTCCGCGGCCTGCATTCCGGCAATGCCGATAAAGATGACGAGCAGGACGCCCACACCGCCCAGGAGGTGATATTTATAGGGTGTGAGCTGCTTCTGTGATTTGACAAACCACGCCACCACGTTGTCCACGAACTGGTCGTGTTTAAGTTCCTGTTTTCGCTTGGCTTTCACCGGTTCTGTCCTGTCGAATCTGAGTGGGCCCTGATGTCGAAAAAGGGCCGCGGGTGAGGGCCGGATAGCTTAGCGGCCGGTTTCTGTCTCACAACCTGACCCGGAATACTCAGTATACATGAATGATGAGCTCGGTTTTCTTGCCATCCGGGATGAGAATGACCCGGAGCTTGTTATTCACGTCCTGGTCTTCTTTGGTGAAATCAAGGGTCTTTCTGTAGAGGCCCATGATGTTGTTGAGCTTCCAACCGTTGGTGGTCATCTGATCACGATAGAAACTTGAGACAGAGGGAACGTTTGACTTCCCCGCATAATAGAATTGTGCCACTCGGTACTTCGTGCCGGCATCTGTAAATGAAATGTTGACATAGGACTGGCGCGGGTCGTGCACGAACCCTTCCGGGATGAGGACGTCAGGAAAATCGGACAACTCCGGGGTCTCGGCCTCGAGTGCGGCGAGGGTTTCTATTTTCTGTGGGGCGTCCTTATTCCAACCCGTTTCGGCTGGAGGCGGGTCGTAGTTTGCTCTCCCTCCCCGGGACTGGATCTGACATCCTGCGATGAAGGTCGCAAGAAGCGTTAGAGAAGCAGCGACGGTGCGCACGTACGGCCGATTTGTTGAAAGAATCCTTGAGCGAGACATGGACTTCCCCTTTTGAGAAGGAGTGAATGAGTATCACGAGCCGGGCGGCTCTGGAATTCCCCGTCTGGGGATGTGAGACGGCGTGAGGCGCTGGGGAAGCCGACAGTTGGCCTTCGCGCTCGGCGACAAGCGACATTGGTCTTGGCGCTCCGCGACAAGTATTCATACGCCCGAGAGGACTCGAACCTCTGACCTCCGGTTTAGGAAACCGATGCTCTATCCTGCTGAGCTACGGGCGCTGATGCTGATTCAGAAAGTAATCAGCGAAAAAATCTCGGTGTCAGGTAATTTTTGCCTGCCGTCGAGAAATGACAACTCCATCAGAAAAGAGCAACTGACCACATCTGCTCCAAGCCCGCGGACAAGCGAACAGGTGGCTGCAGCGGTTCCGCCTGTGGCCAGGACGTCGTCAACGATGACCACGCGATCCCCTTCATAAATGGCATCTTCGTGGACTTCGAGGGTGTCTTCCCCGTATTCGAGGGCGTAGGTGACGCTGCGGGTCTTATGGGGAAGTTTGCCCGGCTTTCGAACCGGGATATAGGCGACGCCCATCTCATAGGCGAGAGGCGCGCCGAATATGAAACCACGGGATTCGATCCCGATCACCCCATTTACACCATTGTCTTTGAAATTATCAGCCATAGCACTGGTGACGGTGCGCAGTCCACCGGGGTCTTGCAGCAGCGGGGTGATGTCTTTGAAATTGATGCCCGCCTTGGGGAAGTCGGGGATGTCACGGATGAGTGATGCGATGTGGTCGATGTCCATGAGGCTGATGGTTCAGGGTTTATGGTTGATGGTTAATGGTTGATGCCGCAGTTCATCAACCATTAACCATGCTTCATTCTTCCACAACATCGTCATCTTTGGTCATGACCTCGTGAAGCTTCTTTAGGGCCTCTTCCTCGATCTGGCGGATTCGCTCGCGGGTCAGGCTCATGGTGTTGCCGATCTGTTCCAGGGTCATGGGCTCGCCGGAGTTCAGGCCGTATCGCATGCGGAGGATGTTCGCTTCACGCTCGGTCAAGGTTTCCAGGTGTGATTGCAGGCGATCCTTGTCATATTGATCGAAGAAACTATCTTCAGGCTGCTGCATGCTCTGATCTTCGATCACGTCGTTGCCCTGGTAAGCTACATCGAGGCTGACGGGCTGGTTGGCGTTCATGGCTGCACGGACGACGCGCTTGATCACGTTCACCTTTTCCGCAGGGATGTCGACCGCTTTGGCCACTTCGGCGACAGACGGCTGACGGCCCAGGTCGTTGGCCAGAGTCTGGGTCGCGTTCTTCCATTGAGAGATAATTTCCACCATGTAGGCCGGGATGCGGACGGTCTTCACGGTGTTGGTGATGGCTCGGCGGATGGATTGTTTGATCCACCAGGTGGCGTAGGTGCTGAAACGGGTCTCAGCCTTGGGGTCGAAGCGCTCGACGGCCTTGAGCAGGCCGATGTTACCCTCTTCAATCAGATCCATGAACATAAGGCCACGATTGGTGTAAATCTTGGCAATGCTGACCACCAGCCGCAGGTTCGCGACGGTCATGGCTTCGCGGGCCTTTTCGTCCCCGGCCTGAATTTTGTAAGCCAGTTCCTTCTCCTCGTCCGCGGTGAGGAGCGGCACTTTACTGATGTCCTTCAGATAGACTTCGAGTGCAAATTCTCTTGACCTGGCCATTGCATTCCCTGCTTTTGGCGCGAAATGAAAGAGGGTTGATGTTTCCCTGCAGAGCAGCCATCCTTAGTCGAATCATCCGCATGATTCCTTCGCAAAACCAACAATTTCTTAAGTCTGCCGTAGTAATCAGCGAAGCTGGCTTGCCCTCTGTCGTGACCCTCGAATGTGGCGGATTATAGGCGGGCAGGTAGTCAAGTCAAGGGGGTTGAACCGAGCCTGACCGCGGCTATACTCCCGGCCTTTCAGCGCCAAATCCGCGCGTAAGTTATTTATCCTCAAAAGATTGCGGCCTCCCCGGAAAGTAGAGGATTATGGAACAATCCCTCCCGCTACGACACGCTGAGCCACCGTCGGACGATAGCGAGAGGCCGGCTGTCATTCGTGCGTTGATGCCGCTCTGGAGGGGCTGGATAAAGTTCGGCTTGTTCCTCTCCAGGGTCAACACCTTCATCCTCTTGACTCTCATTTACTTTGTGATGATGCCGTTCGTCCTCTTCATTCGACTGAAAGATCCCATCCGCAAGACCCAGCAGGCCGATAGTTATTGGGAACCCCGCGAGCCGACGGAAAAGTCCCTCAAGAAATACACCATGCAGTTTTGAAGCTGCGGGCCTGGACTCATCCGGGCTTTCATTCTTAAACGTGCCCCCACCACACATCACGTGAACATCCTCGGCCTCTCCTGTTACTACCACGATTCGGCAGCCGCACTCCTCCAGGACGGCCATCTTATCGCGGCGGCGGAGGAGGAGCGCTTCAATCGGAAAAAGCACTACTTCGGCTTCCCCGAGCTGGCAATCCAATACTGCCTCAAGGAAGCCGGGATCACGGCCAACGACCTCGACATTATCGCCTTCTATGAGAAGCCGCTGAAGAAGTTCGCCCGGCTGATGACGAACTTCGTCGCTACCTGGCCAAAATCCTACTCCGCGTTTCGCCAGGCCCTGCCCATCTGGCTGCACGAAAAACTCTGGATACGCCGCGCCATCCTGAAGAATCTGGACATCAAAAAGCCAGTGCTCTTCGGTGAACATCACCTCTCCCATGCGGCCAGCGGATTTCTTGTCTCTCCATTCGAAGAGGCGGCTATCCTCACGCTCGATGGTGTAGGGGAATGGTCGACCACCGCCATCGGTTACGGCAAAGGCACGGACATCACCCTGGAAAACGAGATCCGCTTCCCGCACTCACTTGGACTCCTCTACAGCACGATCACCGCTTACCTGGGATTCAGGGTCAACGACGCGGAATGGAAGGTCATGGGCCTCGCCCCTTACGGCAAACCGACCCATGTGGCCAAATTCGAAGAGCTCATCACCACCAAGCCGGACGGGAGCTTTCGGCTGAATCTCGATTACTTCGCCTATCACTATCATGCATCGCTGCCGTTCAATGAGAGATTCGAACAGCATTTCGGACGCCCGCGCCGCCCGCCCGGTGACGACCATCCCGAGGAGTTCTTTCGGGACATCGCGCACTCCGGACAAAAGGTCACCGAAAACGCCATCGTCAATATGGCCCAGGCCGCATACGATCGTTATGGGCTCGACAAGCTCTGCATTGCCGGCGGAGTCGGCCTCAACAGCGTGGCCAACTGGCGCATCATGCAGAAGACGCCATTCAAAGACATCTTTATCCAACCCGCGGCCGGGGACGACGGCGCGGCAGTCGGCGTGGCGTTCCACATCTACAACACCGTCATGGGCAAGCCCCGCTCATACGTGATGGATAATGCCTATCTCGGCCCATCGTTCACCAACGAAGAGATCGAGGACTTCCTCAAATCCCGCGGCATTCAGTACGACGCCTACAACAAGGAAGGCATGCTCGAACGCACGGCCAAAGAAATCGCGGCCAACAAGGTCATTGGCTGGTTTCAGGGCAGGATGGAGTTCGGCCCACGCGCCCTGGGCAGCCGCAGCATCCTGGCCAACCCGATGAATCCTGAAATGAAGGATATCATCAACGCCAAGATCAAATTCCGTGAGAAGTTTCGCCCCTTCGCGCCGAGCGTCCTGAAAGATCGCGCTAACGAATATTTTGATCTCGGCGACCTGGACAGCCCTTACATGCTGCTCATCCCTGACGTCAAGATGGACAAACGCAGCGTCATCCCCGCGGTCACCCACGAAGACGGCACCGGCCGCGTCCAGACCGTCACCAAAGAGGCCAACGGCATCTACTACGACCTCATCTCAATGGTCGACAAGATCAACGGCTGCCCGGTCGTCCTCAACACCTCCTTCAACGTCCGCGGCGAGCCCATCGTCTGCACCCCCGAAGACGGGTACAACTGTTTCATGAAAACAGGCATCGACATCCTCGTCATGGGCAACTACGTGATCGAGACCAAAGATGAATCAACCTTAAGTGAGGAGGTAAGGGAGGCGGATTACGAACAGATGGACAAAGAGCCGAGCGGGTAGCCACATGCTGGTACATTCATTCGTGAAAAGTCCAATGGGAGTTCCGTGTAGTGCACGCTTTAGCGTGTTCTGTGGTCGCCGGAAACGAATTCGGTCACGATGCCGGCGAGACTCCGGCGGGTCCGGGCTCGTTTGGGATCGGCCAGATTGGTCGCGGCGTCCCGCTCTATGCCACCCACTCCCAGTTGGCATCCTCCTCATCCCCGCTGACCACAATCCCGTTGCTCCCCCGAAGGCCATCGTAAACATCGTTCATCTCATCCACCGAATCGAAATACCCGACAACATAGGCCGCGCCAAACTTCTCACCTGTCTTGATCGGCCGACCGCCCAGCTCCTGGATGAAGCAGACATATCCACGCTGGTGACACCATGCCTCATAAACATCCGCCGGATCGAGAGTCATACCCACCAGCCAGGGATCGTTGCCTGAATCGGTCCGAACGCGGTAACCCCGGATCATGCGTGCCGGCAGGACTGCATCGTCGCGCTGGTAGAGATGCCGTTCATCGGGCGCGAAGTCTTCAAGGAATTCAGAGCCTGGGGTCTCACCTTCATAGCTGAGGTAGATGGCTGAGAACTCCTGAGCCGCGTTGTGCTTGAGGTGCCCTGGCATGTCGAGACGAAAGATGAGCGCGTCGCAGTCATTCGCGCTGGTGATGCGGTCGCTGGCAAAGAAATAACGTTGTCCTTCCGGGAAGACGATTGTCTGTTCCCACACCGAGCCCGGCCGATAATCAAGCGTCGCCGACTTCCATGTGTAGCGCGTTTTTGCAGCCATGAAACCATCGCCTCGGAAAATCTGATAAGGCAGTTTGCGCGCCTTCGTGCAAATCTGCGGCAATTCCACGTAGCGTTTCTCAATGTTCCCGTGCATGCCATCGCCAGTGTGATAAGGGCACTCCCCGTCCTGCTCTCTTCCTTCGGCCGGCTCAAGCAGGAAATCGGCGATATCGAGCCCATGCCCCAGATCGCGTGCGCCAGTTCGCCTGTCAAGAAATGAGCCACCCTTCACACCACTGGTGTAGCCCTCAGTAGCAATGACAGCTTCGAAGCAATCAGTGCTGACATGGATCTCCGAGCCGACTGTTTCAATTTCGGGCATAGATGACCTCTCTTTGTTTCTCAAGCGCGATTCAGAATCGAGACAACATGATCGGAGAGCAGTGATCCGTTTTCAACAGCCTCTCAATCTAATAGAGCATCCCAAAAAGGAAAAGCGTTCCTGGCCGCGCCCACCCACCATCTTCCTCTGCCACCATTCACAATTCACCTCTTCCACCATTCACAATTCACCATTCACCATTCACAATCTTCCTCTTCCACAATTCACCATTCACCATCTTCCTCTTCCTCTTCCACCATTCACAATTCACAATTCACAATCTTCCTCTTCCTCTTCCACCGGCCCTTCCTCCTTGTGCACCTCCTCAAGAGAGCCAATCTTCAACAACTGTGGCGACAGCACCGCCGTCACGATCACGACGACAATGGTGCCGACACCGCCAACCACCACGGCGGTTACCGGCCCCCACCATTCGGCCGTCTCCCCAGACTCCAGGCCACCGATCTGGTTGGAAGAGCTGATGAACACACTGTTCACCGCGGATACCCGACCGCGCATTTCATCCGGTGTCAGCAACTGAATCAAAGTATGCCGGACGACCACGCTGACGTTGTCGAGCGCCCCGGCGAGGAAGAGCATCACAAGCGAAAGTGTGAAGGACCGTGATATCCCGAAAACAATGGTCGCCACTCCAAACCCCGCGACTGCCCACAACATTGCCACGCCGGCTTTCCGAAAAGGTGGCAGGTGTGCGATTCCAATCGCCATTGCAAACGCGCCCACCGCGGGCGCCGCTCTCAGCAACCCAAACCCGATCCCACCGACATGCAGAATGTCTTTGGCAAATATCGGTAGAAGATAGGTCGCGCCACCAAGGAGCACGGCAAACAGATCGAGCGAGATGATCGTGAAAAGCACCCTCTTGTCCCATACAAAACGACACCCCGCGAGCAGTGTTTTCATGGTGACCGGCTCCTTCTTGCGATCCGTCTCCTGGGGATTGAGCGTCAAGACGCTGACAGCAAAATAGATCGACCCCGCGGCAGCGATGACATACGCAGCTTGAATGCTGTAAATCAGAACCAGTCCACCCAGCGCAGGGCCGACCACCCCGGCAAACTGCCACGTACTGCTGCTCCAGGTCGCCGCGTTACTGAAGATCTCTGCAGGTACCAGTTGCGGCATCAGCGAAGACTGAGCAGGCCTGCCAATCGTGCCCGAAATACTCGCCATCAACAGCAGGCAATACATCCAATTAATCGGGGCTTGGTAATACGAAGAAAGAGCGAGGCCTATCGAGCATGCCGCTGCCAGGAGCCGACTGACAAAAACCAACTTTCGCCGATCGAACATGTCCGCCATCTGCCCCGCCGGCAACGCGAGAAGGATCACCGGCAATGCCTGCACTCCACCGGTAATCCCAATCGCACGGGCACTGCCCGTCCTTTCGTAAACCTCCCAGGCAATCGCCACACTCTGAATCTCAAAACCAATCTGAGAAGTCACCCAGGCAAAGATGTAGCGTCTGAAATCAGCAATGCGGAACGCGGAATAAGGATCGTGCTTCAAAGAATGGTTAACGGTTGATGGTTGATGGTTGACGGTTAATGTGGTGGCCATCTCCTACGGCAGCCTTTGGCCGCAACAGGAGATGAAGTCTTTGGCTCTTAATCTTTCACGTAATCTCCCTGCTCTCAGAAGATTAAGAGAACGATTACGATAGAGATTAAGAGGTGTACACGCACACCGCGCAGAAGTTTCGAAGTAGATCTCTTACACGAACCATCAACCGTTAACCATCAACCATGAAGGATAAACTCTCACTCTTCCTGACCATCACATTCCTGGTGGCCATGTTCATGGGGCCCGGGCCTGGACTGTTGCTTGTCAATCCTGACATCTCTCAGCCCGAACCGGAGCTCACCATTGGCGGCTTCCCAAAACTCTATGCGTGGGGACTTTTCTGGTACGTGATTCAGATTGCCGTTGTCGTCACTGCCTACTGCAAAGTCTGGAAGGACGACGAGCCCGCAGCGGCTGCCGAGAGCGGCACGTCAGATGAGGAGGCCGACCATGAATGAGAGTGATATTGCACAAGCCACTCAGGACCTCGGCAAGTTGCCGTATGTGATCGTCGGGATGTATTTGCTCATGCTGCTGGTGTTCGGCTTTATCGGTTACCGCAAAAGCACGAACAGCGAAGAGGATTACTACCTCGCCGGCCGCGGCCAGGGCTGGCTGGTCTCCGCGCTTACGATCATGGCGACGTTCTTCAGCTCGTTCGCGCTGCTCGGCGCGCCGGGAACGGTCTACAAGGAAGGCGTCATCTTTGCCCTCTTCAGCCTGAACGTTCCGATGGCCGGAGCCGCGGTTTATTTTCTAGGGTCGCGCATTCGCAAGGTTGGCAGGGCCAAAGGGTACGTCACCCCGGCGGATATGATTGCAGATTACTACGGCAGTCAGGTAGGACTGCGTCTCCTCGTCGCGCTCATCGGCTGCCTGTACGCCATCCCATACGTGGTCATGCAGATCAAGGCCGGCGGGCTGCTGGCCGATGAGATGTTTCCAGGCGCACACTCGTTCGAATGGGGATGCGTTATCCTGGCCCTGATCACGATGCTTTACATCATGATCGGCGGCATGCGCAGCGTGGCCTGGACGGACGTGGTGCAGGGCCTGCTGCTCATGAGCGGCATGCTGGTCGCCGGATTCGCCACAGTCGCCGCTCTCGGCGGCCCGAGCGGATTCCTCGATTCGATCGCCAAGCTCCCGGCAAAATCACTTTCCGCGCCCGGCACCAGCGAACGCTGGACAGCCGGCTTTCTCTTCAGCATCTGCATGTTCGCCTCACTCGGTTCAATGGTGCAGCCAGCCCAGTGGATGCGCTTCTATTCGGCACGCTCAACAAAAACGCTGAAGCGAAGTTCGCTCATTTTTGCCATCGGCCTCACTTCCTGCTTCCTTTTCGGAATCATGCTCGTCGGCCTCGGAGGACAGGTCCTCTATCCGCTCGTCGATTCGACCGGCCAATACTTCACCAACGAAGCGGGCAAAATGGTGCCGAATCCGGAGGTCGGCGCCAACGTACGTGATTACGACAAGATTCTCGTGGTTATCCTGAAAAACTACCTGCCGAAATTGCTCCCCAGCGTAGGCGCTCTTGTCGCCACGATCATTCTGGTCGCCATCATGGCCGCGGCCATGAGTACAGCCGACAGTAACCTCCACGCGATGAGTGCCGTCGTTACTCGCGACGTTTACGATCGCTTCATTCATCCCGAAGCATCCGACAAAGAACGCACATGGGTCGGCCGCGGGGTCATTGCCGGCGGCACCATCCTCAGTGTCGGCCTCGTCCTGCTGAGCAAATCAGTCGAAGAATCCGCCAAGAAAGGAGAAGCCACCGACCCGCTCGCCATGATCGTCAGTCTGATGATCCTGGCTATCGCATTCTCCAGTCAGTTGCTCCCTGTCACGGCAGACATGCTCTTCATCCGCAAAGGCACCAAAGCCGGCGCCATCGCCGGCATCCTCGTCGGTCTCAGCATCGTGGCCCTCTTCAGTCCGTTGGTGACGCCACACCTTGGAGATGAATTAAAGAAGACCATCGCCCAAATGGGCAAACTCCTGGACAAAGGCACCTGGGGCCTGATTGCCAACACTGTCGTTTTCGCGGCTGTGAGCAGTTTTACCGATCAGGTCTCGCAAGAGAAACGCGAGGAAATGGAACAGATTATCGGAGTGTGATAGCCCTCAGACGCATCCTGGGCACGCTGGTGACCGCGGGGTTCTCTGGCGACTGGTTGCCTTGCCCACCATACCAACACTCCTCTATTCCATCATTCCACGTCTCCCAACCCCATCCGCTCATACTGCTCGCTCGGTGCGTCATTCTCCTTCATCAGTCTCACCATCTCGCGGCACAACCTCGCTTCCACCTCCTCATCCTGAATCGGATTTTCCTGTTCTGGATCATTTTCCAGATCGAACAGCAGCGTTCCGAATTTCCTCGGATTGCGACCGGCCTTGGACGCGGTGCGTACAGTTGGACAATCCTTGGTGAACTCGAATGGGTCGGCGAGTTCTGCGCCTGCGAATTCCTCCGGCTTGAAGTGGCCCCGCATGTGGGTTGGCATGAGGGTGTAGTTGTAGAGCGGCTGGTTTTCATCAGTGGTTGGGGCGCGCATGTAAGTGTAGCGTCCGTCGGTGATGTTGATATGGCCGCCAAACATTCCGTAGAGGGCGGCGTCTCGGGTGTGCGCGTTGGATGCGACTGCGTCACGCAGGGGGATGCCGTGCATGAACTCTGGACGCTCGACACCAAAGTACTCGAGAAGGGTGGCCGGTATGTCGATGGTCTGGACGAGCGAATCGCAGCGTTCACCTTTGCGGCCGCAGCGCGGATCCCAGATGAAGAACGGTGTGTGCGCCACCTCGTTGTAGAAGGGCTGCACGCACTTGGCCCAGTGGTCGTGTTCGCCGAGCAGGAAGCCGTGGTCGGTGTTAACGATCAGGAGGGTGTCTTCCCACAGGTTCTTCTCGTCCATCATGTCGAGGACCTTGCCGAGCTGTTCGTCGCACATGCTGAGCAGGGCCGCGTATTCGTACCGCATATGCTGCACCTGTTCGGGCGTCTCGGTCACCTGTCCATACTTTGGCCAATCGAAGTGGGGGCCGTCGTATTCGTGCGGGTAGAGGTCCTTGTGCTTTTGAAGCGTGTAAAAGGGCTCGTGCGGGTCGAAGGTCTCTATCTGCAGGAACCAGTTATCGAATTCCGCGTTCTCGTTGATGAATTTCAGGCCCTGTTTGAATGTGCGGACCTGCGGCAGGTTTTCTTCTTTGTAGAGCTTGCGACGGCGGTTCACCCAATCCTGGCGTCCCCATTGTCCGCCTCGTGCCGGTACCAGTTGCTCAGGGATATCCACGTCGCCCAAGTATCCGATCCATGAATCCCCTTCCTGGCCGCGTGAAGTCTCGAACGACGTATATCGCTGGTGATACGTGGCTCCGCCGTCTTCCCAGTAGTGGTAATGGTCGGTCACGAAGTGCGCGTACACATCGTTCTGCTTGAGCATCTGCGGTGCGCTGTCATCGAACGGCTCGAGCGGGCCCCAGCTCCGGTGCAGGAAATTGTAGCGACCCGTGTGCAGCTCACGCCGGGCCGGCATGCAGGGCATGCTGCCCACATAGCAGTTTTCAAACGTCACCGTCCGTTCGGCAAGCCGTGCAAAATTGGGGGCGTGCGTCCAGTCCGATCCGTAGGGCGGCAGCATGCGGCGATTGAGCGAATCAAACATGACCATGATGGCTTTCATAGGTATCTCCTCTTGTGGGCGAATGCTCTGAATTTAAAGAAATATGGTTCTGGGCTCTTAATCGCTATCGTAATCTCAGACCAGAATCTCACACTTTACAGGCTCGGGTCATACATGTGAATGTCACGATCAGGCATTCGGAGGCCCAGCAGTTTCAGCCGCATGTCGCTGGCGTTTTCAAATGCCTGCCACGGCAGTTCCTGATCGCTCTCGTAACGTTTCAGCCACCAGTAACCGTAATACATATAGAGCCCCTGCCGAAGACCTTCGGCCTGATTGCGGCTGCCGGTATCGCTGAATTGATGAAAACGGCATCGCCCGGCGCAGCCTCGACAGCCACTTCGTGTTCATGCGGTTGGCTCTTTTCCTCTCCAGTCGGCAGATTCTGCCAGCGGTGCGATCCCGGCACCACGTGAGTCTGGCCGCGGTCGGGGGTCATCTCATCGAGGTAAATGATGGAGTTGATCGCCTTCCAGGACACGTCGGGCGATGAGGTAGCCGTTCTCGAGGAAGAGTTCTTTCTCGTCGGGAGTCATGCTTGAAGAATGCTTCACTCACGCGCCGTATTCAATCCGTTTCATGATGCGGTTATCCTTGCTCCAGTCTTTTGAAACTTGCACGTCGAGTTTCAGAAAAACCTTGCAGCCAAGAAATTCCTGGATGTCCTCCCTGGCGGCCGTTCCGATCTGTTTGACCATTTGACCTTTATGACCGATGACGATGCCCTTCTGGCTGGCGCGCTCGACATGGATCAGGGCGCGGATTCTCACCGGGTCTTCCTCTTCCTCGAATTCTTCGATAGTGACGGCACTCGAATACGGGATTTCCTTGCGGGTAAACTCGAACAGTTTTTCGCGAATGACCTCGGCCGCGAAAGTGCGGTCAGTCTGATCCGTGAACATGTCTTCGGGGAAATAGGGCGGGCCATGGGGCAAGCGCTCAATGACGGCACTGACCAATTCTTCAATTCCTTCACCTGTTGCCGCAGAGATGACAAAGACCCGTTCGAACTTAACGTTCCTCTCGAGGGCTTCACGAAGTGGCTGCAGAAGATCCCTTCCCTTCCACTCGCCGGCGACTGCGCCTTCGTCAAGGACGTCCACTTTATTGAGCACCAGGAATTTTGGGTGATCGGTCTTCGCCAGATGCTCGAGGGTGAGGGAGTTTTCTTCATCAAGGAAGATTCCTGCCGATGCATTCGGATAGCCGAGCTCCGCAACTGGTGGCTCGAAAAAGCAGAGGAGGATATCCGCATCATCGAAGGACCGAACCGCAATGCTGACCATCTGCTTATTGAGATGGCGCTTGCTCTGATGCACCCCCGGCGTATCCAGAAACACAATCTGCCCGCCTTCAAAGTGATGGATACCCATGATCCGGTCGCGGGTGGTCTGGGGCTTGTCGGTGACGATGGCGACCTTCTCACCGATCACTCGATTCAAAAAGGTGGATTTGCCCACATTGGGGCGACCCACGATCCCAACAAAACCGGATTTGAAATTCTCTGAATCCAACCGAACTCTCTTCAAATGAACGAATCATTGCCACGTAGAATGCCTGGCGGAAGATACGAACTGTCCGTTGATGCGCCACAGACAACCTGAGTGGAACCGTGGTAGAATGGTTCAACACAACTCCCACCATTCCATCTCAATCTTTCATTACCTCACCAGCCATCCTTTTCGTGATATCGAAACCACTGACTTTTCTGTGCTGCATTCTCGTTCTTTCCTGGTCTCGTCCTTTGAAGGCTGAGACGAAAGATGTCCTGTCCAAGATCCCTAAAGATTTCCGGGCCGGCCTCAGATACGCGATGCACTTTGAGCAGCATTTTGGATTGGTAAAAGATCCGAAAATCCAGAAACGATTGAAAGACATCGGATACAGGGTCGCGGCATCGAGCAGCCAGACCAACACATTCTTTGTTTTCAATGTCATCGATATTGCTGACCCTAACGCGGTCGCTTTGCCGGGCGGCTTCATCTTTTTCACGAAAGGCATCCTCGACCTTGGTCTTTCGGACGAAGAGCTCGCGCACATCGTCGGACATGAATGCGCGCACGTTCTCGACGGCCACCACGCCAGCCTGCAGACCAGGGCCGGCATGCTCAGTCTACTTCAGTTTGCCACCATCTTTGCCGCGATGTTTGCTTCGGCGAATAATTCGTCCCGGGCGCCGGCCACCACTACATTCGGCTCGCCAGACAACAGGAGCAGCAGCACCGGCCAGCACGTCGCAGCCGCAGTCGTCACCAGCAGTCTGGCGACCAACCTCATGCTTCTGAAATACGTCCGCGAATACGAAATGGAAGCAGACCGGCACGGAAGGCTCATGGCATGCGGAGCGGGATTCGCCCCCGACGGCAGCGAGGGCATGCTGCAGAAACTTCTCTCTCGGAGTTATCAACGGCCGGGGATGGGCATCCTCCGATCCCACCCTTACCTCGAAGACCGAATCCAGGTGGCTCATGCGCAGGGCCCGAAGCTCAAGATCAATCCGGAACCGCGCACTCCGGATGATTACCGCCAGCGTGTGCAGGAGGTCCTTTTTTACAGGGCAACGGAATTCTGGAATGTCATCCGCGGCCCTCAGGCCCACTATCTACTGAGGAACGCCTACCACGCGCTGCCGGAAGGCCCCCTTGCTGATGACTGCAAATGGCAGGCACTGGTATGGAAGGAAAAACTTCAGCAGCGCAAATCCTATCGGCAGCGCGATTACGGATATTTCGTCAATGCTTACGGCGACATCCTGAACGAGTTTCCTCAGACAAATCTCAAGGAAATGGTACAGGCGCGAATCGCTTACTACACCAAACGCCGGGACCAGGTCTCCCCCGGCCACATGAGTAAGGCCGAGAGGGACACCATTGTTCCTGCGTTTGGCGAGTATTTCATTAGAAACTATCCCAAACATGAAAAGACCACGGACGTGTATTTCAAACTGGCCCGCGAGTATCGGAAGGGCCGAAAATATGGTGAATCAGCAAAGACGTTCTTGATGCTCCTCAAGCGACCGGAGGCGAAGGAATACGAAGATCAGGTGCACGATGAATTCGTCCTCCTTCTGAAAAAGATGAAGAAGATACAACCCACCTTTGCGTACTATTCACAGTTGAAGAAAGAGGAAAAGAAACAGGAAATTGCTGAAGGCATTCGAGCTCTGATAAAGAAAGCGGAATCGATCACGGATTTGGGAGAGTTCAAACAGCGACACCCCGGAAACGTGTTTCTCAAAGAACTGAACGATCGTCTGCTCAAACTCGCTGACCTGGCAATGGTGCAGGCCCGCTCATTGCGTGGCGAGCGAAGGTATCACGATGCCGCGGCCGAGTTTTACAGCGTGAACCGATACTCTCCCGACCCTAAACAGGCGGAGCTCGCGAGGGACGAACTGAGGGAGCTTCAGCAGCTTCGGAAGTAGCCCACAAGTTGACAACCAGCGGTACGCCCCAAAGATTCTACAGCCTTCTGAAGTAGTACTGACGCTCCGCGGCAGCTTTCTGAAGCCCGGTCAATGGGTGACCGCAAAGAATCTTGGGAGCGCTAAGATCACGTGCTGAAGGACTTACCCCTGATAATCACCCTGGAGATTCCATCATGGCAAAAAAGCCTATCAAGACCGCAGTCATCGCTCTCGGACGTTCCGGCTGGAACATACACGTCAACGCGCAGAAAAACGACGACCGTTTCAAGGTTGTCTCTGTGATGGACCTGGATGAAGGCAGGCGTAAACAGGCCGAAGAAGAGCTCGGCTGCGATTCATACACCGATCTGCAGACGCTTCTGAAAAAGAGCGATGCAGAAGTCATTGTCGTCGCCACGCCTTCAGTTCTGCATGGGCCAAACTCCATCGCCGCACTCAAAACTGGCCGCCACGTCATCGTCGAAAAACCGATGTCCGCCACTTTGAGTGAAGCCGATCGCATGATTGCTGCTGCAGAGAAAAACGGAGTGCACCTTTTCATACACCAGAATTACAGATTCAATCCCAACTTCACCTTCATGCGTGACATCATCAAGAGCAAGAAAATCGGCAAGCTCACGCACATCGGCTTCCTCTCGCACAGCTACGCCCGGCGCAACGACTGGCAGTGCCTGCGTAAATTCAGTGGTGGCCTTCTCAACAATAAAATCACACATCCGCTCGATCAGTTGCTCGCATTGGTGGATTCGCCCATCAAAGACATTCTGTGCGATCTCAAACACATCTCCGATGCCGGCAATGTGGAAGACCACGTGAAGATGCTTCTGAGAGCGGAGAACGGCGTCACCGTTGACGTGGAGGATTCCAGCTCAGCCGCCACGGTCGAAAGCGGCCCTGATTGGACGCTCCTCGGCACCTGCGGAGCGATGACCATCCGCCGCGGGGAAGCAAAGCTGAGATACTACGACCCGAAGAAAGCGACCAAGCTCAAATTGGATCCCAACCCAATGGCTGAAGGTCGCCGATACGGCAACAAAGACACACTCCCCTGGAAAGAGGAAGAAATGAAAGCAGTCGGCCAGGACGTCGGCTCTTACTACGACGCGGTTCATGCCACTCTCCGCCGCAGAAAGAAATTTCCAATCGATCCTCGCCAGGTACGTGAGATGATGCGCGTGCTTGGAGTCTGCCGAAAGCAGAATCCTGATTTTCCGGGCAAGTAGGTCCCAGTCGTGGAAATCGGTCAACGGACGCTTTGGCGTTATAATGAACGAGGCTTATCAAAACGCCCGGACGCACAGAGGGCACTCAATTCGCCGAATTAAGGCAAGCGAATTGAAGGCAAGCGAATTGAAGGCAAGCGAATTGAGGCAAGCGAATTGAAGGCAAGCGAATTGAAGGCAAGCGAATTGAAGGCAAGCGAATTGAAGGCAAGCGAATTGAAGGCACTATCAACCATCAACCACTAGTACTAGTCATCAACCATTAACCATCTGATACGATGGACATCCTCGCACTCCAAAATTTGCTCTTCTCACCCAACTCCGCGTTGCTGGTCACAGGCATCGCTGCGTTGGCGATGGCGGGCGGCGGGGCTTACCTGGCTCTGTTAAAGAAGCGGCCGGAGAGCACGGTGCTCAAGAGTGAGGATTCCCCTTTACAGCGGCGCCTCAATCGAATTGAAAACTGGTCTCTGAGTTTGCGCGCTTCGTATCGGCTGGTGCTGGCTTTCGTGTTGTGTGGTGTCGCGGTGTGGCTGGCCGTCGCAGCGGATGAAGAGCTCACTGTCACCCAGACGGCCCTGTCCTACTCGCTGGGGCTGGTGGCGATCCTGCTTGCTGCCGGCTCACTGCTCTGGGGTCGCAACGAACGAAAGGCACTCCAATCCATCGGCGCCCATCGAAGCGCCGCAAGGCCGCCGGGCCCGGCCATCTATGGTCAGGTCTGCGCACTGCGGTCATTCGAAGGTCGGGGTGACGCACCGGACCTCTATCCCCTTCTTTATCAATCCACCGTCTCCAGACTGGCAAATCTTTCACTTGAAAAGGAGCTCCCCTGGCAGTGGAAGGTTCAACTCCGTTACGCAGCCAATGCCGCCATCCTCCTCGGCATCCTCAGTTTCCTGATGGGCTCGCTCTCGTCGTTCGTGCAGAACACCGCTAGCCTGCTCAAGGAAAATTCGCTCGTCAACGAGCGACTTCCAATGGAGCAGACACCGGAGGAACAGTTGGCGAAGAACGACGAACCGCCACCAACATTTCCGCCGGAGAACGAAGAGCAGGAAGGAGATTCAGGAAGGCAGAGCCAGTCAAAGGGAGGATCGAAAAGTGGCCCTGACGCTTCACAGCAAGAGAAGCAGCCCGGAAAGGATGGTCAGCAGGAATCGGATTCCAATCAGGGAGGTCAAAGCAAGCCAGAGCAGACACAGGAGAAAAAAGAGGGCGGAACTGGTCAAGAGGAATCCGAAAAGGGCATCGGCAAAGATCAGCTCCCGCAGCCCAGGCCAAATCCACCAGGCCAGCCAGACACTCCTCAAAACGCCAGAGAAAGACCTCAGGAAAAGGATCCGAATCGCCCGCCGGACGTCCCACCAGAAGATCTGAAAGAAAAAAAAGTCCCACAGCAGAATGCCGAAAATCAGCAAAAGAAGGATCCGAATCGCCCGCCTGAAGTCCCACCGGAAGACCTGAAAGAGCAGCAGGCATCTGAGAACCAGCAAAAGCGTGATCAGGAACAGACGGCCAATCGCGAGCAGAAACAGGATTCAAAGGCCCCATCCCAGCGGCCAGAGGAGACCAAAGACTCTCCGCCCAAACATCAACCTCGGCCACAGTCCGCGCAACGCAAACAGGATCAGCCCCCGGGTGGCGGCTCCAAGAATTGTCCAGCACCACAGAATGGCCGAACCGCGGGCCAAGAGGATCCGTTTAGCCAGAAACAACAGGAAGGTGGGAAAGGCAGCTCCACTCCAAAGCCCCTCGATCCCAACAAAGCGCCGAATGTTCCGCCTGAGCAGCTATCGGATAAGCAGGCACCTTCTCCTTTAAATAATGGCGAACAGGAAGCCGGTACACAGGAAGCCGAATCCCAGCAGCCGAAGCTGAAACAGAACCGCACTGAAGAAGCGAAGCGTCTGGCTCAGCCAAATGATGATGGCCAGGAAAACAACTCAAAGGAATACGGCAGCGAACCAGGCCCGGATCCGCTCGGCAATGGAGGCGGCAGTTCAAACAGGACCTCCAAATTGAAGGACACCGAATTCGAGGACATGAAACTGAAACGAGGTCCATCCAGTTCTCCTGAGGGCGAGCCAAAAGACCTTAAGCCTCGTGAGAATGAACCGCAGCGCGCGTCGGCCGGGCAGCGGTATAATCCCCGCACCGAATTGAAAGCCAACCGCTATGTGGAACCTCTCCCCATTTCGCCGCAGAGGGTCCCGCCGGAATACCGAATCGCCTTCCGAAAACTCTTTCAGCGCGATGAGTGACGAACAACCAGAACTCGACTTCGAAGACATCCGGACATTCAGCAGGGATTTCAGGGCGGTCAAGGCAGAGATAGCCACCGCGGTCAAAGGCTGCGACGACCTCATTGAAAGGGTCCTCATCGCATTCTTCGCAGGCGGCCACGTTCTTCTGGAAGGCGACCCTGGGCTCGGTAAGACGCTCCTCGTCAAATGCCTTGCCCGTACGCTCGGCCTTAATTTCCGGCGAATTCAGTTTACTCCCGACCTCATGCCTGCGGATATTCTCGGCACGGAGGTCCTCGTGGAAGACAAGGTGACCGGCGCCCGCGACCTGCAGTTTCGGCCCGGACCCATCTTTACCAACATCCTGCTGGCAGACGAAATCAACCGCGCCACGCCTAAAACACAGTCCGCCCTCCTCGAGGCCATGGGTGAATTCCAGGTCACCGTGTTCGGCCGGCGCTACACGCTCGAGCCGCCATTTTTTGTCATCGCCACACAGAACCCGATCGAGATGGAGGGCACTTACCCGCTGCCCGAAGCGCAGCTCGACCGATTCTTTTTCAAGCTCCTGACTCCCTTCCCTGATTCCAAAGTCCTCACAGAGATACTCGACCTCACCACCAAAAACGTGGCGTATGAAACCCTCCCGCAGCCGATCCTCTGCAAAGAAGAACTGGAGGAAAACACAGCAGAGCAGGAACGGCTGACCGACGAGATCAATGTCCTGCGAAAGAACGAAAGCCCGGCCCCCCAGATTCAGGAGAGGCAGAATCGCCTCGATGAACTGGAGGCCGAAGCCATCGAGACACGGAGGCTTCGTATCGAACGCATGCGGCAGACAGTGCGCGGAGCAGTCCCGACGCCAGACGCGGTAGAAATCGTCCTCAAACTCATCGAAGAATTACATCAACGAAAACTGGATCGAAAGCTCGTTGATTACAGCCCCGGCCCTCGAGCGGCCCAGACCCTCCTACTGGCCGGCAAAGCAAACGCGTTACTCAAAGAGGACAGCCCCGGCTACACCTTCCCCGACGACATCCTCCCCAACGTCCTTGCCGCACTCGGCCATCGTCTCATCCTGAATTTCGAAGCGGAAGCCCAGCAGAAAGATGCCGCGTCGATCGTGAACGAGATCTTGAATGAGGCAAAGTAGAGCTCATCAAGATTCCTCAGTTGCTTGACGAGGCTGAATCTTCACCGCGGACCGCAGCACGCCGCGGTCGCGGTGACCATAACTGGCGACAGCAAGAAACCATCGCCTTATGATACTGGTTCCACTTGATGTTCGGAGACGAAATCCATGAACCAGGTCCTCTATAACCATTCCAGGCTGGTCCTGCTTGCAGCCCTCTTGCTGCCGCCTTCCTTTGCCATCGCCGAAGGACTTCAGAGTCCCGTGATATCAGTCCCCCTGCAAGGGGATCTCATGAAAGGCGCAACTGGGAT
>Ga0187827_10003594_pt1 | contig 19929 bp, 19 predicted proteins | sample ETNtaG_39_FD_167969 | JGI IMG/M metagenome (GOLD analysis project Ga0187827, IMG submission 167969) | Marine microbial and viral communities from oxygen minimum zone, Eastern Pacific Ocean - ETNP2014_SV_150_PacBio MetaG (Illumina Assembly) | ecosystem: Environmental > Aquatic > Marine > Hypoxic... | reverse complement strand
TGCATCGCTGTTGGGGGTTCAATTCCGAAATAGAATGGGAAGAAGCGGAAAAAAGATTTAATAATTGGATTTTGAAAATTGCAAAAGATTATGATGACTTGACTTTCTTGGTAGAGAACTTTGGTTTTGTTTTCAGAATCATTAATGGGGAGCCCAAAAGCTTTATGAGTCCTCTTGATCATTTTTTCCCTCAAGAGGTGGTCCGTTTCAGTGAATGGATTTCAAAAAATGGAATTAAGAATGTATACCCTTTTTTGGATACCGCCCATGCTAACCTGACACTGAATCTCCTTAAGGCATGGGATATAGATCCAGACTATGCTAAAGACTTTATTCATGGTTCTTTACATGAAAAGATAAAAGAAAAGACCTTTTATGTAAATTGTTTGGAAGATTACGTTTCAGAAAGAATATATCCATATTTTCATGTCAACGATTCATGTTCTCTGCGACCAGATGCATTGACCTCAACGTGGTTAGGCCACTTTATGTCAGAAGGTATTGTTCCGGGTAGGGGTGATATAGAGTGGGTGCCCTTGTTGAAAAAAATCTGCGATCTTTTCGATGATGTTATAATTATAATGGAAGTGAATATGAAAAATCCGGTAAATGGAATAGAACAAAAAGAAGGAATAGAGTTTATAAGGCGATTAATACAAGACTTGAAGAGAGGAACGAGATTAAATGAGTACCATAGTCATTTCTGAAATTGGAGAAAACCATCTTGGTGATATGAGTTTAGCAAAGACAATGATACAACTCTCCAAGAATGCCGGAGCGGATTATGCTAAATTTCAGATTTATGACCCACGCAAAACGAATAATGATGACCCGGAACGGGAATGGTTCTTTAAGGTTGCTCTCTCAAGAGAGAAAGTAAGTGATCTCATTAAAAAGTGTGGTGAAATTGGGATAAAGCCGCTCTTTACCGCCTGGGATGAAGTAAGGGCCAAATGGTGTCTTGAAGAAGGTTTAGATGCGATTAAGCTGGCTTCTTTTCACATTGCAGACAGGGCTCTTTTGGAGATTATTGCGGGAAGTTTTAGGACCGTATTTCTTTCGACTGGAATGAGTTCAATGGAAGATATTAAGGCAGCGGTTGAAATCTTAAAGGTGGAGAAACTATATTTACTTCATTGCGTGAGCGATTATCCCCTCAAACATGAGAATGTGAATCTTAGAGTCATGAACAAGCTCCGCCATTTTTCTGAACATGTCGGTTTTTCAGACCACACAACTGACACAACGGCAATATTAGCGGCTGTCAGTCTTGGCGCTGAGGTGGTAGAGAAACATTTTACGATAAGCAAAGACTTGCCGGGAACGGACCATATATTTTCTGCGACTCCAAAGGAGTTTGAAAATATGGTTCAGGAAATCAGGAAAATTGAGCTTTTATTGGGAAGTCCTGTGAAAACAATGACTCCCTTTGAGATAGAACACCAGGAGTTTTTAAGGACAAGGTTCCTGCATTAAAATGTTTGATTTAAAAACAGTCTTATGATACTAGGCGTCATACCTGCCCGGGGTGGTAGCAAGGGTATTCCCAGGAAGAACCTGAAGCTTGTGGCAGGGAAACCGTTGCTTCTGTGGACCATCGAGCAGGCAAAAAAGTCAAAATTGCTTGACGATTTATTGGTTTCCAGTGAAGACAAATCCATAGGAAATTTTACGGAAAAGAATGTCATCCGGTGGCTGAAAAGACCGGTGGAACTTTCAACTGATAGTGCCTCGACCTTATCAGTTCTCGAACATGTTGTACTTCAATATCCACAGCAAATAAAGACTGTTGTTCTTCTCCAGCCGTCATCTCCTATAAGATCCAAAGATCTAATAGATTTTTGTATCAATTGTTTTTATAAGAAGAATCTTGACAGCCTTGCAACAGGTTTTATCTGCAAAAATGCGGAATACGGAGAACAACTCCAACATTATAGAAGACAGGATTACAGTGGGAGGTTTTGTTCCGATGGCAATGTATACGTTATAAAGGCTGATCTTCTAAAGAACTATGACAGGATTGGAAAAAGGTATGGTGGAGTAATAGTGTCAAGAGAGGAAAACATGGAGATAGACGACCTTCTTGACTTGAAAGTTGTTGAAAACCTGATTAAAAACCCTTTGAAAGGAAGGCATTTAACAGGGTTAAAAAGAGGATCAAAGCGAGAATTTGTGCTTTTATCTTCTTTGATATCATAATAATTGGCACCAATTTAATGCCTTATGTTTTGCAGTAAATGCGTTGCAAACTAAAAAGGAGTGGAAATGATTGAAAGTAAAAAACGATATGGTAAGCCAAGTGATACTTTAATAAAACAAAAAAAGGATTTTTTTGAAAATAGCGACAAGTACCTTGAAAGGCAACAGGTGTTTACATTGCTATATAAAAAACAACCTAAACGAAAAGAGTGTAAAAATTGCTTATTTAGATTGGCAACTTTTGATTTTATAAAGGATGGAATAGGATATGCTTTATGTAACCGATGCAATCATCTTAATGGAATTTATGAAGATAGTGATGACTTTTGTCATGCTGTGTATACGAAGAATTCAGGGAGCGAATATTATGCACAAGATTATTTTAGTAAAAATCTAAATGAGTATAATTTTTGTGTGGAAACAGTTTATCGTCCTAAAGCAGAATTTCTTCTCACTTCCCTTCGTGAACAAAATATTAACTTAAATGATTTGAGTTTTGCCGACATTGGGGCGGGTTCAGGATATTTTATTGCAGCTTTAAAATCTTTTGGATTAGAAAAAGTATCAGGGTATGAGGTTTCTGAAACTCAAGTGAAGTTGGCTAATAACATTATTGGTGAAAACATTATAAAACAACATGTCCTTGAAGATATCGATGACATTGTGAAAACAGTGGAAGCTGAAATTGTGTCCATGATTGGAGTATTAGAGCACTTACAGTCTCCTCGTCAAGTGCTAAGGGCGCTTAAAAATAACAAAAATGTAAAATATTTATTTGTTTCTGTTCCATTATTTAGTTTATCGGTGTATTTTGAAACTTCGTTTCCCCATATTTACCATAGACAACTAAGTGGTGGACACACACATCTGTATACTGAGGAATCTTTGAGATATATGTGCAAAGAGTTTGATTTGGTATCCATAGCGGAATGGTGGTTTGGTACGGATATTGTTGATTTATACAGAAGTGTCTATGTTAACCTGGTTAAAATGAAAAGTTCTGGAAAAATAATAAATAATTGGCAGAAAACGTTTTTGCCATTAATTGATTCTGTGCAACTTGAAGTTGACAAAAAACATCTTTCCGATGAAGTTCATATGGTTTTGAAAAAGGTTTAAGGTCATTTTTCGGCTCTCAAAAAACTTCCTAAATAAAAAATCCTATCCCTATTTTGATTTTAGGTGATCTTTATGCCTAGAACACAATTTCTGAAAAATGTTGTTTGCTGTAGCAGTTACGGTTTGCTTGTCTGGGGCATTACTTTTATCCAGGGGTTTGTCTAACAGCTTTCATATTAGGAACGAAGGTATAATTGCAATGAATTTTGGCTATAGAGTCTCCCTACTTTGAATCACAATAGTTCAATAAGGAGGAGACACAGAAGTTAGGTAGAGATTTAATAGATTATGACATGGGGATGATTTTTGATCATAGTCAACCCGCGTTCTGAGGAAATGTAATGATAGTGATTGCAAGAAATAGAAATTATATTTACGATGCGTAAGATTCATATCTACTTAGCTAATTTAACTCATATGAGCGAGGGGCGGCCTTCAACAGAGGCACTTCCTTTAAACATTGGTTATCTGGCCACCTACCTTAAGGCAAACCTGAATAAAGATTGTGAAATAAAGCTTTTTAATGATCCAAATGAGCTGGAATCTGAAACTGAAAGAGTCGTTCCAGATATTCTTGCAGGCAGTAATTATATTTGGAATTTCAGGCTGAATTATTCCTTTCTTTCTCATTATAAAACCAGATATCCTGAGATTGTTACTGTTATGGGGGGGCCGAATATTCCAGGAAACGAAATGGAACAGGAGTCATTTCTAAAAAAACACCATGATATTGATTTTTATATTTATGGAGAAGGAGAATTAAGTTTCTGTGCTTTAGTTGAGAAATTGATTAATTCTGGTTTTGATATTCAAAAACTAAAAAAAGAACGAATTGAGGGAGGGCTTTACTTTTGCGATGATCTACTTGTAAATAATGGAAGGTCTCAGAGGTTTCGCAACTTAGATGACATACCATCGCCTTATTTGCAAGGATTATTTGATAAGTTTCTCCAGAAAGGATATGTCCCTATGTTACAGACCACAAGGGGGTGTCCTTTTTCGTGTACTTATTGTTATTGCGGAAGTGATTATTATAATAAGGTTGAAAGCTTTGATGTCAACAGAATTTCAGATGAGATAGATTATATTTGCCAGCGTACAAAGGCAAGTACCTTAGAAATTGCTGACAGTAACTTTGGTATGATGCCAAAGGATTATGAGACATGCCTTAAACTAAAAGATACAATAAAAAGGTGCAACTGGCCTATTGGAATAGGTGTCGCAACGTCTAAAGTCAATAAAGAGAAAGTATTAGAATGTCTTTCCTTGCTCGGAGGGACAGTTAAGTTTAGTGCTTCCATGCAAAGCTTCAATGAAGATACTCTTAGAGAGATTAAAAGAAAAAATTTGACTTTTAATGAATATCGAACGATTTCAAAAGATATTACGAGCAAGAAAACTCCTTCCCGTTGCGAGATGATAATACCATTGCCGGAAGAAACAAGGGAAAGTTACCTTTCAGGTGTAAGGGCCGGTATAGAAGCCAATATGGATATAATTGATACCTATACTTGTATGATGCTGAAAAATACTGAGTTAAGAGATACTTCTTTTGTTAAGCGCTTTGAGATGGAAACCAGGTATAGAATAGTCCCTAGAGACTTTGGTAGATATTTAGGAAGGCACGTCGTAGAAACGGAGGAGGTATGTGTGGAAACATCAACAATGACGTTTTCTGAATATATCTATCTAAGGGGTTTTAATTTTATATTATCAACTCACTATAACCTGAAATCAATGAAAGAGATGGTTAAATATTTGAGAGTAAACAATATTTCCGTTTTTTCATGTTTGAAGGATATATATGAATCTCTTACAAAAACTGATGGTATTGCCGGCAGGATATTAAAGAGTTTCATCAATGATGCAAAATCTGAGCTTTGGGACAGCGAAGAGGAGTTGTTGGAGTATTATAGACAAGAAAATAATTATCAGAAACTTGTGGAAGGAAAAGATGGTGCTAATTTGATACAGAAATATCAGGCAATATATTTAGATCATATAAAAGAATTTATGGATCACGCTGTTTTAATCATTTCAAATTATTTACAATATACAGAGTTAGAAGGTTTAAATAATTTGAAAAAGTATTGTGTTTTATTACAAAGCAATATTTTTGATACATCTAAAGACAAAATAAGAGACAGTTTTACATTTGACATCATAGCGTGGATTAAAGACGGATTTAAAAAAGATATAAATAATTACCGGAGCAATATATCCCTTATCTTTTTTACATCCGAAAAACAGCAAAAAATACTGAATGACGCATTTTTGTTATATGGTTCTAATGATGATAGAAAAGGAAAGATATTGACAAGGATTAATCCTGATTTATTGATTAGAAATGTGAAGTACGCGTGATATAGAGATGGTTTGAAATTGCTATGAACAGTTTGCCCTAATTAGAGTTTTTGAGAAAAACTATATGGACTATTTGCAAAAATTATGATTTGTGGAACAATTCATTGGTAAGACAGTTGAATGATTTTGACTCCAGGAAATTCTATAAAATAGAAATTATCAAACTCACTGGAAAAGTTCTTTGACTGAGAATCATCCTTAGCATTTACATTTTTGCTTATTATTTTCATATGAATACGAAAGAGTCGCCTATGTTTGATGATGAGGGCAGAGAGCAATTGTATTATAAAATATGCTTAATTCGGAGATTTGAAGAACGGTTATTGGAATTGTTTTCCGAAGGCCAACTAATGGGAACTACGCATGCTTATATTGGACAAGAAGCCAATGCAGTTGCAGTCATTGGACATTTGGACGAAAATGATATTGTTGTCAGTAATCACCGTTGTCATGGTCATTACATAGAATACACAGGAGACTTAACTGGATTAATGGCGGAAGTGATGGGCAAGTCTGACGGGGTCTGCGCCGGACGCGGAGGAAGCCAACATTTATGCAACGGCAATTTTTACACCAATGGGGTGTTGGGGAGTACTGTTCCCATTGCAGCAGGCATGGCTTATGCCGAAAAAATAAAAGCGACAGATGCAATAACGGTTTTATTTATGGGTGATGGTGCCTTTGGAGAGGGAATTGTCTATGAAGCATTCAACTTGATATCTTTGTTACGGCTTCCCATTCTAATAGTGATAGAAAATAATCACTACGCACAAACAACTCCGATAAAAGTAAATTTAGCTGGTGGTTTGCTTGAACGTGCAAAAGCATTTAATTTGAAGGCAGGAGAGATTGATAGCTATGATGTAGAAGAACTATACGATAGATTTAATACGATTATAAAAGAAGTGAGAAAAAGTAAATCACCTCACGTTGAGATTATACATACACATAGAATTTGTGCACATAGCAAAGGTGATGATTGCCGTTCATTGGAAGAAATTGAAATCGCAAAATCCTGTGATCCTATGAGTATAATTGGAAAACGAATATCCGATTTAAGAATAAAAGAGATCGAACATAAAGTGTGTCAAATAATTGATGAGGCTGAGTCGAAAGCGAGAGCAATGGATTTTCCAAATATTGCAGAGGATTAGAATCAGAATAAAAAGAGAATAATGCGGTATATACAATCTTTGAATCATTCGCTCCATCAATTAATGGACGAAAATGAAGATGTTTACTTGCTTGGCGAAGATATTATAGACCCTTATGGGGGGGCTTTTAAAGTGTCGAAAGGATTGTCAACTAGATATCCCGAAAGAGTAATACCGACACCAATAAGTGAGGCCTGTCTTACCGGTTTTGTTACAGGAATGGCAATAAGGGGGTTGCGTCCTATACTGGAAATAATGTTTGGTGATTTTATCACCTTATGCACTGATCAAATCGTTAATAGTGCGAGTAAGTTTTCATGGATGTATAATGGTCAAGTAAAGGTTCCAATCGTTATTCGGACTCCCATGGGAGGCAGAAGAGGATATGGTGCCACACATAGTCAGTCTTTGGAAGCTTTATTCCTAAATGTGCCAGGTTTAACGATGGTTGCACCAAGTCATTTTCATGATCCGGGGAGTTTACTTCAGAATGCAGTATTAATAATGGATAACCCTGTATTATTTATTGAAAATAAGTCGCTCTACTCACGACAACTGATCACCTCGGAATGTGCTGAAAATGCAAACACATTAGAATCTATTAAGATAACATCTGTTGCAAATAAGTTATTCCCAACAGTGACCTATAATGTGGATCTAAACGCTCATTCTGATGTAACGCTTATTGTTTATGGTGGAATGGCTCCATTGGGTGTAGAAGCAGCAAAAGCATTATATTTTGAGGAAGAAATTGCTGTTGAAGTTATCATTCCATCATTGGTCAAACCCTCACCCATTTTGGATATATTGCCGTCTATCAAAAAAACAGGGAAAGCGGTAATTGCTGAAGAAGGCGTTCGTAATGCGGGATGGGGAGCTATGCTGGCAAGTGAAATATACGAATCCGTTTATGAATGGATAGATAAACCAATCAAACGCATAGGAGCAGAAGAAGTACCTATGCCGTGTTCAAAAGCATTAGAAGAGGAGGTTTTACCGCAAATATCTGACATTAAAGACGCTATCATAGATCTTATAATTAATTGAAATAAAAGTTATGATTTATGTTTGATAAAAATAAAATGGCTGATGATATTAAAAGAATGATCATTTTACTGGCGGACCAATATTCAACACTTCCAGATCGTATTAATGATGATGACATAATATTGGATCTTGGGATATTGGATTCTCCTGCGATTATAGAGCTATTATGCCAATATGAAGAAAAATATAAATTCGAAATTGAGAAAACCGAAATCACCATGGATAATCTGGGCACAGTAAACAAAATGGTAGAATTTGCTATTAAGAAGATTCAAAGGATTTAATGAGAACGCTAATTAGAAATAGAGTGGAGGTTGATCCGCAAAAAGTTGTTTTAAGGCAATTGAGTTTAAATGATGTATCGGAAAAATATATTGGATGGTTAAATGATCCGGAAGTCTATCAGTTCATGGGATTAAGGCATAAGATTCCTGTTGCCCAACAAGATGTGATTCGATATATAGAAACGTGTAACAAGAATAAACGTCATCATTGGGGAATATTCAATGATGGGGAGCACGTAGGGAATGTGACATGTGGATATTATGAACGAAACTATCATTGGGCGGATATTTCTAATATTATTGGTGAAAAAAAATTTAGAGGGACAAATCTTGCTAAGTTCGCATTAGTTGGCGCAATAGATTATCTTTTTAATATTGCAGGTTTACATCGTTTGCAAGCCGGTACTGTATCTCTACACTTTGCAAGCATTGCTTTGTTAACAAATATAGGAATGAGAAAAGAGGCGGTCCTTAAAAAAGCCTCAATAGTTGATAACAAATATGTTGATCATATAATATTTGGTATATTAAAAGAGGAATGGTTAAAGAGGAATAGTAAAATCCCTTCTGTAAAGGTAATTAGACCTTTTTGGGAATAAGTTTTAAGGATTTACCATAATTAATGATATTCATAGTATCTGTGCCACATATTGATGTGAATGAAAAAACAGCAGTCGTTAGTGAAGTATTAGTAGAAGTTGGCCAATCTGTAGATGCCAATACTGAACTTGCGGTGGTAGATTCATTAAAGGTTGCCGTCTCTATTACACCAGAAAGTAGTGGCTATATTCGGAAAATACTGGTTAAGGAAAGTGATGAGGTAGAGGCGGGGCAAACAATGTTCATACTATCTGATTCGATGGAAGAATTAATAGATGACTGTGCTTTTAATGCTCAATCAACAAAGCCAGATATCAACTGTGATAGTACAAAGGAGAGGCAAGTCAAAGTCAAGAAAATTACAGCCAAAGCCCGGTCCTTAGCAAAAGAAGAAAATCTTGATCTAGCTGACATTCAGCCTGTCGATGGGATAATTGGTGTCCAGGAAATTTTGAATCATCTCAACAAAACCTGCCATTCTGAGGAATCAAGTCCGATAGAAGTTCCTCACAATAAAAGGAAATTGAGTAATGTTGAAAAAGGAACACTATTAACAGTTAACTGGTCAAAAGAAAATGCCATTCCGGCTTACCTGGAAACCGTTATTGATATTTCTCCCTTAAAAAAACGCGCTCGACAAATAAAAAGAGAAAATGACTGGTTTTTTGATCCAACATTTTCATTACTTGCATGGCTTTATGTTCAATATGTTGCTGCAAATAATCAATTAAATAGTACATGTATAGAAAATCACATCATTAATTATAGTCAAATTAATCTAGGTTTTACTGTAAATGTAAAAGGCCAAATCTATATGCCGGTTTTACACAAAGCGGACGCACTGGATCAGATCAATTTTGTTGAAGCAATAATCGATCTTCAACGTAAATCAATCAAGAACAAACTTACTCCTGCTGAATTAAAAGGGATGACCATTGGTATTACAAGCCTAGCGGCATTCAATATAACCAAACATCAACCTATTCTGCCACCATATACTAGTGTCATGCTTGCACACTCCAATAGTTTGCCATTTGATGCTCAGGACCATGAGTATTCGATACTTGGCGTGACGTATGATCATAGAATACACAATGGTGTTTCTGTGTCAGATTTATTATTGAATATTTCCCATCAAATTTCTAACCTTTAATGACATCGGAAGATATAATCGCAGAAATGCGGAAAAATTTACATCAAATGGTCAGGTGTTGTTGCGGCCCTACTACGCAATGTTGAATTAAAATGATGGACGTTACATTAGATACAATAAAAAAAATATTTTCATTCTCAAGCACGTTATTCCTAGTGAAGGTGCCAAGGTATCCTTTTTTACTCCTTCCTTTGCTGTATTGCGCAAAAAACATAGTAGTTCCTGATTTAAGCTTAGTTGAAATGAAAGATCGTAGAAAGGAATTAAATCGATTCAGAAAATACCTGAGTAAAAGAAATTTAGAAAGCAAGTTGGTTGTTATTGATCCCTTTGTTTGGGCAGACGCACGAATGGAATCCAATGCAGAGGCGGTTGAACAACTCTTTAAAGTGATTGCCCCTTTACAAACAGATAAAGGAAGTGAAGGGTTTTTTATTGGTAATTTTCTGGCTCACAGATGTTTAACTTCTCATGCTGTGAGAATTTATAACAATAAAATAATTAATAAATTAAGGAACGAAGGTAAAAATGTTTTGGTTGTCAAATTTCCTTTACTAATGGGCAGTATTGTAAAAAAGAGGAGAAATGTCCTTTATCATTTTGTTTTGAACATCGCTATATTGCCTCTTCTAACCCTTGTTCTATTTGTTGTTGCTTTTTCAGTGTTAGTTCATATAACAAACCCTTTTAAGAAAGTGACCGGCTTTTCCGGTGGGGTGTGCGTTGATATTAGCCCTTTGCATTTGAGATATAATCGGAAACCAGTGGTTGCTGATGATCTCATGAATGATACATTTTTGGTGCAAGATGAAGGAGCTTTTTCTATATCTAATATAAGTTTTTTTTGTTTTAACTGGTCATATGATCAAATGCACCAATGGGTCAAAGATCTTCGCAGAGAGGGGGCTTATGTCTTTGGTCCTTTGCTTGGGAAAATAGCTATTTCATGGAGAGATATATTTTCAATACTCTTTAATACAATGTTACAGTGGCGGAAATCTATTTTCAGTTTACCTTCACCTGCAGGTGGGTGGAATACTGCCAACCGCATCTATTTAGCGCTTTATTTCTTACAGAGAATGAAAGCAAAGACATATTTTTTGTATCATCGCCCTTCTGTTTATGTCAACCGCTTTGATTACAATCCTATTTGTCATCCAATGGCTTCTGTATGTGAAGAATTAGATATTCATTTTTCCGGGATTTGTCATTCCCCTATGGCGGGAATGTGGAACACACCTTTAATTGCAATTGTTTCTTATAACACTTTTTTTATTTATAGCTCTATATACGCAAAGGATATCTTTCCAACATGGTCTAATATGTATACAAATTTGGTCCCTGTTGGAGTCTGGCGCACTGATTTTGCCGTGGCTGCCCGCGACAAAACCACGTTTCCTCATGACAGAAAAGTTATTCGCGAAGCCTTTAAAACTGACTTTATCGCTGCAGTTCATTTGACATATTCCGGTGGTTGGATGAACTATGGGAATAGTTACGAACGCTGGATGATAAATCTTGAAGAAATGTTGGAGGAAAGAAAAGATTTGTCCTTTTTGTTATTCCCTCGTGGTGAACATGCTAGTAGAAGAGTTAATAATAATAATAAACACATGATGAATTACATAAACCGTATGAAATCTACAGGAAGGGCTCTTCTTGCTTCCGAATTAAAATCGAACTGGAAATATTATTATCCCTGGGTTTATGTATGCGATCTGGCAGTTTGTTATCATTTCTCTGATGCCGTTAATGAAACCCTGGCATGTGGAATTCCTTCTATATCATACGCTGACATGGGACGAGGGATGGTTCAGTTAGAAAAATATGATAAACGTTTGTCAGTATATTCTCCTGATGAATTGAAACAGGCGGTTTATGATGCAATGGATGGCAAATGGCCGTCAGAAAATACCTGGAAGGAAATTCACCGCGAATTGTGTCCTCCCGCGGACGGAAAATGCCGTGAGCGAATGAGAACGGCATTAAAAGATTTTGTTAAACCAAGAAAATCTTTTAATGAATAAAGATTCCCGCATGCTCCCCGTTTAAAGTATACGAGGACAAGCTTTAGCGGGAATCTATAAACATTGAAATTCCGATACTGGAACATAAACTTTAAAAATATGGAGTCTTAATTTATGGGTAAACCACTATTTGACAAATATCTGACTTATTGTGTAAGGTGCTGCCTTCCTGAAACTGTTATAGGCATCAAATTTGATGAACGCGGTATTTGCAACGGATGCAATAGTTCAGAAGAAAAAATGTATATTGACTGGGACACCCGCCATCAGGAACTCAAAAAAAAATTGGCTTTTGCTAAAGAACAATGTAAAGATCGTGCTCACAATTGTATAGTGCCTGTTTCCGGGGGGAAGGATAGCTTCTTTCAAACCTATATCTTAACAAAGAAATATGGTATGACTCCCCTGGCTGTTACGTTTAACCACAACTGGTATACGGAAGTGGGCAAACGCAATCTCCAGCGTCTTCTGGAAACATTTGATGTTGATCATATAATGTATACTCCAAAGCGCAGCCTGGTTAATCGATTAGCTCGTAAATCAATAGAGAAAATTGGAGATTCATGCTGGCATTGCCATGCGGGGGTTGGTGCCTTCACGTTGCAAATAGCCGTGAAATTCAAAATACCTATGATTGTGTGGGGGGAATCTGTCGCTGAAGACGGCTGTCAATGGAGTTACTACGAATCCACAAAAAAAGATATATTCGATGAGAAATACTTTGTGAAAATTTCTGCTAAGCAAAATGTTGAAAGTATGGTGGATAACTCCATCTCACTTCGCGATTTAGAATTTTTTAAACATCCTTCCACAGAAGAGTACAACGAGGCCGGTATAGTAGGATTGCATCTTGGAGATTATATGTTCTGGGATGATGAAAGGCAGGAAGAGTTTATAAAGAAGGAATTTGGATGGGAAGAAGATGAAGTGGAGGGCACCTATAAAAGATACAAAAGCGTTGAATGTAAGATGGTCGATATACACGATTATACCAAATTTATCAAACGTGGATATGGACGCGCCACGGATCATGCTGTTAGGGATGTTCGAGCGGGGATCATGACCCGGGAAGAGGCATTTGATATAATCAATAAAATCGACCCAAAACGGCCAAGTACCATGGACCATTTTTTAAAAATAACAGGTATGAGTGAAGATGAATTAATGGAAAAGATTAAGGCATTACGGGATAGCCCGTCCCGAAAACTGCCTTAAAAAAACCTATATCATGAAAGAAAACTCTCTTTACCTGATGACTGCGTCTGAGATTGCCAGGGCTGTTTTGGAAGGTGTATATTCCGCGCAAAAAATTACAGAGAGTTTTATTGCCAGAACAGAAAGAATTGAACCATTTGTTTCCGCGTGGACGGCTCGTAATAACGAATATCTGTGCCAACAAGCAGCTAATATAGACAAAAAAACAATCAAAGGGCCTCTCGCAGGAGTTCCTGTTGGAGTTAAGGATGTCTTCAATACTGAAGTTTTGCCAACTCAGATGGGATCTCTTGTCTGGAAGGGGCACATGGCGGGAAATAACGCCAGGTGTGTTGCATGTATAAAATGGAAGGGAGGCCTTGTGGCGGGGAAAACCGATACCGCGGAATTTGCGGTACACACACCCGGTAAATCATTAAACCCACATAATTTATTACACATAACAGGAACTTCTTCTGGGGGGTCCGCTGCAGCAGTAGCAACAGCTATGGTGCCCGCGGCCCTTGGGACCCAGACCTCTGGATCTACAATTCGCCCGGCGTCATGGTGTGGAGTGTATGCAATGAAACCGTCTTTCGGCTTAATACCAAGGACCGGAGTTCTTAAGACGACAGATACCCTGGATAATATCGCATTTTTTGGACGGAGTATAGCAGATCTCAGGTTGATTTTAGAAAGCATACGTCTTCGAGGTGAAAATTATCCCTTTATTCAGCATAATCTTGTAGACGAATCCAAAAAAACTTCCTGGCGAGTTGGTTTGTATCAATCTTACTTATGGAATTATGCTCCGGAATACGCTCGTGATGCCCTTGTAGAATTTGCAAAACAGTTGAATCGTGTTCCTGGGATTAATGTAGATGATTGCACTTTGCCTGAAACGACTTATACAGCGCATGAGCTTCACAGTCGGATTTATAATCCATGTCTCAGCTATTATTTTAGTGAAGAGATAGAAAAGGCGCCTGAAAAAATAAGCCCACGTTTTATAAGTTTGGTCGAAGATGGAAAAAGGTATTCACCTGAAGATTACAACTATGCGCTTCGCGAGCAGGAACTTCTGAGCCATACAGTGCATGAATATGTTTCACATGAGAAATTTGATTTTATTCTTTGTTTATCTTCTAATGGTTCCGCCCCTGTTGGTGTTGAACCGATTCTAAACATGGATACTAACCTTCTCTGGACACTTTGCTGGATGCCGGTGGTTAATGTCCCTGTCTTTAAATGCCCTGCCGGTTTGCCTTTTGGAGTTCAATTCACATCAGCCAGATACAGCGATTTGCGCCTTCTCAGTTTTTTGGATCATCTGGTAGAGAATAAAGTAATCCCCGCTTCTGCCCCTGTAGCAGAGCCCCAGAAATAATGATTGTATATGGTATAACTTTTAGTTAATTTGAATAATATGAAAATCCCCTTTTTATTGGGTAAAAATATATATCTTCGCCCTCTGCTTGAGAACGATATTGGTGATAATTATTTGTCATGGTTAAATGATCCTAATGTTAATAAATATTCAACCAGACGGTGTTTCCCCACTTCAGAGGTAGCTTTACGCTTATTTTTTGATAATTCAAGAAATAACAAGGATTTAATTACTCTTGCTATTATTTGCATAGATAATGATACTCATGTTGGCAATATTCAGTTAGGCCCCATTGAATGGGTAAATCGCTCAGCTAAAATTTCTATTCTTATTGGTGAAAAAGAGTATTGGAACAAAGGTATTTGTCAGGAAGCTATAGAATTAATGACTAAACACGCCTTCAAAACACTTAACTTGCACCGGCTATTTGCAGGGACATCAAATCCGGCATTCAAACGGATTATGGAAAAGCTTGGATGGACTTTAGAAGGGACACTAAAAGAGGCTGAGTTTTTGGGTGGAAAATATGTTGATTCTTATGTCTTTGGAATAATAAATAAATCAACTGGTGATTGGTCATCATGAAGATCGAATTTGTTACTCCTATTTGCTGAGAAATTTAAATGGATAAGATTGTTGCCACAATCGAAGCGCGTATGAGTTCAACAAGGCTTCCAGGGAAGGTGCTAAAAAAAATCTGTGGTATGCCAAGTCTGGAATTGCAGATACGAAGAATGCGACGCTCTTGCTTAATCGACGAAATTGTTCTGGCAACGACAAATAAAGATGCTGACGATATTATTGCAGATTTTGCCGAAGACCTGGGGGTACATGTATTTCGCGGCAGTGAAGAAGATATTTTATCTCGAATACTGGGAGCCGTACAATCAGTAGAAGGAGATTTGCAGGTACAAATAACAGGAGACTGTCCTCTCATTGATCCTACAATTATTGACGAAATCATTCAAACCCTCCTGGATAACCGGTATCAACTTGATTTTGTTTCAAACGAAATAGAACTAACCTACCCCAATGGACTTGATTGCAGGGTTTTCCCGGTTTCCGTGCTGGCAGAGATCGATAAATTATGCAGTGATCCAATTCACAGGGTTCACGGAACAACATTTATCTATATTGGTTCCGCCAAAAAATCTTATAGGATTAAAAATGTGTCGGCTCCTTTTAAACTTAACCATCCTGAATGGCGATGGTGCCTGGATAGCCGTGAAGATTTGAAATTTTTAAACACAGTTTGCAGGCATTTCGGAAACAGGAAAACCGATTTTTCTGCATTGGAACTGGCATCCTGGCTTGAAAACAATCCGGATATTATAGCTATTAACTCTCATGTCCGAAAGAAAGAACTCCGGGAAGGTTAAGAAATGTGTGATCATTGGTTGTGGAAAGATTGCAGGTGATTCTGATTCTGTAGATGGTACTTTTATAAGAACACATGCCAAGGCTTACAAGGAAAATTCTAAATGCTGCCTCTCTGCTGTTTGTGATATAAATATAAAAAGGGCAAAACGATTTGCTGAAAAGTGGAATGTACCAGTTTATGGGACAAACACTAGTGAAATTCTAAAGGAAGTAAATCCGGATATCGTCAGTATCTGTACCCCTACTAACTGCCATGAAAATGATTTTGTTTTGGCATTACAATCAGGAGCCAAGTACATCTGGATGGAAAAACCGGCAGCACCAGATATGAAGTCATTACAGCGTATGGAAAGGAAGGCAAAGAAATTTGCCGCCCAAGTCTGGATTAATTATTCTCGCCGCTATGATCCTGGATTTCATATTTTAACTGACGCTCTCCCCGGATTGAAGGGCGTCCAAACTGTGCGTGCGTGCTATACAAAAGGGCTTCATCACAATGGATGCCATATGATAGACCTTCTATTATGGTTGTTCGGGCCTGTTAAAAACTTTGAAATAACTTCTGTCTTACGCGATCCCCATTATCCAGCTATCTCAGCGCGGTTACAACATCGTAACGCTGTTGTTGATTTAATTGGACTGGATTATAAAAATTATTCACTATTTGATCTGGATATACTTGGTAACAAAGGCCGCATTAAAATCATTGATGGTGGTCATATAATACAATTTGAAAATATCAAAAGTGACAAGTATTACAGGGGATATAAAAGTCTCGATTTCCAAAAAGAACATAGCGGAACATATCAACAGGTCATGAAATTTGGCCTTGACCGGGGGCTTTCCGGGCAACCTATGCCCGGTTTTAAAGAGGAAAGGAAAATACAAACCCTGGTACAAGGAATGATTAGTGCTTCCGGTTTGAAATAATGATAAACTGAAAAAAATTCTTTTTAAGTGATGATTTTAATGAAAAATATCTTAATAATCAATATTTCATAATTCTATTATTCCCGATATGCACGTAAGCGTTATAATCCCTGTATACAATGGAGAAAAATTTGTTCAAAGAGCCATTCGAAGTGCTGTCGATCAAAATTTCCCAAGAAAACAGTTTGAAATCATTGTGGTTGATGATGGATCTACAGACAATACAGTAGAAGTCATTCAGCCTTTTAAGAATTTCGTAAGGATTTTGAGGCACGAAAAAAACATGGGATTGGCAGCAAGCAGAAATACAGGGATTAAAGCAGCAAGAGGACAGTACATCGTCAATTTAGACGCTGATGACTATCTTCATCAGGATTTTTTATCTATAGAAGTCCTGTTTCTTAGCCTTAATGAGGATTTTGATGCGGTAAGCTGCGATTATTATATAGTGGATGAGTACGAGAAACATATAGAACGAAAAAATGCAACAGAATACCCTATTGCATGCGGAATAATGTTTAAAATGGAACAACTCGTCAAAATTGGCCTTTATAGTGAAGATTTTATGGTCAGAGAAGAAGAAGATTTAAGACAAAGATTTCTTAAAAAATTCCGGATACACCACATTCCATTACCCCTCTATCGATACCGGAAACATGATGATAATCTAACAAACAACCAAGAACTAATGAAGAAATATAAAAAGAAATTTCATGAGAAACATTTTTAAATGAGGTAAAAATCTTGGGAAGAGGACCAACAAATGAATATTTTAAAGTAATGAATGATAATTATGTGGAAGGTACTTTGACATGCCTGAGTCCTGAAACAATTAAAAGGAAGATTACAACTGAGTTTCCACTGGTTTTAAATATTGAACCGACTAATGATTGCAATGCTTATTGCTTTTACTGCCCAAGGAGGACCATGATTAAATCCCAGGGAGTCCATTATATGAGTTTTGAAAATTATAAAAATATAATAAACCAGGTAGCGGGCAACCAACTGATAATGCTAAACCTTCATAAGGATGGGGAGCCGTTGTTGCATGAACAACTTCCGGAAATGGTTGAATATGCTGAAAAAAAAGAAGCCTCCCAGGCAATCCATCTAAATACAAACGGAATTTTAATTAATACTACAGTTGGCAGGGGAATTATTGAAAGAGGAATTGATGATATTACTGTCAGTATCGATGCTGCAAAGGAAGAAACATACCGGCGTATAAAAAAGGTGAAAGGTCTTGCAGAGTTAGAAGCAAATATAAGAAGCGTTATCGATTTTAAGAATAGAATCAATAGTCATACAATAATTAGAGTCAAAATTAACGAGTTTGATGGAGTAGAAAAAGAAGAAGTTGAGCTTTTTAGAGAAAAATGGGAGTTTGTCGCGGATGAAGTTCAGGTCTCTGGAATCCACAATTGGAGTGGGGCAATAGAAGGGCTTGAAATTACAGATGAACAGTCCGATGAAAGATTCCCATGCGCGCAACCTTGGTATCAATTAGCAATTAACAGCAATATGAAAGTGAGTCTTTGTAATGTGGATTGGGACTATTCAGGGATAGTCGGCGATGCCGCTAATGAAAGTATTAAAAGTATCTGGAATGGCACTTCTATGAAAAAAATAAGAAATGCCCATATAAAGGGCATCTGGAATCAACCTAAAAATTGTGAAAAATGCGTGTTTTGGGTTAGCTTTGGCAATATAAGAGATTACCTGAAAACAAGAAAAGAATTTTTGTGATTAACAATTTAACTACGGAAATTTTTCAAAAGGCTGTTTTATGTTGATTATTGCTGAAATAGGGCAGAACCATAATGGAGATTTAGAAATTGCAAGAAAACTAATTAGGGCTGCCAGAGAAAAAGGAGCAGATATTGCTAAATTTCAACTTTATGATGTAGACAGGATTTTTCCCCCTGATTTCCAGTGGTACAAAGAAGCCAAAGAAGCCCAGTTAACTAAAGAACAGGTCCTTGAATTAGTCGGGGATTGTGAAAATGTTGGGATTGAGTTTTCAGCGTCAGTCTTTGATTTGGAGCGACTCCAGTGGACTGAAGAGTTAGGGATGAAAAGGTATAAAATCGCGAGTAGAAGTATTTATGAAGAAGAATTAATAAATAAAATTGCTGCAACTGGCAAAGATATTATGGCTTCACTTGGTATGTATAAAGAAGACGGTTTTCCTGAGATTAATACGAAAGGGAAAGTAGATTTCTTATATTGTGTTGCTAAATATCCTACGATGCCTGAGGATCTGGACTTTCTAAATGTGGATTTTAGAAAATATGCCGGATTTAGCGATCATACCATAGGCATAACAGCTTCTTTAATTGCAATGGCAAGAGGAGCTCGTATTATAGAAAAGCACTTTACTTTAGATAAACAAATGTACGGGCCAGACCATTCCGGAAGTATGAATCCCAATGAGTTGGGACAATTAGTCCGTTATTCGCAACAGATAGAGGATATATTGGGTCATAACACGGCAAAGTGAAAACCAAAAAGAATAAACAGCGCCTAAAAATCCTGTTTTGGTAAAGCAATGGCAAATGGTATGCCTATGAGTGTCCTTGTTGGCAAAAAAGAAATTATGGAAATATGGGGAAATGCCTTTTTCTCAATACAGGCAGGGGGGGGGAACTTTTATCCATCGCCGCTTCTATCGCCACAATAAAAGAACTGAAAAAACCAAATGCCATTCCTAAAGTACACAAAACAGGAAGCATGCTTAAAGAAGGATGCAGAAATTTAATTCAACAATATAGACTCGAGTCCTTAATTGATATTATTGGATTACTGCAATATACGGTTTTTGATTTTAAAGAGACAAAAGCTGTTTCCGCCGAACAAATAAAAACATTATTTATCCAGGAAGCAATAAAAAGACATATTCTTACAAGCGGCTATTCTATTTTATCTTTGGCTCACAATGATAAAATAATCAATGAAACATTGAATGTTTACGAAAAAATATTTTCTACGATTAAAAAAGCTATAGATAGCACTAAATTTAATACATTCCTGGAATGTCCTCTTGTAGAAAATGTATTTACAAGACCCTAAGGCAAACATTTTCTTCTTATGT
>Ga0187827_10003592_pt1 | contig 19932 bp, 18 predicted proteins | sample ETNtaG_39_FD_167969 | JGI IMG/M metagenome (GOLD analysis project Ga0187827, IMG submission 167969) | Marine microbial and viral communities from oxygen minimum zone, Eastern Pacific Ocean - ETNP2014_SV_150_PacBio MetaG (Illumina Assembly) | ecosystem: Environmental > Aquatic > Marine > Hypoxic... | reverse complement strand
TGACACGGCCAAACACCGAGAGAACCTCGTCACTATCCGGACCTTCACTAGCGACTAACTCACTAGCCGCCTGCTCTCGAAGTTCCGCGAGTCGATTCTGGCGCTCCATCTTGTCGGTAGTTTTGTATGCTTCTGCGATGGCAGTGCCAAATTTTTCTGATACAGACTCGACCAGAGAAGCATTTTCTTCTGCCGGCTGCCATTCCCAGGCATCTTTTCCCACTTCTGCCTTTAGTTCGTTAACAGCCCTGATAATCACTTGCATTTCCTGGTGGGCATACAGCACCGCACCCAACATCTGATCCTCTGTTAATTCCTGAGCCTGTGATTCAACCATCAATACAGCTGATTCTGTACCAGCCACGACCATATCCAGATCAGAGCTTACAAGCGCCTCAAACCCTGGGTTCAGTACGTATCCATCCTGGGTGAAACCAACTCTGGCGGCACCAATGGGTCCGCTAAAAGGAATGCCTGACAAACTCAATGCCGCGGATACACCGATCATAGCGGGGATATCAGGATCAACATCTTTATGTGCTGATATTACCTGGCATGTGACCTGAACCTCATTCATAAAACCTTTAGGGAACAGGGGCCGTATTGGTCTGTCAATCAGGCGGCAGGTCAGCGTTTCCTTCTCAGTAGGACGGCCTTCTCGTCTAAAGAAGCCACCTGGAATTTTTCCGGCCGCATAGGTTTTCTCTTCATAATTAACCGTCAGTGGAAAGAAGTCCTGCCCTTCTCTTGCGCTTTTCGTTGCCACCACTGCTACTAGTACAACGGTTTCCTTCATAGTAACCACTACCGAAGCGGTAGCCTGCCTGGCAATCTTACCGGTCTCTATCATGACCTCGTGGTCACCATATTGAAATTTCTTACTAACTGAATTCATATTCTTCTCCTACTATTCCTGTTTCAGCCCGCAAACTTTTGCGGCTGATTGTTATCGACGCAACCCTAATTTCTTGATCAACTGGGTATAGCGTTCTGAGTTCTTGTTGCGAAGATAGTTAAGTAACTTTCTTCGTTGACTAACCATCCTGAGCAATCCCACTCTTGAGTGGTGGTCACCACTGTGTTCTTTAAAATGTTCCTGAAGCTCTTCGATGTTTGCTGTTAAGAGGGCAACCTGGACCTCAGGTGATCCCGTGTCGTTCTCTGACGTACCAAACTCCTTTACTATTTCAGACTTTCTTGTAGCTGTTAATGCCATTTCTTTATCTCCATAAAATATGCCCAAACCACCTATCGATGGCCATTTAATTTAAGCAAGTACATCCGCGCATATTTGCAGATGCCTTACAGTCTTAATCCATTCCAACCAATCTTCTCGGAGCTATCCTTCCGTCTTCCAGTATCTCTCCAATTCCGACAAAAGACTCACCGGCTGTATCCTCACCGGCCGTATCCTTACCGGCCGTATCCATCCCAGAATCGTCAGATTCGGAGAAAATTCTTACCCAACCCTTTGTCGGAGCGTTCGCGGTTTGAACCGGTTGGCCCTGACGCAAATACGAGGCGGTCACGGCAGTAAGCTGAACCGAAGGCCAGTGAGTAACCGCCGCACTTGGCGGTAACAACTTCCCATCCAGAGCAGACAACCCATCGGAATCACGCAACTGCCTTAGAACTTCCAAACTACAGGTTTCATCAATATCAAATGCACCTGATTCCAGTCGTCTGAGCTCTATCACGTGGGCGCCGCATCCGAGATCCTGCCCAATCTCCTCCGCCAGGCATCGTATATAGGTGCCTTTACTACAGAGAATATTTAACACAATCTCATCTCGCTCATGGCTCACCATATCCATCTCAAAAACCGTTACACGACGACTTTTTCTTTCAACCTCTATGCCCTGGCGAGCTAGTTTGTATAGAGGTACGCCATTTACCTTCAGGGCTGAATACATTGAGGGTACCTGTGATATCACACCCCTAAATTTATCCAGAACAACTTCCAGCTGACCCTTTGAAACCTCTGGAAATGCATCGGTAACCGATACTATCTCACCATCAGCATCGCCCGTGGTAGTAACAACACCCAACTTAATAGTCGCCAGATATCGCTTATTTGCTTCGAGGAGGAACTGCGAAAATTTAGTAGCTTCACCGAAACAAATGGGTAACACGCCCGTCGCCAGAGGGTCCAGGCTTCCGGTATGGCCAGCCTTGGCGGCCTGATAGATCTTCTTGGCTTCCTGAAGCGCGCCATTTGAAGTCATTCCCGCCGGTTTGTCCAGCAATAAAACCCCATTTACACGTCTGCCTCTACGGGACTTCCCACCCACTCTAATTCTCCGCCCCATCATGCCTGCGCAAGTCTTCAGCCCTCGCTTCATCGATTGCCTTGGAAATCTTTGCACCACTTTCAATGGTCGCGTCGTAATGAAAGCGAAGTTTTGGTGTAGTCCTGGTGGACATCACCTTTGAAAGGTGTGTGCGCAAAAATCCACCTGCTCCGTTAAGAACTTTCTCAGCATCTGCTGCGTTGGTTTCGGGGAGCATGGTGAAGTACACATCTGCAAATGCCAGATCTCGGGAGACCTTAGCGTCGTTAATAGTGATCATCCCCAGACGAGGATCTTTGATTTCTCTTTGAATCAGGGTCGACAGCTCCCTTTGAATCAGGTCTGCAATCCTGCGTCCTCTGCTAAATTCCCGTGGCATCTGCTCTACAATCGAACATTCGATTGCCTACAATTCTCTTGCGACTTCACGGGTATCAAATACTTCAATTTGATCCCCGACCTTGACGTCATTATAGTTTTTGACGCCAATACCACACTCGGTGCCGCTTCTTACATCCGCAACTTCATCCTTGAAACGACGAAGCGATTCCAGTTCACCCTCATATATCACGATGTTGTCTCGCAACACTCTGATCATCTTACTTCTTGAAACGGTCCCATCGACAACCATGCAACCCGCAATATCTCCAAATTTTTTGCTGCTGAAAATGTCCTTAACTTCAGCTATACCAACGATTTCCTCTCTGACTTCCAGTGACAACATCCCGCTTAACGCATCTTTTACATCATCGACGAGGTCATAAATCACCTTGTAATAACGCAGATCAATACCGTTGGCTTCAATAATTTTCTTGGCTGAGTTTTCCGCCCTGACGTTAAAACCAAAGATCACCGCTCCCGACGTACTGGCATAAGTAGCATCCGATTTAGAAATACCGCCTACACCAGAGTAAACAACATTTACCTTAACTTCGTCATTACCCAGGCTCGCTAACGCCGATACGATGGCTTCCAGAGACCCACGCACATCTGCTTTGACTATAATATTCAACAACATGGTGTCACCGGAATCGAAGGACTCAAGGAGGTTATCAAGGCTGATGGATGGCGTAGCCAGCCTTTCTTCCTTGGCCTTGTCCTTTCTGAATCCTGCAACCTCTCTTGCGCGCCTCTCATCTTTTGTGACCATGAAACTGTCGCCGGCAGCTGGCGTACCATCTAGCCCCAGAACTGCAACCGGCGTGGCCGGTCCCGCTGCATCTACTCGTAAACCATTCTCGTTACTAAGTGCTCGTACACGCCCGAACTGCTCACCAGCAACTATAATATCGCCTCGTTTCAGGGTTCCGTTTTGTACCAGCAATGTAGCTATTGATCCTTTACCCTTGTCTAGTTCTGACTCAATCACAACCCCCCGGGCAGGACCATCTTCAACTGCGGTCAATTCGAGAAGTTCAGCCTGCAAATTTATCGCTTCAAGAAGGTCGTCGACTCCCTGACCCGTAAGCGCCGAAAGCGGTATAAATTGTGTGTCGCCTCCCCAATCATCAGGTATGACTTCACGTGCAGCCAGCTCACTCTTAACTCTTTCAGGATCAGCACCTTCCTTATCTATCTTGTTAACAGCAACTACGATCGGTGCCCCTGCACCTTTTGAGTGAGCTATAGCTTCTTCGGTCTGTGGCATAACACCATCATCCGCTGCAACAACAAGAATAACGATGTCAGTAGACTGAGCACCACGAGCACGCATGGCCGTGAATGCCGCATGTCCAGGGGTATCAATAAAGCAAATATCGCCGTGCTCGGTACTTACGCGGTAAGCACCTATGTGTTGGGTTATTCCGCCCGCCTCTCCGCTGGCAACTCGCGAATCACGAATATAGTCCAGCAGGGATGTCTTGCCGTGGTCCACATGGCCCATAACCGTGACCACAGGTATCCTTGGCCTGGCTTCACTTTCATAAATCAAATCATCCTCAAGGGATTTTTCAACCGCATCAGCATCAATGATCATGACGGAGTGGCCAAACTCTTCCACAACCAGTACCGCAGTATCCTGATCAATCGCCTGGTTAATATTTGCCATCACGCCAAGGTTCATTAATACCTTAATGACATCAGCCGCTTTAACAGACATGCGCTGCGATAGCTGTTGTACCGTAATGGACTGAGCGAGCTCCACTTCTTGTATCTGGCTTTCTGTGGGCGCCTGAAATTTGTGCTGCAGACCCTTGGGCTTAGCAATCGCTGCTCGTTTTGGCCTCGACCCTGCCGTTAAACCCAGGGTAGCGGTTCCATCCTTGGTGGTAGTTTCTGAAGCTTCATCCTCCAGAATCTCTTCTACTTCATCCTCAAGGATTTCCTCAACTTTTCGCTTGCGATCACCGTGCTTGGATTTCTTCTGCTGCAAATCCACTTCATCAAGGTCATGCCGATCTCGCTTATCTTTCCGGTCACTAACCTTGCTCTCTTGCAACTCGTCATCGTCACCAGTTTTCTTACCTTGCGTCTTTGCCGCAGCCTTGGCCTTCTTTTCTTCCTCTTTCGCCGTAAGTGCAGCAAGGTCTGCCGCCTTTTTAGCTGCTTCCTCGCGCTGCTTCTCTGCCTCTGCCTCAAGCTCAGCATGAGCTGCACGACGTCTGGCCTCTTCATCCGACGATTGGCTTGTATCGACAGCCACTTCCGGAGTTTCAACCGGAGCCTTTACTTCTTCTTTCTCTACAGCGCTTCGTCGTACATAAGTTCTCTTCTTACGAACTTCAACATTGACAGTCCGCCCTCGACCGGCGCTACCAGCCGTCTTGAGAGTGCTTATGGTTCGACGCTTGAGGGTTATCTTTTTCGGCGCGCTCTCGGCTTCACCGTGCGCTTTTTTCAGATGAGACAGCAGTTCCTGTTTCTGTTCTTCACTGACAGTGTCTTCTTCCTTTTTTTGGGGCAGCCCAGCTTCTTGCATCTGTAGCAATAAGCGGTCAACAGGCGTTCCAATCGTCCCTGCCAGTTGTTTTGCCGTCACATCAGTCATTCAATCTACCTTAACTATTGGGTCCAGCTTTTTCAGTCTAACCATCTTCTGCTTCCCCTTCTGCATCTTCGAACCAGGGAGCCCGCGCTGTCATAATTAGTTCACCCGCACGTTCCGAGGGTAAGTCTTCGATGTCCAAAAGGTCATCAATTGCCTGTTCCGCCAGATCTTCCATTGTCACCACACCTATTGCAGCAAGCTGGAAGGCAGTTCGCCTATCCATACCGTCCATTTCAAGTAAATCAGCAGCTGGTTCCGATTTGCTGATTTCCTCTTCACTGGTCAATTCCATGGTTGTCAGCGCATTCTTCGCCCTATTTCGCAATTCTTCTACGATTTCCTGATCAAAACCTTCAATGGTAATCATCTCCTCAATTGGGACATAAGCTACCTCTTCCAGTGAAGTAAAACCTTCTTCTACGAGCACGATGGCAACATCTTCATCAACATCAAGTTGCTCCATGAAGCTTTCCATAATCGAGCCGGCTTCCTGTTCGTGTTTCTCTCCGGCTTCTTCTTCCGTCATGATGTTGAGATCCCATCCTGTAAGCTCGCTGGCGAGTTTTACATTCTGGCCTCCGCGTCCGATCGCCTGCGCAAGGTTTTCCTCTGAAACCGCGATATCCATACTTTTTGTTTCTTCTTCTACAACAATTGAAACGACTTCTGCAGGGGACATAGCGTTAATTGCAAGCTGAGCAATATTGTCATCCCAGGGAACAATATCTATGCGCTCATTGCTAAGTTCACCAGAAACTGCCTGGACCCGAGAACCTCTCATTCCAACACAAGCACCTACTGGATCAATTCGCCCATCATTGGTTTTTACGGCTATTTTGGCCCTCGATCCCGGATCCCTCGCTGCACCGAGGATTTCTATAATTCCATCGGAAATTTCTGGTACTTCGATCTTGAACAACTCAATCAACATTTGTGGAGAGGTTCGCGTCAGTGCCAATTGAGGTCCCCGCGCTTCCGGTCGTACTTCTTCCAACAGGGCTCGCAATCTGTCGCCGACCCTGAACGTTTCCCTGGGAATCCATTCTTCCCTCGGCAGCAGAGCTTCAGCATTATTACCAAGATCCACTATTACGGCTTCCCGTGTAACCTTTTTTACCTGTCCGTTAATTAGCTCACCAACCCTGCCACGGTAGTTATCAACTACCTGGGCACGTTCAGCTTCCCGAATCTTCTGAACAATAACTTGTTTAGCCGTCTGAGCAGCGATTCTGCCAAACTCCACAGACTCAATTGGAATTTCGTAAAAGTCCCCTATTTTCAGACTTGCATCCTTCTCCTTTGCTTCTGACAGTGTCATCTGTGCATCTGGAAATTCCATTTCCTCTTCTTCATCCATCACTTCCCAGCGACGAAATGAATCGTAATCCCCTGTTTCCTTATCAATAGAAACACGGAGTTCCGCCTCGTCTGAATAACGTTTCTTTGTCGCCGATGCCAAAGCGAGCTCCAACGCCTCAAAGATGATGTCTTCTGCCACACCCTTCTCGTTGGAAACCGATTCAACTACTAACAGTATCTCTTTGCTCATTGCAATGTCCTAAATAGCAACATCACAAGTGGTATATACCCACTTGATCTCTTTTTACTATGGCTAGATCTCAGATATGATATTGGCTCTTTCAATCTCTCTAAACGGAAAAAGTATTTCTTCATCACTTCCTGAGCGGAGGACAACATCCCCCTCCTCTACACCACATAACAGTCCAATAAATTTTCTTTGCCCATCAAAGGGCTTTCTTAACCTCAGTTTTACCTGCGCACCTTTGAAGACTTCAAACTGTTCCAATTTAAACAGCCTTCGGTCCAAACCGGGCGAAGACACTTCAAGGGTATACTTACCCTGAAACAGATCTTCCACATCCAGCAAGCTACTCACCTGCCGACTGACCTTGGCACAGTCTTCAACGTCAATGCCTTCGTCTGAATCAATGAATATTTTCAGCACTGAATATTTTCCCTGGGCAAGTTTTTCAACACCCCAGAGCTCGCACCCGAGACCCGTAACTACGGGCTCAATCAATGCCTCCAACTGCTCCATCATCAGCCTTGTTCCAGTTGCACTATTTGCACAACCTGCAAATAAAAAATGGGCATATTGCCCATTTCCACGTATCAACATCGGGCTACAATATCGCCCACCATTTGCTACCCGAACCTACCACTCGCAGCAAATGCTAATAAAAAGCCCCTTAAAAGGGGCTTATAAAACTTGGTAGCGGGGGCAGGATTTGAACCTACGACCTACGGGTTATGAGCCCGTCGAGCTACCAGACTGCTCCACCCCGCAACAACAAGGGAGCGAATTATAGGGTTGTGGCAACAAAGGGTCAACCTTGGACGGCACATGGTTTCTGCTGTCCCATGGTCTGGGGCCAAAAAAAACGCAAATAGCTTCAAAGAGCCGCCTTTCGTGATTTTCCACGAATTGGAAAACGCTGCCGGCGTTTGTGTTTTGCTAGGTTCGACCGGGCCGCGTAGGACGGTTCGACGCAAAGCCACAACCTTGCCTCTCGCAATTTTCCACTATGTGGAAAACGCTGCCGGCGTTTGTGTTTTGCTGAAGCAAAACACAAACCTGGTGCCGAAGAGAGGACTTGAACCTCCACGGGGTTTCCCCCACTACCCCCTCAAGGTAGCGTGTCTACCAATTTCACCACTTCGGCATAAAGGTCAGTTTAACTATCGGGTATTTCTGAATCGCTAGGCTCCAGCTCAGGAACTTCTGAACCACCGTTAGTTTGCAGATCTGGCAAATCTGCCTGGGTAGGTGCTTGTTGAATAACTTCCGGAATACCTAGATCACGCATGGTTACAGATTTTTCCTTGGCAAAGTAGGCAAGCCCAAAACTGGTCACAAAAAATGTGATCGCAATCATAGTCGTTGCTTTTGAAAGGAAGTTTCCAGCACCACCACTGCCAAATACGGTGGACGAAGCGCCGCCACCGAATCCGGACCCCATATCGGCGCCTTTGCCATGCTGAATCAAAACCAGTCCGATAATAGACAAGGCGGCCAAAACATGGACCACGAGCACCAAAGTTTCTACAATTTCCAAATTCATCTCAATCATCCATTCTGCGTCTAGCAGCCTCGCAGATCGTTAAAAAGTCTTCGCTTATAAGAGAAGCACCACCAACCAGGGCACCATCAATGTCTTCCATGCGGAATAGTTCAGCCGCATTATTTCGATTAACACTACCGCCATACAGAATCCGGGTATTTTCAGCCATAGCAGGATCATCCTGTTTCAGCATCTGCCGTATCTGACCATGTACCTCTTCTGCTTGATCCGGTGAAGCACTCTCCCCTGTTCCAATTGCCCAAACGGGTTCATAAGCGACGATACCCTGACCAATTCCTGCCGAGCCTACGGCTTCAGCCACGGCGCGGACCTGCCTAATAACCACTTCCATTGTTTGACCCGCCTGTCTTTGTTTCAAAGTCTCGCCAACACATAAAACAGGCGTCAAATCATGCTCGAGACAGGCCTTGAATTTACTGGCAACCTGATCATCAGTTTCTGCAAACAATTGCCGTCGCTCAGAATGTCCCGTAAGACAATATTCGCATCCGACATCCTTTAGCATGGAGGCATCAATTTCACCGGTTAACGGACCCTGTTCCCGCCAATCAACATTCTGCGCACCAAGCCTGATATTACTCCCACTCAGCTCCCGACTAACCTGCTCAAGAAAGACAAAGGGCGGAAAGACCAGCATATCAATATTCCCGACTTCACCCGCCACCAGCATCGTTACGAGATCAGAAATTCGGTCCTTTGCCCCGTTCATCTTCCAATTGCCTGCAACCAGCGGTCTTCTCACAATATGCCCTGCCTGCTGATCGCCCTGGGCTTCACGATCTTCTGACGGTTCTTCGTAAGCTGATGGCTCTCTTTTTGCTGATGGCTCTCGTTTCGCTGATGGCTCTCGTTTCGCTGATGGCTCTCAAAAAGGCGGCAGATAGTAACGGCTTTAGTACCAAGTTTCAATCTCATGAGACCTAGCCTGCAGCCTGCGCAACAATATCTGCCAGGTCCTTCGCCAACTCTTCAACCAGTTCATGATCTTCCCCCTCCACCATCACCCGGATTACGGGCTCAGTGCCTGATGGTCGCAGCAAAACGCGGCCGGTTCCATCAAGCCTCTCCTGGGCATGCTTAACAGCAGCATCCACCGATTGTAGGGATTCAATTGATGTCCCCTGCCTGCAATTCACATTAATCATTCGCTGCGGGTACTTTTGCATCATCTTCTTCAGCTCATGCAAGTTCTTGCCGGAATTTTCCATTGCTGCTATTACCTGCAATGCTGAAATGATCCCGTCACCCGTTGACGACAGGTCGAGACAAATAATGTGCCCGGAAGACTCTCCACCAATCTCCCAATTCCGCTTCTGCAATTCAGACAGGACGTAGCGGTCTCCGACGTTGGTGCGGGCAAAGGGTATTTTTTCATCCTGAAGCGCTTTTTCCAGTCCAAAATTGCTCATCAAGGTACCGACCACCCCACCATCGAGTCTTCCAGATTGCTTTCGACCAATGGCGATAATCAGCAACAACTCATCACCATCAACGACTTCTCCTGCATGGTCAACCATGACTACACGGTCACCGTCCCCGTCGAAGGCGATACCAAAGTCAGCTTTTTCCTGTCGCACTTTCTGCACCATCACCCCAGGGCATGTTGAACCCACGTCCTGGTTGATGTTAAAACCATCTGGCTCTACACCTACCTCAATAACCTCTGCACCCAGTTCTCTGAAAACACTTGGCGCTATGTGGTATGTCGCACCATGGGCACAATCAACCACTATTTTTCTCCCCTTGAGGTTATGGTTGGAAGGGAAACTACTTTTACAGAACTCAATATAACGTCCTGCGGCATCGTCAACTCTGGAAACCTTGCCAATTCGCTTTGATTCCACCATTTGCATGGTCGAGCCAAGCTCTGCTTCGATGGCATTTTCAATTTCATCATCCAGCTTTTTGCCTTCTCCCGAGAAAAACTTTACGCCGTTGTCGTAGTAGGGATTATGGGATGCGCTGATCACGATGCCGGCGTTGGCATTAAAGGTTCTGGTTAGATAGGCAATTGCGGGGGTCGGCATCGGTCCTAAGAGCAGCACATCCATCCCAGCTGAGGCAAGCCCAGCTTCGAGTGCAGATTCAAACATGTACCCCGAAATCCTCGTGTCCTTGCCGATAAGAATCCGGCCGCGTCCCTGCATTGAAAAGACCTTGCCTGCCGCCCAGCCAAGCCTGAGCATGAACTCGGCAGTTACCGGCTCCGCCCCTACCTTCCCTCGGATACCATCAGTCCCAAAATATCTTTTTGTGTTCATAATTCTGCTTCCAGGGACTCGGCGTTGATAGCACTCGCAACGCTCAAAGCACTGACCGTTTCAGCCACGTCGTGAACACGAATAATATTAGCTCCCCTGGCAACCGCAAGAAGTGCACCAGTTACGCTTCCTACGAGCCCATTATCTGTAATCCTGGCAATGGTACTCTTTCTCGATAGTCCGACCAACAACGGCATACCATGCTCTTTGAAACAGCCCAGTTTATTGATTAGCTGCAAATTGTGCTCTGGTTTTTTTCCGAAGCCGAAGCCGGGGTCCAGCACCAGCCGATCCGAACTAATCCCAGCTTTACTGCAGGCAGCTATCCTCTCCAGGAAGAAGTCATTGATTTCACGCAGGATGTCCTCATAGAAAGGCGCCGCCTGCATGGTCCCAGGCTCGCCCTTCATGTGCATCAGACATACAGGTAAACCCGTACTGGCTGCGGCCTCCACCGCTCCACTCCTGCGCATGGCACGCACATCGTTAATGATGTCTGCGCCTAAACGTGAGCTTTCCAGCATCACTTCCGGGGAACTCGTATCTATGGATATGCAAATTTCAGAGTGTTCTCTTATGGCCTCTATTACTGGCATTACTCGCGCCATTTCTTCTTCGGAAGAAACTGCCAGAGCACCAGGGCGCGTTGATTCACCACCAACATCAATAATATCGACCCCATCCCGTATCATCCTGTTCGCATGTTCGATTGCCGCCGATGGGGAAAGAAACTTGCCCCCATCAGAAAACGAGTCAGGCGTGACATTGAGTATCCCCATCACCAGGGGACGGGATTCATCTAGCAGAGGAACTAGCCTGGACATAGGTAGACAAAAAGGGGCAGCAGAAAGCCGCCCTTTGTTAATGCCTCGTTAGTGATCTGCCGCGGGATCGCCCACCGGACCTGCCGGTCTCGGCTTTGAGTCTTCGCCAAGACTAGAGCCGGTTGCAGAATGATCATCATTGTCGTTCCACCCCTCCGGTGGTCGAGGTTCCCGACCAGCCATAATGTCATCAATCTGTGCGCGGTCTATAGTTTCGTATTCAAGCAATGCTGCAGCCATGGCATCCAACTTTTCCCTGTTCTTTTCCAGGAGATTTTGAGCATCGCCATAACATTCATCAATTATCGTACGAACTTCTTCATCAATCTTCCTTGCCGTTTCTCCTGACACATGAAGGCGTTTACTTCCCGCCGACATACCGAGAAAAACTTGTTCATCCTCCTCATCGTACATCAGGGGACCCAGACTCTCCGTTAAGCCCCATTTAGTGACCATCGCGCGAGCCATCTTGGTCGCCCTTTCTATATCGTTAGAAGCTCCAGTAGTAATTCCATCGGAGCCCAAAGTCAGCTCCTCCGCGATTCTACCGCCGAACAGGGCACTGATCTGGCTAAGAATAGACAGCTTGCTCATTGAATATCGATCTTCTTCCGGCAGGAACATTGTCACACCTAATGCCATGCCCCTCGGTATAATTGTTACCTTATAAGTAGGATCATGTTCGGGCATAAGATAGCCAACGATGCAGTGTCCCGCCTCATGGTAAGCCGTATTCTTTTTCTCTTTCTCAGACATGACCATGCTCTTGCGTTCTGCGCCCATCATGATCTTATCTTTAGCTTGTTCGAACTGCGCCATTGAAACGTTACGTCTGTCCTGCCGGGCTGCAAACAAGGCAGCTTCATTCACGATATTGGCCAGGTCCGCACCTGAAAATCCTGGGGTACCGCGCGCGATAATGCCCGCATCAACATCTTTACCAAGTGGTACCTTGCGCATATGTACTTTCAGAATCTGTTCGCGTCCTCGAATGTCGGGCAAGGAAACGACAACCTGTCTGTCAAATCGCCCTGGCCTTAACAGCGCTGGATCCAGCACGTCTGGTCGGTTGGTTGATGCAATGACGATTATTCCTTCATTACCATCAAATCCATCCATTTCCACCAACAGCTGATTCAGTGTCTGCTCCCGTTCATCATGGCCACCACCAAGACCTGCCCCACGGTGTCTTCCAACTGCATCTATCTCATCTATAAATATGATGCACGGCGTCTGCTTCTTTGCCTGATCAAACATGTCACGAACGCGTGAAGCACCCACGCCAACAAACATCTCCACGAAATCAGAACCGGAGATGGAAAAGAACGGTACCCTTGCTTCACCGGCTATGGCTTTTGCCAGCAATGTCTTACCTGTACCGGGTTGGCCAACCATCAAGGTTCCCCTTGGGATTCGACCACCCAACTTCTGAAACTTCGCAGGGTCACTTAAAAATTCCACCAGCTCCTGCACCTCGTCTTTCGCCTCATCAACACCCGCTACATCTGCAAATGTTGTCTTAATCTGATCCTCACCGAGCAGTTTTGCTTTGCTCTTGCCGAAAGTAAGAGGGCCTCCTTTGCCTCCCGCACCTCCCTGCATCTGGCGCATAAAAAACATAAAAACGGCAATAATGACGAGGATAGGGAAACTTGCCACCAATAGCTGAGTCCAGATGCTTTGCTGCTCGGGTCGATTCCCCTTGAATTCCACATTGTGGTCCAGCATGTCATCTATTAGTGCCTTATCGGATATCTGTGGCTGGATGGTTTCAAACTGCTGGCCATTAAATCGCTCACCATGAATAATGAGCCCATCGACTTCAACAGCCTTTATCTGATTCTGATTTACTAACTCCAGAAAAACTGAGTAGTCAATCTCTTCGGGTCCGCGGTTGACATTGAAATTCTGAAAAACTGTCAACAATACTGCAGCGATTATCAGCCAAAGCAGCAGATTTTTACCCATATCATTCAATGACTTGTCCTCATAGTTACCAATCTTTCAGGCTCTTCGCCAATTGCTCCCAAAGGTCCCGTTAAGAAACGGCTGTGGGTGAACAACCTTACTATAGATCAATATAGTCACCAAACGTTCCTTCGTTTCCTCGTGACCCAATTAATGTGCCGGATTCCCAGCTACCCTAACGTCCATTAAACCCGCGGCCCAGCAGGTAAATCTCCCGGGATGAAGCCCTGGAAGCCCGCGGCTTAAAGTTACTTACACTGCCAAACCCACCGCGAAACAGCCGACGGGTCGCATCCATCCCTTCACCCTCAAAGCACTTGACCAGCAGGGCACCATCCCTGCGCAGAACCCGTGATGCAAAATCATAGGCAAGTTCCACTAGATACATGGATCTTGGCTGGTCAATATCCTTCATACCACTTAAGTTTGGGGCCATATCCGAAATTACAAGGTCAACTTGCGATTCACCGGTCAACTCCAATAGACCTTGCAGCGAGCTGTCTTCGGTAAAATCTCCGTGAATAATCTCCACACCTTCGATCGGCTCTATCTTCAGGATATCCAGGGCTATGACCCTCCCTGCTCTGCCGACCCTCTTTACCGCTATCTGCGACCAGCCACCGGGGGCAGCGCCAAGATCCACCACCAGGGCACCAGCCCTCAAAATGTGAAATTTGTCATCAATTTCAAGCAGTTTATAGCTGGCCCTAGAGCGAAAACCCTCAGAGCGAGCTCGTCTTACGTACTCATCATCTTCATGGTCAGCCACCCACCGGCGGCTTGATTTTGATCGTTTCATAGCTGTTAAGCGCCAATTCTAATGGTATGAGGTAATAGCCGCGGGCGGCTGACTCAGGTAGACTCGCCCGCCCAGTTAAACACCAATTGAACTGCTCACCTTACAAAATGTTAAGCCAGAAAGACAAAAAGCGCTATCGTGCAATAGGTCATCATCTCAACCCGGTCGTCACCATTGCAGGCAAAGGCTTGTCCACCGGCGTCATGTCGGAGCTGACCCGGGCAATTGGTGATCATGAACTCATCAAAATCAGAATTCTTACGAGTGATAGAAATGAGCGGCTGGAAACGGTTACTGAAATCCAGGAGCAGCTTGATGTAGAGGTCGTACAGTCAATCGGCAAAGTGGCCTTGATTTACAAGGGGGCAGCAAACCCGGACCCTGCTCTATCCAATCTACTGCGCATGGACCTGCTATAGGTGCTCAACAGAGCAAATTTCATACTCAACGTCGCCATTGGGTGTTACCACCGTTACAACATCACCAATCTCTTTACCAATAAGGGCTCTGGCAACAGGTGAATAAACCGATATCTTATTCACTTTTATATCCGCCTCATCATCACCTACTATCTGATAGGTGCTCTCCGCATCATCCTCAAGATTGACCAACTTTACGGTCGTGCCAAATATAACTCTGCCGGTGGGTGATATTGACATCACGTCAATCACCTGGACCGCAGATAATTTGTTCTCAATTTCCAGAATTCGGCCTTCAATAAATCCCTGCTCTTCCTTTGCATACTGATATTCAGCATTCTCCCGGAGGTCCCCCTGTTCAAGTGCTTCAGATATCGCTTGAACAATCCGTGGACGTTCCACTGATTTCAGACGGTCCATTTCGCTGCGCAATGCCTGGACACCGGTCGCTGTCATCGGAATTTTTTCCATATCTCCCCTGGATCGTCCCCTGTGGGTATTTTTACTCGAGTCAGAATAGTTAGTGTCGAAAAGAAATGCAGCTTTGTCCAGTATAAAAATTGTGTTGCTCCCAGCAAAGCAACAAGATTTCAATTTTTGAGGGGTCTAAATTCGGCGTGCATCCCTTTTTAACAGGTCCTGTAGCCGATATACGGCACTTTCGGCCCCGTGCTCCAAGACTGCAATGCTGGCACGCCCGCCTGCCATCGTCGTTGTGTAGCACACCTTGTACTGTAGAGCCAATCGGCGAATCTCAAATGAATCCGCTATAGCCTGCTTGCCCTCTGTGGTGTTGATAATAAAGTCCACGCCCTGATTCTTGAGCATATCTCTAACATCTGGTCTGCCTTCCTGGACCTTATTAATGGTTTCTACGGCCAAACCTGCAGCTTTTATTATACGTGCACTGCCACGGGTAGCAATCAGGTCAAAACCCAGTTCCACCAAGTCCTTCGCGATATCTACAAGCTGTCCCTTGTCCGCTTCCCGCACACTGAGAAACGCCTTTCCGGAGGCAGGAATCCTATCATCCGCTGCAATCTGCGCTTTCCCGTATGCCTCAGGGAATGTCTCACCAATACCCATTACTTCACCCGTCGATTTCATTTCAGGACCCAGGATAGGATCTACGCCTGGAAATTTTCCAAATGGAAACACGGCTTCCTTAACACAGTAGTAATCAGGGATGATCTCCTCAAGAATTCCCTGCTCCTCCAGGGATATACCGACCATGCATCTAGCCGCCACCTTGGCAAGCGAAGTACCAATACTCTTTGATACAAATGGCACGGTACGTGAAGCACGGGGATTAACCTCGAGGACATAAACTTCTCCATTCTGGACCGCGAGTTGTGCATTCATTAGCCCGACAACTCCAAGCTCAAGCGCCATGAGACTCACCTGCTCTCGCATGATATCCAGGTATTTGTCGTCAAGGCTGTAAGGTGGCAGTGAACAGGCAGAGTCACCCGAATGAACCCCTGCCTGCTCTATGTGTTCCATAATGGCACCAATGACAACCCGCTCGCCATCACATACCGCATCGATATCAACTTCAATTGCCTGGTCCAGATAACGATCCAGCAGTATCGGAGAGTCATCAGAAACATCAACGGCTTCCTGCATATAAGTCCTGAGCTCGGCCTGGTCATAAACTATTTCCATTGCCCGACCGCCCAACACATACGATGGCCGTACGACCAGAGGAAATCCAATTTCCTCTGCTGCTACGGCACCCTCCTCCAGGTTCTTTACTGTCTTGTTCGGTGGCTGCTTCAGACCCAGCTTGTCAATCATCTGCTGGAAGCGCTCCCTGTCCTCCGCGCGGTCAATAGCATCTGGTGTTGTGCCAATGATAGGGACTCCTGCTTCCTCAAGGGCGTTGGCAAGCTTTAGTGGAGTTTGACCACCAAACTGTACTATGACGCCTTTGGGTTTTTCCAACTCCACGACCGCCAAGACATCTTCAAGTGTCAGGGGCTCAAAATAGAGGCGATCCGACGTGTCGTAGTCCGTCGAAACGGTCTCAGGGTTACAATTAACCATGATGGTCTCAAAGCCATCCTCTCGCATGGCAAGTGCCGCGTGGACGCAACAGTAGTCAAATTCAATACCCTGACCAATTCTATTCGGTCCACCGCCCAGAACGACTATCTTTTCGCGATCTGTTGGTCTGGCCTCGCATTCTTCCTCATAGGTGGAATACATATAGGCAGTAGAGGATTCAAACTCGGCTGCGCATGTGTCAACTCGCCTATAAACAGATTTCACCTGAAGTTCCAACCGCCTTGCACGAACCCTTGCTTCGGCCGTGTTAAGAATCGTGGCCATTCGGGCATCAGAAAAGCCGCGCCGCTTCAGCTCGAACATTTCGGCCCTGTCAATCCGCCCCTGGGAGGTCCCGGCGAGGACTTTCTCTCGACGCACGATGTCTTCAATCTGTACCAGAAACCAGGGGTCTATTCCCGTCAATTCACGGATTTCTTCAAGTTCAAAACCCAGGCGGATTGCGTCTGCGAGATATAAGATCCTTTCCCCACCCGCAACCCTCAACTTTTTGCTCAAACTGACATGATCTACAGAATCTGTATCCACAACCGGTGTAAACCCATCGATACCGACTTCCAGTCCGCGCAGTGCTTTTTGCATGGATTCCTGGAAGGTTCGCCCAATGGCCATCACTTCACCGACAGACTTCATCTGGGTTGTGAGGATATTTTCCGCCTGGGGAAACTTCTCGAAAGTGAAGCGAGGAATCTTGGTAACAATGTAATCAATTGACGGCTCAAATGATGCAGGTGTAACTCCTCCAGTAATATCATTGGACAGTTCATCGAGTGTATAACCGATGGCCAACTTGGCTGCTACCTTCGCAATGGGAAAGCCTGTGGCCTTTGATGCCAGCGCAGACGAACGGGAAACACGAGGATTCATTTCTATGACTACCAGGCGACCCGTTTCAGGGTCCACAGCAAACTGAACATTTGAACCGCCAGTCTCTACACCAATAATGCGCAATACCGCGATTGATGCATTTCGCATTATCTGGTATTCCTTGTCCGTAAGGGTCTGGGCGGGCGCGATGGTTATCGAGTCCCCAGTGTGGATACCCATTGGATCAAGATTCTCGATGGAACAAACGATAATGCAGTTGTCATTCTTATCCCTGACTACCTCCATCTCGTACTCTTTCCAGCCGAGCAGCGACTCATCAATCAACAACTCATTGGTAGGCGATAAATCAAGGCCACGAGTACAGATCTCGATGAGATCTTCCTGGTTATAGGCAATTCCTCCACCAGACCCCCCCATTGTAAAAGACGGGCGAATAACACATGGGAATCCCAACTGCACCTGAACCTGTTTCGCTTCCTCCAGCGAGTGGGCAAAGGCACTCCTCGGGGTCTCCAGGCCAATCTGCTTCATCGCATCGTCAAACAACTGCCGGTCTTCCGCCTTATCAATCGCCTCCCTGCTGGCTCCAATCAACTCAACGCCAAACTGGTCGAGCACACCTTCCCTGGCCAGGTCCAATGCACAATTCAAGGCAGTCTGGCCACCCATGGTAGGCAGTAGCGCATCTGGTCTCTCTTTTTCAATCACCTTCGCCAAAGTGTGCCAATTCACGGGCTCGATGTAGGTGGCATCAGCCATCGCAGGATCTGTCATGATGGTCGCAGGATTGGAGTTAACCAGTATGACTCGCAAGCCCTCTTCTTTGAGTGCCTTACATGCCTGGGCACCTGAATAGTCGAACTCACACGCCTGGCCAATAACAATAGGCCCGGCACCAATAATGAGAATACTCTTGAGGTCAGTTCTTTTCGGCATTTCGAGCTCTAATTAATTCAATGAAGTGATCAAACAGGGGCGCTGCGTCATGGGGTCCGGGGCTGGCTTCAGGATGACCCTGAAATCCAAATGCCGGTCGGTCATTCAGATGAATACCCTGCAGAGAGCCATCGAACAAAGATTCATGGGTCACCCGAACGTTGGCCGGCAGGGATTCATCATCAATACAGAATCCATGATTCTGGCTGGTAATAAGAACACTGCCATCCTCGAGATTCTTAACAGGGTGGTTGGCACCGTGATGACCATGATTCATTTTAATCGTTTTCATTCCGGCAGCCAGTCCCAGTAGCTGCAAACCGAGACAGATACCGAAAACCGGAATATCCGTGCGCAGAAATTCCTGGATGGCTGATATGGCGTAGTCACACGGATCAGGATCCCCCGGGCCGTTTGACAAAAACACTCCATCGGGATTCATAGCCAGAACTTGAGACGCCTCTGTCTTTGCAGGCACAACGGTTAATCGGCAACCACGATCGACCATCATACGCAGAATATTTCGCTTAACCCCGAAGTCGTACACAACAACGTTGAAAGGAAGCTCATCAGGAGTTCGATGGCCTTCACCGAGAAACCAGGATCCTTGGTCCCACGTATAGGATTGCTTGACAGTCACTTCCTGGGCGAGATCCATACCTTTCAATCCTGAAAAGTCTCGAGCCTCCTGGATCGCCTTGCTAACTGCCAGCTCATCAATCAACTCACCTGCTACAACACAACCTTTTTGAGATCCTTCCTGACGCAAAACGCGGGTCAAGCGGCGAGTATCGATCTCCGCTATGGCGATAATCTCGTTCATCTTCAGATAGTCAGACAAGCTGGTTTCCATGCGCCAACTGCTGGCAATCATTGGCAGGTCCCTGATGATCAACCCGGCTACCCAGATTCCAGATGACTCTTCATCCTCGGAGTTAACACCTGTATTTCCGATGTGAGGGTGTGTCAGGGTCACTATCTGTTTGGCGTAGGATGGGTCTGTAAGTATTTCCTGGTAGCCGCTAATAGCCGTATTAAAGACCACTTCACCGACGGAACTTCCGCTGGCACCAATAGCAATACCCTCGAATACCTGTCCGTTCTCGAGTGCGAGCACTGCTCTAGCCATTACAGTTCAGTCTCCAGGTTACTTGTTTATATGAATATGGATGTGTATATCAAAAAAAAGCGAGATAGGAATAGTCCCATCTCGCTGTTCAATTCTGCTTATACTGAGGTGTCATACTGGCGCGACATTCTAATAGAGCCAGTGTTTTCTTTCCAGTGCGAAAGCAAATATTGCACGCTGATACATCAAGGCTAGGGATTCAAATATTTAGTCTCTCAATCCAAGAACATCCCGCATATCAAACAAGCCTTTCTCTTGACCTGCAATCCAGATAGCAGCACGCACAGCTCCTTCTGCAAAATTGGCCCGGCTCTGAG
>Ga0187827_10003591_pt1 | contig 19934 bp, 13 predicted proteins | sample ETNtaG_39_FD_167969 | JGI IMG/M metagenome (GOLD analysis project Ga0187827, IMG submission 167969) | Marine microbial and viral communities from oxygen minimum zone, Eastern Pacific Ocean - ETNP2014_SV_150_PacBio MetaG (Illumina Assembly) | ecosystem: Environmental > Aquatic > Marine > Hypoxic... | reverse complement strand
AACACCCGGTGCGCGGCCGGGCTGTTCAGGTAACGCATCGCCCACAGAGTCATGATGAGAAGCACGACCAGAAACAAGAGCCGGCCCACGGCACCTTTGCGACGTCCCGGTGCCATGTTTGTGCGACGTATCTTCAGGCGGTCGTCTGGTTGATTTTCAGTAGCCATTGCGTGTTGCGGCTGTTGCGCCACTTAAAGAAGTCATATCTTGGAACTCCCGTAATCTGACTGCAATCATTTCCGTCTATTCGTCGCCGGTGGCACGGAGGCCAATCGTCGTGCGATATGGTGCCTCAGCAGCGGGATCTTTGACGTCTGTGCAAGCTCCAACGCCTGAGCTGGAGATGACAGGATTGCAGGCTCGATACCGTACCAGATCATCAGCGGTTGACACCGGTCGTTCGCATCTTCTCCGTGGGAGGCCAGAGCTTCTGCAATGGGCCATCGCTTTTCGAAAGGGAGCCGTTGCAGAGCGGAGGCGAGATGCAGGCGGACAAGGCCGGATGTTTCGGTCTTCGCAAGGGTGGCGAGCTTTATGGGCGCGTCCTTCGGCACAGTACCATGGTCCAGAAGGAGTTTTACAGCCCATACACGAAGATGTTCTTCTTTGTCATTGAGCAGGGGGACTAGCAATTCTGGCTCGGATTTTCCAACGGCGTGCAATGCCCAGAGGGCTCTCAAGCGATGCCTCACATCCTTCTCGCTTTCCAGCATACTGTGCAGAGCTTGAGACGTCTCCCTGGCAAGACTGCCCGCCGCGGCACGTTCCTGAAGGAGTCTTCGTGCGCGGCGGACGAACCATTCGTTTCTGTGCTTGAAGAGGCCGAGAAGAGTCATGTCGTCCAACTTCGAAATGTCCATCTTCACCGGCACAGGATCTCCAAAAGTGATCCGATATATCCGTCCGCTCGTCCGGTGGATGCCGTCGCGGCCATGGCATTCGCCGAGGTCGACCCAATCGGAAAGATAGACTGCGCCGTCCGGGCCGTACTCCATCTCGACTCCCAGGAACCACGGCTGATTCGCCTTCAGGAAATCAGGCTCGTGGTTGCCGACGTAGCTTGTTCCCCGGCGTGTGAGCCTGTCCTGATTGATTCGCCGGCCGTGGGTATTGCCCATAAAGATGCGTCCCCGATATTTGTCTGGCCAGTTATCGCCCAGATAGATCATGCCGCCGCAGTGGGAGTGTCCGCCGCCGAGCTCGCCATGCTTGCCCTTTCCCTCGCGGGAATCCGGCCAATTCTTTCCTGTATCCCAGTGGTAGTGATCTGCGGTTTGATCGATGAGGCCGAACAGGTATGGATTGAAATGCCGGCCGTGCATCCGCTTGTAGTAAGCTCCCGGTATGACGTGCCACAGGTGGCCGATGACGTTGTTCGTAAAAAACATCTGGCCATGCTCATCGTAATCCAGCCCCCATGGATTGGTCGTGCCATGAGTGACGACTTCGAATTTCTTGAGCGTCGGATGGTATCGCCAGATGCCGCAATTGAGGGGCAACCGTTGGCTGCCAGGCGTTCCGGGTGCACCCACAATCGATGTGCCCTTGATTCCGTGACGGCCGTAGAGCCATCCGTCCGGCCCCCACAGCATTCCGTTGACGATATTGTGCCCGGTGTCTTTGGTGTTAAAGCCATCGAGATGGACGACGGGCTCTCCGTCAGGCTTATCGTCTCCGTCCTCATCTGCAATGTGAACGAGTTTGCCTTCGTTGAGGACCCAGATGCCGCTGAAGCCGTACGCCAGCCCGGTAAGTTGATGGCCTGAGTCCCAGAAGACCTTTCGCCGGTCGAAGCGGCCATCGTCATTCAGATCCTCGAAAATGATGATTCGATCCTGGCCTTTCTCCAGGTAGCCATGCCGTGCGTATGAATAACACTCCGCCACCCAGAGCCGGCCTCGGTCGTCCAACTCGAGTGCGATAGGCTGGCGCACACGAGGCTCCGCGGCAAACAGGGTGACCTTGAATCCGTCCGGCAGCGTCATTTTTCTGACAGCTTCCGAAGGCGAGATCACCACATCGTCCGGGTTCTGGGAGTTTACGACCTGCTGGAAATCCTCGGCAAAAGCACAGGTCTGGATGAGTAACAATAGTGAGAGAGGCTGGAATTCAGTCATGGGGATCAGAGATTATTTCGAAACCTCCGCGCTGTGTGCGTGTACGTTTCTTGTTCTTGAGCTTCGGAAGAAGAGACCGAACACTTTAATCGCCACCGGCACCATGAAGAGTAACTCATAGCTTCCATTCTTCTCCGGATTGCAGATCAGTCCAGCAGTTTCTCGGCCTCTGCGACCACCGCTTCCACCGCCTGCTCAATGGGCGGCTGCAGTGTCACGCCTGACGCGCGTTTGTGGCCGCCTCCGCCGAATTTCCCGGCGAGGGCCTGCACATCAATGTCGTTGGTTTTTGAGCGGAGACTCGCCTTGACGATGCCGTCCGGAGTGTCGCGAAACATGATGACCATCCTGGAGTCGTGAATGGTGCGGACCATGTCAACAAAACCTTCGACATCCGTCGGGGCCCCGCCTGACTCGGCGAACATTTCGTTCTTCACCAGGAACCAGACCAATCGCCCATCGCAAGCGGATTGCAGCGTGGATAGCGCCAGACCGAAGAGCTTCATGCGCTCCAATGTGCCGTGTTCGAATACCTTCTGATACATGTGCTCGGCGACAATGCCTTCTTCAATGAGAGTGGCCGCTATCTCGTGCACACGATGCGAAGTGTTGCTGAATCGAAAATTTCCGGTGTCGAACAGAAGCCCCGTATAGATGGCTTCACGGGAACGTGCAGTGCGCTCGGCTCCCAGGTGCTCGCAGAAATAATGGATAAGCTCGGAGGCCGAGCTTGCCTCGATGGTCGCGCAATTGATCGTTGCACATTCGGCGGCCGGAAAGTGATGGTCGATACAGAGTGAGGGTTTATTGAGCGCGGCCATGGCTTCCCCAACTGTGCCCGCCCGATCCCAGAAATTCGCGTCGACCATGATGAAGAGATCGGCTGCATTCAGAAGCTCGGTGTGGTGCGCCGGATCAAAGACCAGCGGCTCTCCATCGGATTGCAGAAACTCATTCGATGGACTGAGAGGATGGGAATTCAAAATGATCGGATCGAGACCGATGGAGCGCAGCCCTTCCGCGAGCCCGACCTCCGCGCCAATGGCGTCGCCGTCGGGCATTTCGTGCGTAGTGATTACCGGTTTCCGGGATTGCCTGACTAGTTTTGCCGCTTCTTCCCAATTCATTCTCGTGTCTCCTTCAGGGCGTCTTCAATTACTTGATTGTAGTAGGCCAGTCGCTCGTCGGGGATGTCCAACTCGCTGCCGAAACTTCTTGTGTGATCTTTATAGATACGGTGAACGGCAATCTCCTCCACCTTCAATCCTGCGGCCGCGGCTTTGATCCAGAGCTCAAGAGGCATTCCATAACCGGGCTCTTTGACGTGCAGCGATTCCAGCGCGCGCCGGCCGTAAGCTTTGAATCCGCAGAAGCTGTCGGTGAGGTTGTAACCTGTCAGCTCGTTAATCTCAGCAGTGATTGTGCGGTTGATTTCAAGGCGGTCCTCAGGGGGCGGGTCTTGTCCTTCGGCAGGCTCTGGAGGATACCGGGTTCCGGAAATGATGTCGCAATCGCATGCTTCGAGTGCATCAATAAACTCCAGTATTTGCGAAGGCTGATGCTGTTCGTCGCAATCGAGAGTGACCAGGCCCTCGTAGTTTTCGTTCCGGGCGAGCTCGATGAGGTGGATGAGGGCCTGGCCGTAGCCGGAGTTTTCCGGATGCTCGATCAGATGGCTGATCAGATTCTCGGATCTCAATCTGTGCAGAATCGCCAGGCTGCCATCGGTCGAGCCGTCATCCACAACAGCTATCTCCTCCGTGAATCGAGCCACTTCACTGAGCACTCGCTGGACGTATTGGACCTCGTTAAAAACCGGAATGCCTACCAGGATTCGCACAACGGTTACTTACCTTTCTGATTCGCTTGTTCTTCTTCGTACTGACGGAGCAGGACCTCGCGCGTCAGGCCGTCCAGGTGATCGGTAAAGAGAACGCCGTCCAGGTGATCGATTTCATGTTGACAGACTCTCGCCTCAAACTCGGTGAGTTCAACAAGAATCTCGTCGCCTTCATGATCGAGGCCCTCGATCACGACCTCCGTTGGGCGCAGGACATCTGCACGAATACCGGGGATACTGAGGCATCCCTCTTCACCAAATTCGCTGCTGGGCCCCCGCTCCACGATTTCAGGATTAACGATTCCCATCAGCCTTGCCCGGGGATCGTCTTCCGCCTGATAAGCGTGAAAAACGATGATCCGCCGGTTGACCCCGATTTGCGGGGCGGCCAGGCCGACGCCGTGCGCTGAGTACATCGTCTCGGCCATGTCTTCGATCAGCTGCAGGACTTCATCGTTGACTTCCTTGACCCGCCTGCACTTCTTGCGAAGGCGTTCGTCTGGGTAAAGGACTACGTTGCGGACAGGCATGGAAGCAATGAGCGATGAGTAAGGTGTCGCAGGTACGTGGCAGTTAAAAGATCTGGTAGTTTAGAGATCCAGTTGGAAAGTGAAAGTGAGGCGGCCATCCTCAATGGAACTACACAAAAACACCTTCAAAATGGAAAGTTATTCTCGACTGAGTCCTAAAGTGCGTACAGGTGGTCACTATGGTCAAAAGTAAGCTGAGTATGAACGCCGGTATGATTGTCACGTTTTTCCTGCTGCTGTTTCCCGTTCTTTACGCTCAGGAGACGGGCATTCTGCCGCTCGAATTTCGCAAGATTCCGATCAACGGTAACGACCTGGTTGGAGACCCCGAAGCGGTCACCGTCAACTACGGGTTTACGACGCGTACCGGCTCGAAAATCGTTGAGCATGGTGACAGTGTCACGCTGCTCGATTCCTATGAGGGGCTTCCTACCCCGCATACGAAATGGGTCGTGCCTTACGCTCGCGGACCGGTGCGAGTGCTGTTTGTGACGAACCAGGCTTATGGCGGGCGGAATCCCCTCGAACTGAGACAGCGTTCCAACTTCCAGATTTCGATACTTCACATCCCTGGCGTTCTGAATGACGCCAGGCCGGACAGGCAACCGGTGGTGCATGATTTCTTTTGGACCAAGTTTCAGAAACTGCTGGACGCTGAATGCGACGTAGTGTTTCTGGCGACGGGCGATCTCGAAGGCGGTTACAAAGATTTCGACAACGTGAAGGATCGCATCCTTCGTCGCATCAAGGAAAAGGTCGCCGCGGGATGCGGGCTTGTCCTGCTGCATGGTAATCCTCGCTGGTATCGTCTGAGCAAATCCCGGCTGGCCTGGCTCGACGAGCTCTCTCCTCTCAAGCATGGTCATAGCGGCATTACAGACAGGCCAGCGCGCACTCAGGTCAGGTCGGCGGTATCTGATTCGTTCTCTTTTGCCAGTTGGCCCCATGCAACGACGAACCAGGTAACGGCCGATGCCGGGGCAGATGTGCTGGCAACGCTGAGCGGCCGTCCTTTCATCGCAACCGGCAGGTATGGCAAGGGCCGCGTGGCGGCCGCTTACTTCCAAGTGCAGCGGATCAATTCAGGCATTCTGCCGCTTTTCGATCCGGAAAAGGTCACACAGCTCGGCGACACCCACGAGCCGGTTTACGCTTTCTATCTGAAGGCTCTTGCCTGGGCCGCAGGACGTGAGCCGCTCGCGGGACTGTCTGTCCCGGAGCTGACACGCAGCAAGGCCGGTGAGTCTCCGAAGGTTGTGGTCAGAGCTGATCTGGCTGCGAAGGCTCTCGCAAAAGGAGGATTCGCTTTGCGTTATGAGCTCAGGGATCCATGGGGCAACCGAATTCGGCAGGTGCCAAACTCGGTAGAGATGTCTCCGCCGGGGGGACAAGTCACGATTCCCCTGGTCCGCCTGCATGCTAACGGTCTCTATCGGCTCGATCTCTGGCTCTTGAGAGACAGCAAAGTAGAGAACTGGGGATACACCGCGATACAGGTGGAAGGTGAAACGCGCCTTGGCAGGTGATCCGATTTTGCGCTCAACCTGAAGGGTCGCTCCAACGCACCCCTCCCATACCCGCTCTTCTCCTTCTCCCGCGGCGAAGCGCTCCTGCTCGCGTCTATCCGCGGCCGACTCCAGTGGGTAGGCCAGCGCCCGCAGTTGCTGGACGAGACACGTGCGGCCAACTTCGACGATCAGGTAAAGTTCGCATGGACGGGCAAACGGCACGCCTACAACGTTCGGGATCGAAAGTACCTGGGGGAAGTGACCGAAGCCGAGGTCGATCTCCCGTCTTTCCACGGCCGCCTGCTTGCACTCCTGCCTTACAAAGTCGAAGCCCTCCGGATCGATGCACCATCAAAGGCGCCCGCCGGCAAGACACTCCACCTCTCCGCAAAGATCATCACGGACGGCAACCAGCCCGGCGAGCACGTTTTCCGAATGGAGGTCTTTTCTCCCACCGGTTACCGCAACCTGATCTATTGCCGAACGAAAACCGCGGCGGCAGGCGAAGCTCACTTTCAAATCCCTTTCGCCAACAACGACCGCCGAGGACAATGGACTGTCCTCGTGAGAGATGTGATGACCGGGGTCGAGTCAAAGAAGACCGTTGAACTGGAATAGCCTGACCGGCTTCCAATTGGTGGTAAATCCAAAATGACTCTACGCTGGTGTGGACTCTTTCAGATGGTCTCATGGCTGACGGAGAAAGAAGATTCACCCCTGCCGTTTTTCACCATTCACCGCATTCACCATTCACCTACCGCCACCGGCCTCTTTCCCCCACCGGATGATGGCAGTGGCACCCTGTGGTAGCGGCGGCGTCTCGCCGCCGAATTTCTGCGGCGGGACGCCGCAGCTACGCGGCAAATGTCAATGCGACTTTTTACGAATGAATCTGATGGCTTGCTGATCTAGTTCTGTTCTGTATAAGGATCAGGATCGTTTGGGTAATATCTTCGATCCTCTTTTGCCGGGAGACACAGTCATGTCGTACAGAATTATTTCATCCTTCCTGTGTGTTTCATTTCTCGGGATCTGTATCCCCTTCGCTGACGGTGCAGATAGCGCGGTCAATACCAAGTGCCCCATCAGCGGCAAGGCCATCAAGGCGAAATGTGCCATGAAATACGAGGGCGAGAAAATCGCATTCTGCTGCGGCAAATGTTTTAAGAAATTCAAGTCCGATCCTGCCACTCTGGTCGCCAAAGTTGTTCGGGACGCCGTTCCGGTCAATACGACGTGCCCCATGAGTGGTAGAGATATCAAGGCTGGCTGTGTGGCCGCTTACAAAGAAGAAACGATTGGTTTCTGTGGTGGCGGATGCAAGAAGAAGTTCGAGGCCGATCCTGCCGCGATGATTGGCAAGGTCGTCAGAACATCCAAGAAACAGGATTAGCATAAGGCTCTGTCCTTGAGTCTTTATGCTCGACTGGCATGGCTTCCGGGCGGTTGGAGATGACCCCACCGGAAGCCGTGCTGTGCCTTTTCGTGCTCAGACGATCAGGCGAATTGCTGCAAATCCCCGTACATGTTGAGGCACTCAGATGGATCCGCTGACCGAGCACCTGCGACTTCAAACGCGGCGACACTTCTTCCGAAATACGGGGCTGGGTCTGGGTACGGCCGCCTTGGCCTCTCTTCTTCCGGATACAGAAGCCGCGGCGCCACTGGCAAGCCAGACGGACGGCCTGCCCGGCCTGCCGCATTTCGCACCCAAAGCCAAACGTGTCATCTACCTGTTCATGGCCGGTGCGCCCGCGCAGTTGGATATGTTCGATTACAAGCCGGAGTTGGACGGTCTGTTCGACAAGGACTTGCCAGATTCCGTGCGTATGGGACAGCGGCTCACCACGATGACCTCGAAGCAAAAGCGGTTTCCACTCGCGCCTTCCATCTACAAATTCAAACAGCATGGCCAGTCGGGGGCCTGGGTCAGCGAACTGCTGCCGCACATGGCCAGCATGGTAGACGACCTCGCCATCATCAAATCGGTGCACACTGAGGCCATTAATCACGATCCCGCCATCACGCTCATACAAACGGGCAGAGAGATACCTGGCTGGCCCAGTCTGGGCGCGTGGCTGAGCTACGGGTTAGGCAGCGAGAATCAAAGCCTCCCTTCGTTCATGGTCCTCAATTCAACCTGGACAGGCCGGAAGGAAGCCCAGGCGCTGTACAATCGTCTCTGGGGCGCAGGCTTCCTTCCATCCAAACACCAGGGCGTCCTGCTTAGGTCGACGGGCGATCCGGTACTGTATCTTTCGAATCCGAAAGGCGTGAGCCCGTCGGTCCGCAGACGCATGCTCGATTCGCTTGGCCGCCTCAACCGGCAGCATTACGGAGAATTCGGTGACCCGGAAACTCAGGCACGTATTGCTCAGTATGAGATGGCGTATCGCATGCAAACCTCCGTGCCGGAGCTCACCGACCTGTCGAAAGAGCCGAAGCATATCTTCGATATGTATGGCCCCGATTCGCGCAAGCCGGGCACTTTTGCTTACCACTGCCTGTTGACTCGACGCATGATGGAGAAGGGCGTCCGCCTGGTGCAGATCTACCATCGCGGCTGGGATCAGCATTTCAATATCGCGGGCGATCTGCCGAACCAGTGCAGAGATATCGATCAGCCCGCGACCGCGCTCATCCAGGACCTCAAAGCCCGCGGTCTGCTGGAGGATACCCTCGTCGTCTGGGGTGGGGAGTTTGGACGGACAGTGTACTGCCAGGGCAAACTGACCCGCAAGAACTACGGCCGCGACCACCACCCGCGCTGTTTCACCATGTGGATGGCCGGCGCCGGGATCAAGGGCGGCATCGTTCACGGGGAAACCGATGACTTCAGCTACAACATCATCGAAAGCCCTGTCCACATCCGAGACATAAACGCAACCCTCCTCCACCAAATGGGCATCGACCACCAACGCCTCTCAGTGAAATTCATGGGCCTCGACGTCCGACTGACCGGTGTCCTGGAGTCCAACATCATCAAAGCAATCCTGAGCTGAGAGCTCGGGAGGATGGGAAGACTGGAATGGCGGAGACCAGAGACCACAGACTGCAGATTACAGACCACACTTACTCATTACTCATTACTCATTACGCATTACCCATTAGAAATCCATGAGACTTACCCTCCTGCCGCTCGTCGCATTCACCAGCATGCTTGCCGCGCAAGACGACGAGATCATTTTCTCACAGCAGATTCGGCCGATCCTGGCAGACACTTGCTTCAAGTGTCATGGCCCGGATGAAAAGAAACGCAAAGCCAAACTGCGATTCGATATCCGCGACGGCGGTATCTTCAAGATGCGCAAGGGACACCAGCCCGTCGTGGCTGGCAGCCCGGACAAAAGCGAACTCTACGAACGCCTCACCAGCAGCGACGAAGACAAACGGATGCCGCCTCCCGAGTCTGGCAGGAGCCTGACCAAGGCACAGGTCGAGCTCATTCGGAAGTGGATCGAGCAAGGAGCCAGGTGGCAGGAGCACTGGTCGTTCGAGCGGCCGAAAAAGACACCTCTGCCAAAAGTCAAAGATCAGAACTGGGCAAAGAGCCCCATCGACCGATTCATTCTGTCACGCCTGGAAAAGGAAGGGCTGACGCCTTCTCCCGAGGCCGGACGACGCGCCCTTGTCCGCCGGGTGACATTCGACATCATCGGACTCCCGCCGACGCCGGAAGAGGTGCAGACGTTTCTCAAAGACACTTCAGATAACGCGTTCGAAAAAGTCGTCGACCGCCTGCTGGAATCCAAACACTACGGCGAGCATCGTGCCCGATTCTGGCTCGACGCGGTCCGCTACGGCGACACGCACGGCCTGCATCTCGATAACTATCGTGAGATGTGGGCCTATCGGGATTGGGTCATCAAGGCATTCAACGACAACTTGCCGTTCGACCAGGCCACCATCAAGCAGATCGCCGGCGACCTGCTCGACGGCAGTACTGACGAAGACCGAGTCGCCAGTGGATACAATCGCTGCCACGTGACGACCAGCGAGGGCGGCTCGATCAGCGAGGAGGTCTATGTGCGGAACGTGGTCGATCGCGTCAGCACCACCGGCACGGTGTTTATGGGGATGACCCTCGGCTGTGCCGTCTGCCACGAGCACAAGTTCGATCCGATTTCGCAGCAGGAGTTCTACCAGCTCTTCGCTTTCTTCAATAACCTCGAAGCCAATCCACTGGACGGCAACAAGAAGGATCACGCGCCCGTAATTCGGGTGATGAACCCGGAAGCCACGGCGCGGATGGCGTCGATCGAAGAGCAGACAGGCGCACTCGAGGCCCGGATAAACAAGCCCCTGCCTGACCTCGATGCAAAAGAGCTAAAATGGGCTCGTGAACAATCCAAGGAACTGCGTGAGCAGTGGGAAATGCTCACGCCGGTTGCCATGAAATCCACCGGCGGAGCGACGCTTAAGAATGAAGGCAGCATCATTCAAGTCGGCGGGGAGAATCCGGACCGCGATGTTTACGAGATCGTGGTTAGCGCAACCCGAAAGCCGATCCATGCCATCCGGCTGCAGACGTTTGTCCAGCCCGATCTGCCGCACAGGAGCACTGGCCGCGCGAGCAATGGAAATTTTGTGATGACCGAATTCGAAGTCGAGGCAGCGCAGACGGGCACACCCGACAAGAAGCGCGTCGTCAAGCTCGCGGCAGCGCAGGCAGATTATTCGCAGCAGGATTTTGACGTCTCGCTGGCCATCGATGGCAATCCCGGTACCGGCTGGGCATCTGAAGGGCACGTCCGCAAAGAGACCTGCACGGCCTGGTTCTTCCCCGCCAAACCTATCGCGTTTGAAGGCGGGGCAGATCTTGTCATTCGCATGAAACATAACTCGAAATTCGCCCAGCATTCCGTCGGCCGGTTTCAGATCTCGGTCTCGGACGATGCTGAGAGATTGAAGAAATCGCTGCCGCCCACGTTCGGGCCTTGGTCAATGATAGGGCCGTTCACTGCGGCCTCCTTTGATGAAGCGCATGACAAAAAATTTGGACCGGAAAAGAAGCTCGACCTGTCCGCAACCTACAAGGACGGCAAGCTTAAGTGGGTGAAGAAGAAGAATCTGGCAGATGGCAAAGTGCAGAACCTCCAGGGAGCGAACGCGGCCACCTATCTTTACCGGACCATCCAGTCGAGCAGCGTCCGTGCCATGCACTTGTCCCTCGGCAGCGATGACAGCATCAAGGTCTGGCTCAACGGCGAGGAGGTGCTCAACAAGAAAGTGGCCCGAGCGGTGAAGCCCGATCAGGAAAAGATCAGCGTTGAGCTGCGTCCGGGCAAGAACGAGCTGTTGATGAAAATCGTGAACGGTGGTGGCGGCTACGGATACTACTTCAGCGCAAAGACCGGCCTTTCCGGCATGCCAGCACAAGTCGTCGATGCACTGACCACACTGGCAGCCAGGCGGAACGAAAATCAGAAGACAGCCATTCGCTCTTACTATCGCAAACATCACTGGCCGGAATGGAAAACGCACGATACCGAGCTGAAGAAACTTCAGACAGAGCTGAAGGAGCTGGAAAAGCGGTCTGCCACGACCCTGGTAATGAAAGAGCGCGCCCAGCCGCGCCAGGCTTACATGCTGAACCGCGGACAATATGACCAGCGCCGTGAAAAGGTCGGTCGCCGGGTGCCGAAGGTCTTCCCGCCGCTGCCCAAAGGTGCGCCGCGCAATCGCCTCGGTTTCGCCAGGTGGCTCGTGTCACCCGATCATCCGCTGACCTCGAGGGTCATCATCAACCAGGTCTGGCAGCAGTTCTTCGGGGCGGGCATCGTGCGGACCACGGAAGATTTCGGCGCGCAGGGGGAACCGCCCAGCCATCCTGAACTGCTCGACTGGCTGGCCGTGCAGTTTGTCGAGGACGGGTGGGACATCAAAAAATCCGTCAAGCGCATTGTGATGTCCGCTGCATATCAGCAGTCGTCGAAAGCTTCTCTTGGCCATCGCGCCAAAGACCCGACCAATCGTCTCTACTCACGGGGGCCTCGACATCGGCTCGATGCCGAAATGCTGCGCGACCAGGCCCTCGCAGTGAGCGGCCTGCTGAATCGCACCGTCGGAGGCCCATCCGTCAAGCCTCCCCAGCCGGGCGGGCTCTGGTTCGCTGTTGGCTATACCCGCTCCAACACGGCCCGTTTCGCTGCGGACACCGGCGACAAGATTTATCGCCGCAGCGTTTACACGTTCTGGAAGCGCACCTCCCCGCCGCCGCAGTTCTCCTTACTCGACGCGCCCTCCCGGGAACAGTGCAGTGTCCGCCGTGAGCGAACCAATACGCCCCTGCAGGCCCTGCTCATCATGAACGAAAGACAATACGTCGAGTGCGCCCGCCACCTGGCCCAGAGAATGATGAAACAGTCCAAGACGCCAGAGGAACGCTTCACCTTCGCATTCGAAGCATGCACGTCCCGCCTCCCCAGGAAATCCGAGCTCGCCGAAATCAACAACGCTTACGAGGATTATCTGAAAGCTTTCAAGGCTGACGAGGCCGCGGCATCACAATTGGCCTTCGCGGGCGACACTCCCCCCGACAGCACTCTCGATCCCATCGAGCTCGCGGCCAATACGATGGTGGCTAATCTGATCCTTAATCTGGATGAGGTGCTGAATAAGCCGTAGGAAGAGTTAGGCGAACCCGACTCACTCTCTCAGAAATGCGAGCAACTCCGCGGGACTGTGAATTGTGGTGTGCGGCACATCCAGATTCGCCGGCCATTCCTGCCAGCCAGCCATCCAGAATGCTCTCATCCCGAGTCGCTGCGCACCCATGATATCTTTCTCCGGATGATCACCGACGAACCATGCGCCCTCCGGCTCGACCCCCAATCCATCTAATGCCTCGCAGAAGATTCTGGGATCCGGCTTATCCACGCCGACCTCCTCAGAGATGACGATCTTCTTGAAGAGACTCGCTATCCCGAGTGTATCGATCTTCTTCGACTGCATTCGGGTGCTGCCATTCGTCACCATGCCGAGCAGGATCTCGCTGTCAAAAATCGCACGGAGCGTCACCAGGGCACCCTCCATCGGGACAGCGGCGCGCGGTGTGAATTCCCACCAGTGCTCCTCTATTTCTTTGGGGGTCGGATGACTATTCCAATTCAGATCGGTTGCGATATCCCGGTAGCGACTCTCTTCGCGATAGCCGCCTCCATCGGCTCTGATGATGAAAGCGGCCGTTGCTTCAACGTCATGCGTATCAAGCTGAGCGCGATAATCATCTACGAATTTTTCTGCGTAACGGTGCAGCGATTTTCTGCGATCTATGAGCGTGCAATCGAGATCAAAAAGGATGGCTTGGGGTTTCACTCGGGTCTCATGTGCAAATAAGAATCACGACTTTTCTTCGCAGGAAGCGCGGCGGAGAAATGAACTTTCGGTGAACGGATCTGAATCGTCATTTTTCGGAACCAAGACACAGACCGATCAGATTCGGATGAGGATTCAGTTTCTTTTTTCAAATTGAATATCTTTTAATCATCTGCAACTATCTTGATTCTGTGAATAGTGGTGAGCAGCAGTCTAATTTGCTTGCCTTCGATTCGCTTGCCCAAAGGTCTAACACCCATGTCATTATTCTTCGATGCGTACACATGTTTCGGCCCTCGACCAAGAACCCACGGGAAACATCCCTGGTCATTTCAACACCTTTTGGATGAGCTCGACCACTGCTCTATCTCCGGCGCATTGGTCGCATCGACCTCTCAGACTCTTTACGACGCGCAATTCGAAAACCGAAGGCTCTCAGAAAGACTGGCCGAGTATGAGCATCTCTTTCCAATCTGGAACGTCCTGCCGCACTGGACCGACGAATTTCCTGAACCATCCGAGATGATTCGGCAGTTGGAGGAGTATGATGTCCGGGCGGTCCAGATTCATCCGAAGACGAATGGCTATCCCGCGGCTTCCGATTACACCGCGCCGCTACTGGCCGAACTCCAGAAGCACCAGGTTCTTACCGTCGTGGATTATTCACAAATCGGTTCTTCGGATCTGGAATCCGTCTTAAAGCGATTCCCCCAATTGCCGATCCTGTTGCGCGGGCAGACGTGGTCACAACAGCGAACGGTTCTGCCGCTCGTCTTGAATCACAAGAATCTGCACGTCTGTTTTACCCACATGCAGGCCAACCTTACTCTGGAGTGGCTTGCACAAAAGGGCTGTATCGATCAGTTGATCTTCGCTTCCAACACACCGGAAATGGCAGCCGGTGCGCATCGGGCCTACATCGATTGGGCCGAGCTCGACGAAGGAGATAAAGAGAAGGTCGCTGCCGGTAATCTCATCCGGCTTCTCAAAGGTCAAAAACCGCCACGAGAGCGGATCAACTCAAGCGAAGATGAGATCATGACCGCGGCACGGGAAGGCCGGCCTCTGCCATGCCTGACGATCGATATGCATGCGCACATGCTCGACGAAGGCCTGAACGGCCCTGGTAGCTCGCACACCATGCTCGACGGGGGCCCCAGTGGCGTGCGGCGGCTGGCCGATCGGATGGGTGTCGACCGTATCGGTATCATGAGTTGGAACGGAGTCGTCGGTGTCCATGCCGAACAGGGCAACCAGTGCGTCAAGGATGCGATTGATGCCTTCCCTGATTTCTATTGGGGGCTGGGAACATTCGATGTCATGCACGAGACGCCCGAGACGATGCGGAGGCAGATGGAGGAAATCTACAGCGACCGGCGTTTTCTGGGCCTCAAACCCTATCCGCAATATGGCATTCCGTACAGCGATCCCAGGTACGATTGCTGGTGGGAATTCGGGGAAGAACGCGGCCTGTATGCGGTCTTCCATCCGTTGAACTGGTACAAGCCAGACGATTTTGCCTCGGTCTGCGAACGTTTCCCCGGATTGACCGTCGTCGCCTATCATTCGGGCGCAAGTTACGAGGTCGCAGACGTGGTGATTTCACTGGCGCAGCAATTCAACAATTTCATGTTCGAACCGACGCTCACTCCGGTCTGCGGCGGCATCATCGATTACCTTGTTGAGGGCGCTGGCGATGACCGCGGAATGTACGGTTCAGACCTTCCGATGCGCGACCCGCGCCAGCAGCTCGGATGGGTTGTGTTTTCAAGATTGCCGCTGGAGACCAAAAAGAAAATGCTTGGCGGAAATGCTCTTCAGTTGATGCAACGGGTAAGTGGCGATGAAGGGTTTGTGCGCTGAATCACAGCGACATGGTCCCAGCAGAAGTCGCTGGTAGCCTCTCCGTGGCTTGAAAGGTCAAACAGGGCAGCACCATAAGGTTAAAGCTGAACCTCCGTCTTTCTCTTCGTCTTTCTCTTTATCCAGAAGCAATCTGAGATTAAGACGAAGAGAATGACCAACCCAGTTCACCAGGACGGAGTCGTTTTGACGGATTGCAGGGGCGAAGCCCCGGGCTGTTTGCTTAGCCCAGCCCAACGGGCTGGGTGAATGGTACAAAGATCTGAAAAGGGGCAACGCCCCGGCCATTTATGAGGAGGCCATTCATTGGGGTCAAATGACCGGGGCGTTGCCCCTAAGGATGATCTGACCGAAAACCCAGCCCGTTGGGCTGGGCTAGGCAAATGGCCCGGGGCTTTGCCCCTGAGAACTGTCATTCAAATCCGTAAGACTCCCTCGTCTCGGCCTACCAGTTTCACGTTGCTTTGGTCTACAATGTTTGGGCGCAACGGACCTTTTACGATGGAATCTGCCAGCATGTTGGCTTCAGGAAGGACAGGTTCCTGCCGGCTCTACTACTTCTTATCCAGAAGCAGCTTATACGCGGTGATCATTGGGATGTCCCTTTTCAGACGACTCTTTGGATTCACGCGCATCAGGGCCTTAAGCGTGTTGTCGTCCACCTGGGCCGAAAAATCGGGAGTCAGCCCTTTCGTCTGCCACGATTGTCCGCGGGGGGAATACATGGCACCGACGATGAACTTAACGCGGTAATCGTTCTTCAGCGTGAAGGTCTTTTCGTAAACGCCCTTTCCATAGGTTTTCGTTCCCACGATCATGCCGATGCCGTGATCTCGCAATGCAGCCGCCAGGATTTCGCACGAAGACGCGGTTTTCTTGTTTACTAGAACGGCGATGCTGAGCGGCTTGTTCTCCAGGCTCGCGGAAGCGTAATTGCGGAGGCCTTCGCTCTGGGTCAGAGTGCGCAGGAGAATTTTTGACTTCGGTAGGAAGATCTCAGCGACCCGCATGGACTCCACGAAAACTCCTCCACCATTGTTGCGCAGATCCAGAATCAATTTCGTGACGCCTTTCTTCTGCATCTCCCCGACCTTCTTACCCAGATCATTTGAAATTCCGGCGGCGAATGACTTGATGCGCGCATAGCCGATGTTGTCCGAAAGGATTTCGGTCTCCAGATTGACGACTTTGAATTTCTCTCTGGTGAGGTTGACCGTAAAAGATTTGATGTCGCGCACGATGGTGAGGTCAACGGAACTGCCCACCTCGCCGTTCATCAGGCCATCGATTTTGCGAACGGCCAACCCCTTCAGCGCCTTGCCATCGATGCGCAGGATTCGATCGAAAGGCTGAACGATGCCTTCCGCTGGCGAACCAGGAAGGATGGTGCTCACGGTAAGGCTGCCATCGTTTCCGTTGAACGAACTTTTGATTCCGAGCGATACCTGCTCCCCTTTGAGAGCGTTGGATACCTTTCCGTACTGCGGGGGAGTCCAGATCGCGCCGAGCTCGGGATGCTCCGGCGGAGAGACATGACGCAGCATGCCCTGAATGGCGGCCCAGTAGAGCGCCTTCTCAGTGATGTGATTCGAATAGTAGTTGTCGATGATGAGCTGCCTGGTCTCCTCAAATGCCTCCTTCGGATTCTTGAAGGCGTGGTCGATATCGATCTTAAAGAGAGGTTTATACTGACTCTTCTTGCGTTCTTTCTTGGGCGGATCGGTCTTGGGCTCTGCCTCTTTTTTTTCGCTTTCAGTTTTTGCCTCGGATTCGGTTTTGTCTTTGGTTTCCGTGCCCGGCTTTTTTTTGGTCTTGGGTGGCGCCTCCTTGGTTGCCTGGGCTGACAGTTGAGCTTGCAGCAGCAGGAGGAGGGGCAGGCATTGGATCGCTCTCTTCATGGTGTTTCCCTGAGGTTACAGTCGCTTCTGACGTTCAGATGTACCCGGGAATTCGAACACATGGGGAGATTAAACGCAAAGAGGAGGCGGGAGGAAGTGAATGGTGAATGGTGAATGGTGAATGGTGAATCCCTGAATCCGTGAACCGTGAATCGTGAGTCGTGAATGGTGAATCGTGAATCGTGAATCCTGAATCGGTGAATCATGAATCGTGAATCCGTGAATCGTGAATCGTGAATCGTGAATCGTGAATCGTGAATCGGTGAATCATGAATCGTGAATCCGTGAATCGTGAATCCCGATTCCTGATTCCTGCCCGTCGAATCCCTGAATTTGCAGGCATCCGGGTTGAAACAACGCGTCTTCATACTTATGTTGCGCGACACTTGTTTGGCGGGCGCATTGTAAGGAGTTGTTCATGGACAAAGGAACACTGGTTGGGCACGTTGCACGGGAGTTGAAACTTCCGGCGAAGCGTGTCCGCCACATTATTGCCCTGTTGGAAGACGGGTGCAGCGTTCCATTCATTGCCCGGTTTCGGAAGGATATGACCGGCAATCTGGGCGAGGGTGCGATACGCCGTGTTCACGACGCTTTGACCGAGTTTGGTGAACTGCAGGGCAGAAAGGCCGAGCTGCTTGCGGAGTTGGAACAGAAGGAAGAGCTCACGGACGACCTGCGTCGCAGGATCGAAAGAGCGCCTACCATCGAAATGCTTGAGGATACTACCCAGGTTGGTCTGGACAGGGGGCCAGCCGAACGGGCGCAATCGCTCGGGCTGACACAGCTCGCAATGATGATGAGGATGCAGCTGAATCCCTGGCGCGATATCCAGTCGCTCGCGCAGCGGCTGGCTGATCCTGAGAAGGGCATTGCCGATGCGGACGCCGCGATTCAAGGCGCACTTGACATTATCGCCTTGCAGATTGCGGAAGACCCGGAACACCGGAAGTTCTTCAATGAGTACGCATTCAAGCGGGCACGAGTGGTCTCCAAAGTCATCGAAGGCAAAGAGGAAGAAGGCAAGTCGTTCAGACAGTATTTTGACTTTTCCGAATCGTTCCGAGAGGTCACCGGACGGCAGATTCTGAGTGTCCGCCGGGGCGCATCGCTTGGCTTTCTGACCTTCGAAATACAGGTGAGTGTCGAACGGGCTATTAAACATTTCAGCGAGCGTTTCATACACACGACAGATGAAGGGATGGTCGAACATCTTGGCCGCGCGGTGCAGCAGGTTTTTGAGAAGACACTCTTCCCTCCAATACTCGAGCGCATGCGGCAGATCGTGTTTCGTGAAGCGGATATGGAGGCCGTCATGACCTGCATTAAGAACCTTCGCAATCTCCTCCTTGCGCCTCCGGGACGAGGTATGCGTGTGCTTGGTATCGACCCCGCGTTCAAAGGGGGCTGCCGCATCGCCGCGCTGGATGAGAACGGCAACGTGCTGGAGACTTCGACGATTTACCTGGGCCAGTCCAAAAAGCGAAAGGAGACCGGCCGCGAACGCATTCAGCAGCTTGTCAACACGCACAAGATCGAGGCCATCAGCATTGGCAAAGGCACCGGCCACCGCCAGGTGGAGGACATCGTCCAGGCTGTTACCTCAACCCCGGACGGAAAGATCTTGAAGGCTGTTACCAATCGCTCCGGCGCGGCTGAATATGCAAATTCTGAATCAGGCGCGGCGGATCTTCCCGGGCTGGAAGAGGCCTGCCGAGTTGCCACAAGCATAGGGCGGCGATTTCAAGATCCGTTATTTGAGATGGCCAAGGTGGAGGCATTCCAATTACAGGTCGGGCCCTATCAGTCGGAGGTATGCCAGGATCTGCTTCGCACGAAGATGAATGAGGTGATGGAATCCTGCATCAGCCTGGTCGGCCTGGATTTGAACACGGCCACGCCAGTGCTTCTCTCGAGGCTGCCCGGAGTCTCTGCTGAACTGGCCCAGGCCATCGCCGCGCGCCGTGAGCAAAACCCATTCAAGAATTTAGAAGAACTCAAAACCATCGAAGGAATCGACGAGAGAGTCTTTCAACAGTTCGCTGGTTTCGTTCGTATCGCAGATGGCGACGAGCCCCTCGACCGTACGGGCATCCATCCCGAAAGCTATGAGGTCGTCCGGCGGATTGCTTCTGAAATTGAAGCCGATACCGGGTCTCTGATTGGTAACGCCGAGCTCATCGAAAAAATTGACTGGGAAAAATACGTCACCGAAGAAGTCGGCCGGAGGACACTCAAAGGTATTCGGCACGAGCTCCTGAAGCCCGGACAGGACCCGAGAGACGAGTTGCAGAAAGAACTGTTCGAAGTCGGCCTTCAGAGCGCTGCACAATTGAGCGAAGGGATGATCCTGCCAGGCACGGTGACAAACGTGACCAAGTTCGGCGCTTTCATCGACCTCGGAGCACGGCTCGAAGGGCTCGTACACGTCTCACAGTTGTCCAAACGTTTCGTGAAAGATCCGACGCGAGTTGTCCACATCGGAGAACGCGTCATGGTAAAAGTTCTGAGGATTGACAAAGAGAAGGACCGGATCAGCCTCAGCATCAAGCAGGCAAAAGGTAAGCACCCAAGCCCTATCCCGCCGTTAGAGACAGTACAGCCACCACCGCCTGCAGCGGCACCACAACCTGCATCAGCAGCAACACCGGAATCACAGGCCGCTGGGGCAACGGGCGAGGTCGCAACTGGCATCGCCACACCAGACGCAACGTCTGATTCAGGCGGCAAGCAACCGGATTCAGATAGCCCGGCCGCTGCTGGGGCCGATGAAGCACCGCGCGAGGACAGTCCGGTCCAGCAGCAAGCAGCCGAATCCAAACCAGCCGAAGCGCCCCCCGCACCGTCCACCGAATCCGATC
>Ga0187827_10003587_pt1 | contig 19949 bp, 18 predicted proteins | sample ETNtaG_39_FD_167969 | JGI IMG/M metagenome (GOLD analysis project Ga0187827, IMG submission 167969) | Marine microbial and viral communities from oxygen minimum zone, Eastern Pacific Ocean - ETNP2014_SV_150_PacBio MetaG (Illumina Assembly) | ecosystem: Environmental > Aquatic > Marine > Hypoxic... | reverse complement strand
GCTTTTCATGGGGTTGATTTTGTTATACATGCTGCCGCTTTGAAACAAGTTCCGGCTGCAGAATACAACCCTTTTGAGGCGGTTAAAACAAATATAATTGGTGCAGAGAATGTTATCAATGTTGCGATTGATCAGGGAGTAAAAAAAATTATTGCCTTAAGTACAGATAAAGCAGCCAACCCAATAAACCTTTATGGTTCTACAAAGCTTTGTTCGGACAAATTGTTTATAGCAGGAAACTCTTATGTAGAGCGTGATCATAGTATTTTTAGTGTAGTTCGTTATGGGAATGTTGTTGGAAGTCGTGGAAGTGTAATTCCCTTTTTTCTTAAACAAAAAGAAAAGGGCATACTCCCTATAACTGATTCACGGATGACACGGTTCTGGATTACAGTTGAGCAAGGGGTGGATTTTGTCCTGAATTGTCTAGAACAAATGATTGGTGGTGAGCTTTTTGTGCCTAAAATTCCAAGTATGAATATAATGGATTTAGCAAAGGCAATAGCTCCGGAATGTAAAACGGAAATAGTTGGTGTTCGTCCTGGTGAAAAGCTGCATGAAGTTATGGTAACCAGAGATGATGCAAGGAGGACCCTTGAATATAAAGATCATTATGTAGTACAGCCTGATTTTCAATTTTGGGGGAGTCGATTTAAATGTAATGGAGGAACTCCGCTCCCGGAAGACTTTGAGTATAATTCAGGAACAAATCCATGGTTTCTTACTATTGCTGAGATGAGGGAAATGGTAGAGGGCATAGCGATTTAGAATTTATATGTTATTTGTGTTCTGTAATTTGGTATTTATTGATCTATTTGGTCCTTGCTTGTTGAGTTAGGTCTTATAAATCTTGTTTGTGGAGGAGGTAGAAAATGCAAACATATAGTTATGATGTGACAATTAAAGAAGACGGTTGCCTTGATCTTCATACAAAAATTCCTGAGATAAAAAGGGAAAAGGTAAGGATAATTGTGGTTGGGCCTTACACAGATGAAAGAGGTCTTGCTACTGAAGAGATTATAAAGGTTGTTGATGAGGATTGGATCGAGTGGTATGGTCCAGAAGAGGATATATACGATGAATACAGAAAGTACCTTCCAGAAAGGTAGCATTTACTTGTTGGAATTTCCATTCCCAGATCTAAAAAGTTCGAAAATACGCCCTGTTGTTGTTCTTTGTGAAGAAGAAAGATTTAATGATGTGACGATTATGGCTATATCATCTATGGCTAACAAAAAGAATGAACCTCATACTATCCTTCTCTCTTCTGAACATAGGGACTTTAACAAGACAGGTTTAAAAAAAGAATCTGTAATATTACCCTGGAGGACTGCTACAATTAAGAAGAATAGGCTTTTTTATAGATTGGGTTGCTTGACTCAGAGATATATGGATGAATTAGATATAATGCTCTTAAATAAACTTAAGATAGGATATGAAACTAATAAAAGGGAAAACTATATTTCTTACGGACGGCAGTCTATAGATGATAGAGATATCTTTTCAGTTGTTAAGACATTAAGGTCTGATTATTTAACTCAAGGACCAAAAATTAAACAATTTGAAGAGTTCCTAGCCGAATACTGTGGTGCAAAATATGCTGTAGCAGTTTCAAGCGGAACGGCCGCCCTTCATATTGCATGTCTGGCAGCAGGGCTTGGAAAAGACGATACATTATGGACATCACCTAACTCATTTGTTGCTTCAGCAAATTGTGCATTATATTGTAGCGCTAAGCCGGATTTTGTAGATATAAATTTTCTTACATACAATATGGATGTTGATAAGCTAGAGGCGAAACTGATTGAGGCCGCTAAAACAGACGCTCTTCCTAAAATTGTAATACCGGTTCATTTTGCCGGTCAATCCTGTGAAATGGAGCAAATTTATGAACTGAGCAAAAAATATAATTTCAAGATAATTGAAGATGCTTGTCATGCCCTTGGAGGAAGTTATAAACATAATAAAATAGGTTCATGTGAATTTTCTGATATGACGGTCTTCAGTTTTCATCCGGTTAAAACACTCACTACCGGTGAGGGAGGCATGATATTGACTAATAATGAAGGATTATACGAGAAACTCCTTCCTTTACGAACTCATGGCATTACAAGAGAGTCTAAATTCATGGAAGGGAATCCTGATGACCCATGGTATTATGAACAAATAGATCTTGGAATGAACTACAGGATAACTGATATTCAGGCTTCACTTGGTATAAGTCAGCTCACACGCTTAGATGAATTTGTTTCAAGACGTCATGAACTGGCCAAAAGATACAATGAAGCCTTTTCTGATTTGCCTATCACAACACCATATATGCATCCAGAGACATATTCAGCGTTTCATTTATACGTTATAAGATTGAAATTAAATGAGATCAAAAAGACCAGAAAAGAGGTTTTTGAATTTTTACGTAAAAAAGGGATAGGTCTTAATGTCCATTATATTCCTGTGCACATTCAGCCATACTATAAGAAACAAGGATTTGAATATGGTCAATACCCGGAAGCCGAGAATTATTATGAAGAGGCAATAACACTTCCACTATATCCTTTAATGACAGAAATGGAACAAAATAGGGTTATCGAATCTTTGTACGAATCATTAAAACGAAGAGGCTTATTATAGTTCAAGTCCGCATGACCTTCACTAGATTGCTTGGTATAAAATAATGAAAATAGTTTATGATAAAACGCGAGGAACCTGATTTTATAGTTTGTATAGGATATTATTGAGAAAACAGAATACAAAAGAAAATTGTTTTACTTATGTTTTTAAATCGGTAAAGAATTAGTATATGAATACTATTTTAGTAATTGCAGCTCATCCTGACGATGAAGTACTAGGCTGTGGTGGTACTGTCGCAAGATTTGAAGCTGAAGGCGACAAGGTATATACATTGATATTGGGTGAGGGTATTACAGCAAGGGATGCTTCTAGCGACCAGCATAAAAGAGAAGAGGGGATTAGGGGGTTAAAGAAACAGGCAGAAGCTGCTAACAAGATATTGGGAGTGAAAAAGGTATATACTTTTGATTTTCCTGATAACAGATTTGACACAGTGGCATTGTTAGAAATCATAAAAGTTATTGAAAAGGTTAAAAAAGATGTTAAACCTGACGTTGTATTTACACACCTTTATGGAGACTTGAATATTGATCATCAGATAACCTTTAAAGCAGTTATGGCTGCATGTAGACCTACAAAAGATGAGAGTGTAAAGGAGATTTATTCATTCGAAATACCATCATCTACTGAATGGAATGCCCCTTCTTCTTTAACATATTTTATGCCTGATTATTTTGTGGATGTAAGTAGAAGCCTAAAAGTAAAAATCAATGCGTTAAAAGAATATGAAACAGAATTAAGAGATTTTCCACATCCCCGTTCTTTAAAGGCAGTAGAACTCAATGCTAAGCTGTGGGGAGTAAAGATGGGGTTTGAGGCTGCCGAGGCGTTTAAGACTATCAGGATAAGAACATAGATAGTTTATTTTAACCAGGAGTTGGCCTCCTTATGAAGAAACTTATTATAGTTCAAGCCCGTATGACTTCTACCAGATTGCCTGGTAAAGTAATGGAAATAGTTTGTGATAAGCCTATTTTGGAACACCTTATTAACAGGCTGAAAACAATTAGATCAGCCGACCAAATTGTAATTGCTACAACAGTTAACGATACAGATAATCAAATTGTAAACCTTTGTAAAAAGCTTGATACTCTTTACTATAGAGGTTCTGAAGAAGATGTACTGGGGCGATATTATGAAGCGGCAGTTGAATACGGAGGAGAAGTAATCATTCGTATAACTTCTGACTGCCCTGTAATCGATCCTGAAGTTGTTGACTATTTGATAAAATTTTATACAAACAATATAGAAAAGTATGACTATGTGTCGAATACTTTGAAACGTTCATATCCAAGGGGAATGGATACCGAAATAATTTCTTTCAAGATCCTTAAGGACGCCCATTTCAATGCTTATGACCCTATTGATAGAGAGCATGTAACTCCTTATATAACAAAGAAACAGCACCAGTTCCGGCTCCATAACATTCTTTATGATATAGATATGAGTAGATATCGATGGACTGTAGATACGCCCGAGGATTTGGAGTTAATAACAAGAATATATGATGCTTTGTATTATAAAAATCCTTTATTTTCTTTAAATGATATTCTTGATCTAATGACGCGTAATCCTGAATGGGAAGCTATAAATACACATTTTTGAGCGAAAGAAGTACAAGTAATGTTAAAGTAAATTAGAGTAATCTGATACTTTAATGTTGCGTTTGTTATGGAAAAACCGAAGACAGAACAAGAAGAGTTTTGGCAAAGTGAGTTTGGTGATGATTATGTAAAGAAAAGAGATAAACCTTGTTCTCTTTCTAACAATTTATCATTGTTTTCGAAAATACTTTTACGAACTGAATCAATAAAGTCAGTAATTGAGTTTGGTGCAAACCTTGGTAGGAATTTGGTTGTAATAAAGGAGCTCATGCCCCATGCTGAGCTCTCAGCAGTAGAAATTAATCAGAAAGCTGTTGGGAAATTGAAATTATTAGAGCTTGAGAGAATTTATTGCCAATCAATACTTGATTTTAGCGTTGATTACGAACGTGATTTTGTGTTCACCAAAGGTGTGCTGATTCATATAAATCCTGACAGATTACAGGATGTTTATGATTTGCTTTATAAAACAAGCAGACGTTATATCTGTTTGGCTGAATATTATAATCCTACGGCAGTAGAAATTGATTATAAAGATTTTAAGAATAAGATGTTTAAGCGTGATTTTGCCGGTGAAATGCTGGATAGATTTAAAGACCTGATTCTGTTGGATTATGGATTTATTTATCATAGAGATAATAATTTTCCTCAGGATGATATAACATGGTTTTTAATGGAAAAGCGATAAGTAATAACATTATATTACGATTAGCGGTTAAAGAAGATTGCAAGTGTGTTTATGAGTGGCGGAACCATCCGGGTATCAGAAAGGACTTTTTTAATCCCTCTCCCATTTCATTCAAAGATCATGAACTATGGTTTACAAATGCTTTGAATTCTGAAAGTATTGAATTATTGATAGGTATGGATAAAGACGATCCTGTTGGATCATTAAGATACGATATTCATGGCGATAAGGCAGAAGTCTCTGTTTATGTTAAGCCAGGTTTTCATGGCAAAGGGATTGGAACAGAAATTTTAATGAAAGGGAATGCTTGGTTAAAAGAAAACATGCCTGAAACTAAAAATATTTTTGCTAAAATAATTTCAAAAAATACATCTTCAGTTAAAGCCTTTAAAAAGGCTGGCTATATAAAAAGTCATGTGTCATACGTTTTTTGTTTGAAAGAAGGCGACAAGTAAATGGTTGATAAGGAAAAGTTAAGAAAGGTTCTGAAAGTGTATGGTGATAAGTGTCATGAACTTAGAACTGTTTTAGGAAAATGGATGCAAAAAGAGAATGTGGCGGACAGTTTTCTTGAAATTGAGGTTCCTACCCGTGTGTTTATTGAACCTACAAACAGATGTAATCTGAAGTGCACTTACTGTGCTCATACAGTAATGGGAAGAGATAACATTTCTATGGATATTGAGAAGTATAAACAAATAGTAGACTGCTTACCTGATGGATCTTATATTACCGTGACTGGTAACGGGGAGCCATTATTAAACATTCATATTTATGACATGTTAACGTATGCTATTAAAAAGGGGTTTGAGGTGGGTGTTTTCACGAATGGGTCCCTTCTTACTGACAATAACTCGAGAAAACTACTGAAAACCGGTGTAAAACGTGTTCAGATATCTTTTGATACAGTGAATAAAAAGGTTTTTGACAAAGTTCAGGGTGGTTCTAATAGTTTTGAAAGGAACTTATATAAAATATTGAGGTTTCTTTATATTGCAAGAAAAGAATCAAAATCAAATGTATTTATAACCCTTTCCAGTGTATTAACCAAAGAAGTAAAGAAGTATAACAGAAAAAGCAAAATATTTTGGAACTTGATGCCTATTGACAATTATTACGAAGGAGAACTTCTCTCTCTTCAGCAGGATTCACAGTTATATAGTGAAATAGACTTTGATGAAAATGAGGAGTGGAAGGTTTGTGTTAATCCGTGGATAGTTTTAAAGTTTAATGCTGATGGAAGTGTGAATGCTTGTCCTATGGATTTCTCAAGTAAATACAGTATTGGAAACATTAATGAACAAAATGCCAGGGAAATTATGAATTCAGAGAAGGCGATCAGGTTACGAAGGGCCCTCTACGAAAAGGACATCGGCTTTTTATCAGAAATCGGATATGATTGTCATAAGTGCAATGCATGGAGGACCGGTATTGATCATAACATTGAAGATTATCTGAATTCTACAATGCCAATTACTACTGGATTGGTACTCAATGAGATTTCTAATGAGAGGTGTTATTCTCTTGGAAATCTGGAACGTCTTATTTCTGATTATTCTCTGGATAAAGTTGAGGAGTTGACAAAGAACTGATTAACCTCAACTTGCTATGTGCCTACGTTATTTCCCATTTCCACTTAACTAACTTGTGAAAAATAACATATACCATGGAGGCATTGAATTCCGTATTCTTAATTTTTTTTGTGGGTCTATGAATAGACTATATTTAACATGTCTATAGCTTATGAGGAAATCATTAATGAGAATAAAGCATTCATTATAGCTGAAATAGGTGCAAACCATAACTGTGAAATTAGTCTGGCTTATGAACTGATTGATGCTGCCTTTGAATCCGGGGCCGATGCTGTTAAATTTCAATCAATTCAGATAAACGAACTTTATTATTTACCCAATGAGGCTACAAAAAGTCTGCACAGTAAACTTGACCTTGATGGAGACTGGTTTTCTAAATTAAAAGAGTATAGTGATAAGAGAGGAATAATATTCTTTTCTTCTCCTACTTATCTTAAAGCGGTTGATACGATGGAAGAGTTGGGTGTGGATATTTATAAACTCGCATCTGCGCAGATAGGAACATTTCCACAGATTATAGAAAAAGTCGCGAAATTACAAAAAACAACCTTGCTTTCAACAGGGTTGGTAACATATGGTGGACTTGAGAAGGTTGTAAAAATCTTCAAGGCCTGTAAAAATAATAAATTTGTAATTCTTCACTGTAACAGCATTTACCCTACTCCTTACGAAAAAGTCGATCTTAACCTGATAAATGTTTATAGAAACATGTTTGGAAAGCCTGTGGGTTATTCAGATCACACATCGGATATCTATATACCCATAGCCGCTGTTAGTATGGGGGCATGTGTTATTGAAAAACATTTCACATTAGATAGGCAAAAAGCTACCCCTGACGCTTGTGTGTCTTTAGAGCCAGATGAATTTAATAAAATGGTGACTGGCATAAGGAATGTTGAGCAGGCATTAAAAGGCGGCGAGAGAACAGAAATTCACAATGAAGAGAAGAAGTTCAAAAATAGTATTATTTATAGATTAATTCTAGAAAGAGATAAGAGGCAGGGTGAGGGTTTCGATATAGAGGATTTTGTATTTAAGAGGCACCCAAATGGTATTGATTGTAGAGATATTGAGTATGTGATAAAGTTTTTTAAAGCAAAAGCAGATATTAGTAAAGGAGTCATATTAAGTTGGGGCCTGTTAGAGGGTAAAGAGTGAGAAAAAACAAAAAAATTATTGTGATTAACCTTGGCTGGGAACAAGAACCTTTGCTCGACAAGATTAGCGAAGATGGTTATGAAATTTATGGAATTCATTATACTGAAGATTATTATAAGGTGCCAAAGTATAAAGATGTTTTGATAACAAGCTTAAGAGATTTAATCAAAATATTAAAATATGCTGAAAAAATTAAGCCGGACGCGGTAATTTCAGATCAATGTGATTATTCGTATTTTGCACAAAGCATTATTGCAGAAAGGCTTAATCTTTCTGGTCCAAGAATTAAAGAAGCACAGATTGCTACTAACAAATATCTGCAAAGAGTAAAGGCAAAAGAAGAAGGAATAAATGTCCCTGAGTTTAGACTGTGTACTTCAATTGATAATGTTTATGAATTTATCAGAGAATTTGGTTTGCCTGTGATTACAAAGCCTGTTGATAATAGGGGAAGTTTTGGCGTTAATAAAATAAAGAATGAGAGTGATATAGATCATGCATTTTACGACGCCGTCGTAAACAGCCACTCAAGAGTAATACTGGTTGAAAGGTTTATTGAGGGCATGCATGTTACTGTAGATGGCTATGTGTTTAAAAAACAGGGGGCAACTTCCCTGGGTGTAGCCACAAAGAAAAAGTTTGATGATAAGGGTGGAATAATCGATAGTGAAATAATATATCCGGGTGATTTATCATCAAAACTGTATAAAGAATGCATGCTTTTTGCTGAAGAGGTAGCGAAGGTCTGTGGTTTCGATTTTGGATTTACTCACGGAGAATTTATCGTAACGGAAGATGAGGAGATATATTTAACTGAAGTTGCTAATAGGGGTGGGGGAGTATATACCTCAGAGGTTATATTGCCGAACTTCACCGGTATGGATATCGTTAAAATCTATCTTAACGATGTGCTTGGTGAGCCTTTAGAGGTAGATTTAGAAAAATTATCTCAAAAGCCTACCATAATGAAGTTTTTCTCTTTTGCCAATTTGAAGAACGGTATAGTGAAGAATATCAAGGGTATAGACAGACTTCAACAAAATCCTAACGTCCTTAAATTGAAACTCATGTTGAGGAAGGGGAACCATATCAAACAGATAAAAAGTGGTCCAGATAGGCACGGCACAATTATAGTGACATCAAGGAAAAAAGAAGAATTGTATGCAAAACTAGATGAAGCCATATCATCTTTGAAGGTTGAGGTTGAATAAGGTAAGCATATTAGAGTGTACGTTCAGGGACGGATTATATATTCTGGACTTCATGATTTCTCCTGACACTGTTTTTAACTTTGTTAGAAGACTGTCCGATACAGGATTTGAACATATTGAGATTGGTCATGGGCTTGGCCTAGGAGCCTATAGGAAATATTCATCCGGATTTACCGACGAAGAGTTACTGAATGCTTTCCCGGAATTACTTAAAGACAAGAAGTTGTTTTGCTTCTTTATCCCCTATATTGGTGAAATTGATGATTTAAAAAGAGCAAGAGAACACGGGCTTTATGGGGTTAGAATCGGCACGGAGCCAATTTATATTCAAAAATATGCCGGGGTTATAGAAAAAGCAAAGAGTATGGGGTTCTTTGTTGCGCTTAATTTAATGAAGAGCTATGCAATAGAACCTGAAAAACTTGCGAGTTATCTAAAGAGTGTTAACGAAATAGTTGATATTGTTTATATCGTTGACTCTGCAGGCAATATGACCCCAAAGGTACTAAAAAATTATATTTCCGCGCTTAATGAATCCTTTGGAGAGATAAGATTAGGATTTCATGGCCATAACAACCTGAATTTATCTGTTGCCAATGCGCTGGTTGCTGTAGAAAATGGAGTAGAGTTTATTGATACTACTCTTGGAGGAATTGGGAGAAGCGGGGGGAATGTTCCCACAGAAACTATGCTTGCGGTTCTAAATAAAGAGAATTGCTCAAATAATGATAACATGTTTTTGGAAACTATAGAAATATCTAAGAAATTTAAAGAAATTTTATCTATCAAAGGCAGAACGTTTAGTGTTAGAGAAGAGGATATTGTCTTTGGATATGCGGGTTTCCATTCTGCCTTTGAAACAATGGTAAAAGAGTTTACAGAGAAAAAAGGGTTGGATTTTAACAAGTTTGTTATCGCTGTTTCTAAAATTGAGAAAAATGAATTAACAGAGGATATATTGTCTGAAATAGCAAATAAGATGAATCGATGATATTAGATAATGCATAATTTTTGAAAGATACAATAGGGATACTTATAGATTAACAATATGAAGGTCTTTGATTTTAATACTCACCTGCCATATCCTATCGGAGAGATTGATAAGATGACAATCTACGATCTAAATATGTCTGCTGAAGAGCTTTATTCTTGTTATACAATGCATAGAGAAGATAATAATAATTGGCCGGAATCAGCAAATTATATGTTATTCAACCAACATCTGTTTTCAGGAACGAATGTAGATAGGTTTATTAGGAAAGTAAAGGGAGATGGTAGAGATAATTATCTTACAGCACTTATAGATTTTAGAAATAAAGCTATATATGATTACATGGATGAAGCTATTATCAGAGGTATTGACTGTATTAAGTTTCATTCATATGTACAAAGAATTGTAAAAAGTGATTATCCCGATGTTCTAAAGGTTTGTGAGTACGCAGAGGAAAAAAACTTGATTATATGTGTAGATACAAGCTATGGAACTTCAAAAATGTTTGTATATGATAATCTTGAACTGGTAGCGTTTATTTCCGAGTCTATAACAAAAGTACCGATTGTTTTGTTGCACAGCGGTGGTGTAAGAGTTTTAAAGGCATTATTACTTGCTGAAGATAAGAAGAATATATTTTTAGAAACATCTTTGTCGATCCCTTATTTTGCCGGCTCATCAGTGGAACAGGACTTTGCTTTTGTCTATAAAAAAATCGGCTGTGAAAGGGTCTTATATGGTTCTGATTTTCCATATGTACCACTTGATGAATCATTGAATTGTACTGGTAAATTCTTGGATAAATACAAGTTCAAGCCGGAACAAATAGAGAAGATAATGTTTAAGAATGCTATAAACATGAAAAACTATGGATAACGCCGTATTCTTAACGGAAGCCGGTCCCGGTGTAGGTTTTGGTCATCTGGTAAGGATGTCCGCCTTACGCTCATTTTTTATAAAAAAGGGAATAAAAACTTTATTATTATTAAAGCTTGCAGGCAATGAATATAATCAGCAGGATTATGGCAGTGATATTGAAATTGCAAATTGGCTTACTGACAGAAAAAGATTGAATGACTTGTCCTCATTTTTCCCTGTCGTAATTATTGATTCATATCTTGCCGCAGAGGAGTATTATGCCTTCCTTAAAACAGTTTTTAAAAAAGTTGTTGCTTTTGATGATTATAATCGAATCAAATATTCCGTAGATATGATAGTGAACTCTAACATTTATGGCGATTTAATGCATTATGGGAATCAGAGGTCAAAAGTTATAGGCGGGCGGAATTACGTTATAATTCGAGAAGCTATTTTAGAACACAAAGATGTTTTTAAATTAAAGAGTGATGTTTATAGAATACTTATCACAATAGGTGGAAGTGATTATAGAAAATTATTACCAAGAATTATTGATGCAATAAAGAAATTACATTATGAAATACTTGTTGTTGCGGCAAATGATAGCTATAAACATCATTTAGAAAAAACATTTAAAGCAAAGAATTTAACAACTTATGGGTGTCTGAGTGCTAAGGAAATGGCTTCTTTGTTACTGAATGCTGATATAGCAATATCTTCTGCTGGTCAAACATTAAATGAGCTTGCTTTTTTGGGAATACCAACTATTGCGATTCTTATGGATAAAGACCAAGTCTATAATATGGAGGCATATTATAAAAGTGGGTTCCTATTGGAGAAACTGAAATGGGACGATGTAGGTCTAATCTCCAGGATATTGGAATTGTTGAAGAAGATGAAGAGTAACGATTTGAGATCTTATTTATCCAATAAAAGTAGAGATCTATTTAACGGAAGAGGCTTGGAAAATCTTTTTCACGTCATTTATGCCACAGCAAGGCACTGACTAAATCCTTTAAAATATCTATTCTCCTTGTGGCTGTGAAATGTGAATATTTATCATTTAACCGTGTATGAATAACGCTTATCCAATAGATATTAATGGGATAAAAAGCATTGGTATAGAAGACTGGCTACTGAACTATTACGTACCCGTTACGGGAAAAGAGTTTTACGAAATTCATAATAGCGTATTGCATTCTTATTTATCAGAGCTTAAAAGCTGTAATGACGGAATTGCTTATTCGATAGGTATCGCATGTTTGAACATTATTCCAAATGGCGTCTCTAACTTTCTGACAGAAATATATGGCTTATTACGTTTAAAGGAAAGAGGGTGTAAATATTTAGTGGGAGATGAGAAGAGCGGTATTTCCTTCAATACATCATCACTTAGTTTCTCACGGTTGGATTTAATAAATTTGGCGGAAAAGTATATTACCGAGTTGAATACTCGTGAGAGAATCAAAAATATCTTAAGAACATTGAAATATAACCTTACTACGCCTTATTTATTAAATAAAGACTGCTTTAAAAATGTTGTAGATCCTCATTATTTTATTGGGTATAGAGCACAACAAGAGGTCGTTTCTTTTTGTAAAGAGAGTGCGGTAGCTCCAATTCATCTGTCTCCAATGTTATTTATTAGGAGCCAATTTAAAGATTTGAACTTAGAACCTCAATTGTCTCAATTAATAGAGTTTTTAAATAACTTTTTATTACTTGTTAAAGAGAAATATTCAATTATTAATGAAAGTAGATTTGTTTTTTTAAGGGATACTTTTGAAAAAGCGTTGAAATACATCCTAATTATTTTTAAACAAAACCTTAATGTGTTAATAAAACACAAACCTGCAAGACTCCTCGCAACCGGATTGGGCCACCCTATTCATAGACTGTTTTGTTCTGCATGGAGGTATTCAGGAGGTAAAGTAATTGGGTTTGCTCATGGTAACGCTTATAGTCATAGTTATATGCCCAACACAATCAAGTTTATGCCTTTGGTGAATGAATACGTAACATCATCGCAAGGGCATGCTGAAATAGTTAAACAGGCAGCAAAGGATTTTTTCCCAGATCTTGAGGCGCCTGGGGTTGCGTATGTAAAAGATGAATTTTACAAAAATAAGTTTAGGCAATTTGAAAATGATTTGACCGTCTCGAAAATAAAGAAAGTTATGGTAGTTGGTTCAGTTGTAAAAAACTTCTTTGCTATAGATGCTGAAATTCATAATTTTGCCTCTCTATATAACGATCTCCAGCTTATAAAACTTTTAAAGAGAAAAGGTTATCGGGTAATATACAAACCACGTCTAGAAACCATAAATGAAATCGAAGGAATTTTTGAAAATTACGCGGATTTAGTTTTGAAGGAAAGATTTGAAGACGTATTTAAATATGCGGATTGCCTTCTTTTTTCGATTCCATACAGTACTACATTTGGATTTTCATTACTTACGAATAAGCCTATAGTCTTAATAAATTCACAAGGATACACCTGGTACCCAAGAGTTTTTGAATTAATGAAAAAAAGATGTAGTATTGTTAATGCAACATCAGTTGACGGAAAAACTATTTTTAATGAAAATGAATTGATCGATTCCGTAGAATCGTCTATTAATAATGTTAATTACGACATATTATATGAGTTTGCTTTTTAGTTGTTTTCATGCAAATTAAAATGCTGATTAAATTCTTAATTAATGACCTAATGGGAGATTAATGATTTATGAAAGATAAAACGCCTAATGTTGGAGATTCAATAAAAGCGGAAAATGCCAATTGGTCTTTTGGTGGGAATGTAAGTAAAATTTTTGATTCTCATGTCTCTAAGTCGGTCCCTTTTTATCATGAGGGACATGAACTTATTGCTAAGGTGTCGGATTTTTTCCTGCACAACGACTCCGTCTGTTATGACCTGGGCTGTTCAACCGGGGAACTTGCCCAAATTCTCGCGAACAGAAATAAAAACAAGAACATAAAAATTATTGCCATTGATGGAGAAAGCGGAATGATCAAGGAGGCAAAACAAAAAAATAAAGAATTTAAAAATGTCAGTTTTATTAAATCAGATATTTTAGATGCTGAATTCAATGAGACCGACCTTATTATTTCTTATTATACGATGCAGTTTGTCAAACCTAAAAATAGACAGATTATTTTTGATCGTATATTTAATGCTTTGAATTGGGGTGGCGGTTTCCTTCTGTTTGAAAAGGTAAGAGCGCCAGATGCTCGTTTTCAGGACATGATGACTGCTATTTACAGAGATTACAAATTAAAAGCCGGTTATAGTCCTGATGAGGTTATTGCAAAAGATAGAAGCCTTAAAGGTGTTTTGGAGCCCTTTTCTACACAAGGTAACTTAGATTTACTAACTCGCGCAGGTTTTCAAGACATTATGACAATAATGAAGTATGTGTCATTTGAGGGGTTTTTAGCAATAAAATAGAGGAAGTGTGTTTATGTGCTTTAAAAGCATGTTATTATAATTATCCAATGCGAATATGTACGCTGCCGGCTATTCTGGTAGTAATTATTTTTAAAGGAGAATAACAAATTGAAAATTGCTTTTTTTCAACCATTACGAACTGGGACAAAAAGGCCTGACGCAGGTTTTAGTATTTTATATTTAGATTCATATCTTCGGAAATATGAACCTGATAAATATGAGTGTGATATCTTTTTCGTTGAAGAGAGTTTTGATTTTAGTGGATTAAGCAATGACTATGGTTTAGTTGGTATATCTTCTGTGAGTTGTACTTATGAAGCTGCTACACACATTGCTGAAAAAATAAAAAAGGTAAACCCTTCTATACCAATAGTGTTAGGAGGTGCACATATTTCTGCTTCTATTGAGTCCTTGAGAGACGTGTTTGATCTTGCTGTTATTGGCGAAGGAGAGGAAGTTATTCGGGATATATGTAATTTGATTTATAAAAATGGTAAAATTGATAAAGAGTCAATAAAAAGTATTCCAGGTTTAATATATAGAGACAATGATGAGGTGAAGCAAACACCACAGAGAATTAGTAAAATTGATATTAATGAAATACCATTCCCGGATCGTAAAAAGTTTGCTGAGCATTCACATATTCAATCTTTAATTACCTCTCGTGGATGTCCTTTTAAATGCCTATACTGTGCTAATGTTGTCTACAAAGGTATGGTTAGAGGTTATTCTGCAGAAAATATCTATAGAGAGTTACGAGAAATCTTAGATATAGTCCCAGAGACGCGTGTTATTGTGTTTAGAGATGATATTATTACCCTGAATGTTGATAAGCTAAGGATTTTATCTGAATTAATTTCTAATGATTCGGCTTTTAATGATGTTAAGTTTACTGGTTATGGCCACGTAAAATTTGTTAATGAAGAAGTTGTTAAACTGTTATTAAAAATGAATTTTAAAAAGATAGTATTTGGGTTTGAGTCTGTCTCCTCGAACTTCTTAGAAAAAATAAAAGGGGGCAACATAAAACCCGATGATATTATAAAGGCAATTGAATTGTGCCATAGGCTTGGTTTAAGATGTATGGGGAATTTTATGAATGGTTTTCCCAATGAAACTGAGGATGAAATTATAGAAAATTATAAATTCATTTTAGACAATTTGAAAAATGGCAAAATTTTTATGATACAAATTGCTATATTAATGCCATATCCGGAGACAGATTATTGGAGTATTGCTAAAGAGAAATATAATATAGAAGAGAAAGTATTTAATTGGAACAGAACTGAAAATCTTTCATATAACCAGGCATGGGAAATTTCAAATAAAAAACTTTCTGTTAAAGAATACTGGCAAATGAGAGAAGATTTAGGTTTGTTATATATAGGTAGTCAAGAAGCTAACAAAATGTGTGAAATTATAGACCGCTATGAAACGGAAATCTTCAACTTGGTAGAAAAAAATTATGATATAGATAGGGCCAATTGTTAAGTGTGATTTATTGCGATTTACATTTAACTGATTAAAAAAAGAGTCTATTTGGAATTAATTATCTTTAAGTTACTGATTGAAACTTCGCATCCTCCAAAGTAGCTAGGAGTTGGACAGATAAAGGGATTAGTGCTAATGGAATGTGAGCAAAACTCATTATTAAATAAAGTCCTTGTTTGTATTAGTAGCCTTCAAACAGTAATTTGTGATTGTATGATATTATAATGAATAAAAAGATTAGCCAGATAACTGTTTCTATAAATTCTACTATTAGAGAAACTATGATTTTAATCAATGATGCCTCTCTTAAAGGAGTTCCTTCAGGTATTGCGATTGTGACTACTTCTGATAATATATTGATCGGTATCGTAACGGATGGTGATATTAGAAGAGCACTGGTAAATAAGATTGATATGGAAACCCGAATTGAAGAAATAATGGTTAGAGATCCAATAACGGTCCCCAAGGGGCTTTCCGAATCAGAGATGTTTGAATTAGTTACAGAGAAGGCAAAAGCGTCTAACAGATTAACATCTGAAAAGGTTGATAAGGTCATTATTATAGATAATAAAAAAAGGGTTGATGATGTTATCAACTTGTTTGATTTGTGGGAGGCCTGTGATATAAAAAATAAAGATGTGCTTGTTGTGGGGCTTGGATATGTGGGGCTTACACTGTCTGCTGTATTGGCAGATGTTGGTTTTAAAGTAATAGGTTATGATATTAATAAAGATATTATGAAAAGCATAAAACAAGGTGAGCCTCCTTTTTTTGAGAAAGGTCTGTCGTCTCTTCTAAAATTCCACGTTAGCAACAAGAATCTCAGGACTGTGTCAACCCTGAAAAAGGGATTAGCAAATGTATTTATATTATGTGTTGGCACCCCTCTTGAGAAAAACAATAAACCAAGTCTTAAATTTATTAAAAATGCGGCTAAACTTGTCGGTAAAATACTGAAAAAAAGAGATTTGATTATCTTGAGATCGACCGTGCCTGTTGGAACCAGCCAAAATGTTGTTCTTCCAATCCTTGAGAAAGAATCCGGTTTAAGAGGGGGGGAAGATTTTTTTCTTTCCTTTGCACCTGAAAGAACTACGGAAGGAAACGCATTGATGGAATTACGATCTTTACCTCAAGTGATAGGAGGTCCTAATATCAGGAGTCTTAATCTTGCTTCAGAATTGTTTTCTAATCTTAATAAAACAATTGTCAGACTTTCATCATTAGAAGCTGCTGAAATGGTAAAGCTGATTAATAACGCCTTTAGAGACCTTTCTTTTGCTTTTTCTAATGAATTAGCTGTTATCAGTGACCAATGGAATCTGGATGTTGTTAACATCATAGAAGCAGCTAATGAGGGATATCCGAGAAATCATATTCCTGTGCCAAGTCCCGGCGTAGGTGGAGTTTGTTTAAAGAAGGATCCTTATATATATATAAACTCATTGAAGGATGAGAAAATCAAGGCAGGCCTATCATCACTTGGTAGAGAGATTAACGAATATATGCCAATGTTTGTTTCAAAGAAAATAGAGTCCTTTATAGATAATTATAAGAGGAGTGTTGATGTTAAAATATTTCTCATCGGTTTTGCTTTTAAAGGTGATCCAGAGACTTCCGACATGCGTGCTTCTACGAGCATTGATGTTTTTAATCTATTAAAGAATAATAATGGCTGGCAGTTATTTGGCTATGATCCTATTGTTAAAAGAAGTGAAATAGAAAAATTAGGCATAATGGGGTGTGGCTTAAGAGAAGGTTTTAAGAACGCTGATTGTGCTGTGTTTTTAAACAATCATAGCTCCTATAGAAGCATGGATATTCTTGGTCTAGCTGAAATAATGAACAAGCCCGCTTATCTTTTTGATGGATGGCATATTTTCCCACGTGAAGAGATTGAAAAAGTAAAAGGTATAGTTTATGGAGGACTAAGTGGAAAGAATTAAAGCAGTCGTGTTTGATTGGGATGGAACGGTTGTAGATACTATGCCGATAAAGATATGCAATGCATCAAACATTTTTTCGGAACAGTATGATGTTGATTCTGAGAGTATTGCTGAAAGTTATAGAAAATACTCTGGAATATCCCGTAGAGATTTGTTTGATCTAATCGCGAAGGAGAACATTGGAAGGGAGTTATCTAAAATTGAGTTTAACAGGTTAAGTTCGGAATTTACTTCAAGGAATGTTGAATCCTATAAAACAAATAAGGTATTTGACAACAATAATAGAAAGGTATTGGTAAAGATAAGAGAGCATGGATTTATGATGTTCATTTCCAGTTCCGCCAATAAAGATGAGATTGAAAAACTGGCTATGCTATTAGACCTGAAGAAATATTTCGAGGAAATACTAGGCTCCACCGGGCATTTTAAAAAAGGCATGGCCCATATAAACTATATTAAAAAGAAGTATGGACTTAAGACAACCCAGATAATGTTCGTAGGGGATGAAAGGGCAGATATGCGGCTGGCTGGCAGACTTGGCATAATGTGTGTGGGTGTTGTTAATAATAAAGAAAAGAATGAATTGAAAGAGGAATTTGGGGATTATGTAATACAAAAATTATCTTCACTTATGGAGATTTTGCCACGTGTATAGTATTATTATGGCAGGAGGAGAAGGTGGCAGGCTTTGGCCATTAAGTACTCCTGAAATCCCTAAAGCTCTAATGAAGATCTTTGAAGGAAAGACTCTCTTAGAGTTAACGATTGAAAGGCTGTTAAAGGTATCATCTCCTGGAAACATATTTATCGTCATTACTAAAAAGCTAGAAAAAAGCGTTAAAAAACTGCTTAAAACCTTCCCTCCTGACAATATTATAGTTGAGCCTGTTGGTAGAAATACAGCGCCATGTGTCACGCTTGCAGCAAGGAAAATATATGACCTGGATCATAATGCTGTCCTGGGAGTATTCCCTTCTGATCATATAATCTATGATCATGAATATTTCCAGAATTGTATTCGTCAAGGGAGGGAGATGGCTAGTCAGTTTGATAGTCTTGTGTTATTGGGGATGGTTCCCAATGTTCCTGCCACAGGATATGGCTATATTCAATTTAAAGAAAAAATAGACGTTGACAGTAGTTTTGAATGTTTCAAAGGAGTTGGTTTTATTGAAAAGCCAGATTTGGGTTCTGCAAAGAATATGTTATATAAACAAAATGTGTTATGGAATAGTGGTATTTATATAGGAAAGGCAAAAAAGTTTCTGGAAGAAACAAAGCATCATATTGCTGATGTTTATGAAAGTATTAATAAGTTCTATAATGATAGTGTTAAGCTAGAACATGAGTATAGAAAGTTTTCCTCTTTGTCTTTTGATCACGCTGTCTCCGAAAAGCTTAATGATTTCATTGTGATTTCAGTTAATATGAAAAGGATTGATGTTGGGAATTTAAACGCGTTTTATGAAATATGGGAAAGAGATCAAAATGGAAATGCGGTAAATGGAGACTATGTAGGAATTGAGTCTAGAAATAATATTATTTCTTCAAAAAAACCGGTTGTTCTTTTAGGGGTCAGCGACATGGTCATAGTTGATACGCCGGAAATGATTATGATATGCCCTAGAAATAATACATTTGATATTGATAACCTGAGAGAAAAATGGAAAAAAGCGCGTAGCGGGGCAAATTGATTTTTGAAAATTTCCATATAATTGATTAATGGTAAGTTGTCCGGTGAGTTAGATAATTGAGATGGTATTAAACATAAACCTATGAATCATGGCTATAGTTATTGCTGAATGTTGTCAGAACCATAATGGGAACACTGCTATTCTCAAAGATATGGTATGGTCTGCTGCTGAAGCCGATGCAGATTACATTAAGATTCAGACTGTTCATCCCGATGATCTTACATTCCGTGAGCGTTTTGAGAATGGTGTAGTTGAAAAGGGCTTGAGAAAGGTAATAAAACGGCCATATCAGTTGGAATATGATCGTTTAAAAGGTCTGGAACTAAATAAAGACGTGTATGCCTGGTTTGTAGAGGAATGTAAAAATGCCGGCATCAAGCCATTGACTACTGTTTTTACAACAGGTTGGGTTAAAGAGCTTGCAGGATTAGGCTGGGAGGATATTAAAATAGCAAGTTATGACTGTGCCAGCTATCCGTTATTACTTGCTGTTAAGAAACATTTTAATCATTTATTTGTCTCCACTGGAGCTACGTTTAATCATGAAATAGAAAAGGCTGTTAAAGTAATAAATGGCAAATCATTTTCATTTTTGCACTGTGTTACAATTTATCCTACTCCCTTGTCTGAATTA
>Ga0187827_10003584_pt1 | contig 19964 bp, 15 predicted proteins | sample ETNtaG_39_FD_167969 | JGI IMG/M metagenome (GOLD analysis project Ga0187827, IMG submission 167969) | Marine microbial and viral communities from oxygen minimum zone, Eastern Pacific Ocean - ETNP2014_SV_150_PacBio MetaG (Illumina Assembly) | ecosystem: Environmental > Aquatic > Marine > Hypoxic... | reverse complement strand
GGGATATAGCCTTCTTCAGTCCAACCCCTTGCTTGATAGTAGGATCTGATCATCATTCCAAGTTCCGATCCAGACAATTGGGCTCCATTATCAAGTGGTTCTGTCAAGATACGCTCAGGAAGCGTGTCGTCTTTGCGTTCCCATCCCTCTCGTATGTTAAAAAGCTTTTTAAGATTGTTAATCCTTTCACCGCATTTTCTGAGTTCATCCGCTGTCATGTTCCATCCGGTTATTTCATTTATAACCTCGGCAGATTCGCTATAAAAATCATCAAAGACTTTACGAACGAATTTACACCATATTAGCGAGTCCATAACAGCACTATAATCCTCGCCATCAGCAACCACGGCACCCTTGTCAAAGGACGCTTCAAATCTGTTTCCAGATTCAGAAAAATCATGTTCGTATGCTGAAGAGCGGTTATGACATGCACCTCTGGTACTTACAGCTAGGGCCAAAGCCATTGACTTCAAGGCTCTAGGCTCGTAACCAGGCATCTCCAGACCTTTGACGTGCATGGCAAAAGAGCGACTCTCCTTGGCAATAGACTCGCTAGCCTTTGCGGTCCCCTCCGCCAGCTTGTCTCCAACACCTGTCCGAAAAACTATCTTTTGGAGAAGATCGCTTATCGTTTTTGTACCCCTCTTACCAATCTCATCGTCCTTGACAAGATCCTTTTCCACACACTCCAGATACCAGGCAATAGTTACGCCAGCACTTATAGTGTCTATACCCATTTCATCACAGAAATGAGTATCTTTCAGCATAGATTCCCGATCGCTTAAGCCAACTAACGGGCCGAGGGCAAAGGCACTCTGGTATTCGAGACGAGTCCTTTGTCCATCACTGTTTGGTATTTCTACAAGCTTCTCACATCCTATTGTGCAATTTGCACAATGTGCTTTTTTTACCTTAGTCTGCTTATGAATGGATTCGCCAGAGAACTCGTCTATGTTTTTGATAGAACCCTTGCGGAAATTTAATGATGGCAGACTGCCGAGCCTGTTGAAAACTGCCGTGTTTGCCATAGTCCCCATGTTTCTATATTTTTCGGTGGCTTTCCCAATACTTTTCCTGCTTAATACCTTCCTCCTCACTCGCAATGCTTCCTCTTCCGCTGAATCAACTACAGATGAACCCCGAAACGAAATCGCTTTCAATTTCTTAGATCCCATAACAGCTCCCGTGCCCGTACGACCAGCTTGTCGGCCGCCATCATTACTGATGGTCGCGAAGCGAACAAGGTTTTCACCGGCAGGACCTATGCAAGCGATCCTGTGATCCTCCCCCAATTCGCTTTTCAAGTGAGATTCAGTCTCACTTGTAGTCAATCCAAGCAAATCTGAGCCTTCATAGAACCTAACACCATTTTCAGAAACACTAATAACCTTCCACTTCTCGGCCGCCCCTTTTATCACGACCGCATCGAACCCTGTCGCTTTTAATTCGGTTGCGAGGAAACTGGAGGACATTGAATCTCCTATGAATCCTGTTAAAGGCGATTTCGTAGCGACCGCAAATTTAGAAGATGTTGTAAGTTGAGTGCCAACTAGAGGGCTGGTGCAAAATATTAACGGATTATCTGGGTGATAGGGGTCTATACCTTCAGGACAATGCTGGTAAAGGAGCCATGCTGCAAGTCCTGTTCCTCCGATATATTTCCTCAGTATTTCTTGCGACAGACTTATAGTATCGCAACGCTCTTTTTTCAAATCTACCAGTAACACAAATCCGTTATATCCGTACATCGTCAGCCCCCAGCCATGCTGGGGACGATAATTAGAACGTCCCCATCTTTGAATGCTGTCTTTTCCTGATTAATGAAATGTCTCCCATTTAGATTTATGGCATAGCTGGATACAAGGCAGCCAGAACCAACCTCTATTACTTTCCCTGCCAGCCCAGGCAGTTTTTCGAGAAGTGTTGTGGTTATATCCGGCCATAAGACTGAATTGTCGCTTGGAATTTCTATGTTCAATTGACTGGTATCTGCCGCTTGCCGACTTGTACCATAAAATTCCACAGTCAAATTAATGTGATCGTCCATATTTAACTACTCAACTCTCCCACAATGGAGTGAGCGGTTTGTAAGTCGCTTTCGGTATTCACGTTGAAGAAACTATTCAAGCCTCCCGTAAATCCGTTAATCACATCATCAGATACCCTACTAACCCGTATATCGCTGAAATATCCATCCATCCTTAAACATCCAGAACCTATGCATTTGTCTATGAAAGAGACACAATTTTGGCTATAAACCGAATGGGTAGGTTGGAATCTACCATTAACAACGGGAACAACCGCATCGCAGATATCCGAATTCGCTCTGTTTTTTAACTCTTCAATTAATTCGTAGCACAAGAAAGGCATGTCGCAAGCCACTGCGAGAGTCCACTGGGTTTTTGAAGCACGAAGTCCTGTATATAATCCGCCGAGGGACCCTTTACCGATATTCGTGTCATGCTCAAACATTACATTGCCTGGCAACGACAGTTCTGATCTCCTTTCAGGCCTGTCTCCAATGACGAGTATGTTCTCACAACAGTTATTCAAGGTTTCAATAACCCTGTCTATAATCCGGATTCCACCTATCTCCTCCACTGCTTTATCCCGTCCAAGTCTACGGCTATGCCCGCCAGCTAGAACAATTCCGGTTACCTGTCTTGTTGAAGATCCCAACACTTTTTTCCTAAATATTAGGTACCATTTATTTAATATTATCGCCTATCTTCATGGATGCGCCCATCGTTGACACATCATACCCCCCAAGCTGCTCTATTCTGTTCCTGAGAACAGGCGAATCCAGCAAATCAAGCAATTTCGGAATTCCGAAATTGTTCTCCATTTGAAATTCAGGAACGACCAGTTGGTATTTTTCTTGTCCCAGAGGGATAAATTCCAATCCGTTTGAAACAGCTGCTGCTTTAATACCTATTCCAACGTCAGCATAACCGGCTGACACCGAGGCAGCTACAGCCCAATGGGTATATTCTTCATTCTGATATCCCCTAATCTGATCACCGCTCACACCAAGTTCTCCAAGCTTGAAATCAAGAAATAGGCGTGTCCCAGACCCTCTTTGTCTGTTTATAAAAATACAGTCATTCTCAAATAAAGATGATAACCCCTTGATATTTTTTGGGTTTTCCTTCTGTAAGATCAGTCCCTGGGTTCTTCCAACGAAATCAATTAGATACACATTTTCATTAGGTAACAATCTTCTGACCGATCCTTCGTTGTAAAGACCTGTTTCGGAATCGAGTAAATGGCTACCAGCCAGATGCGCATAACCCTTTGCAAGCGCTACTAGACCGCCCACACTACCCACACTCGAAGTAACCAACCGTACATCGTCGTGAATCTCTGACAATGTTTCTGACAGTAAATGCAAAGCGATGTCGTCGCTACCAGAAAGAAGTAACGTATTGTCGATCTCAGGCCTGGTCCTGACGAGTTCCACAGACACTTCAGCCCCTTCATCTATTCCCTCCATAGCGGAAGGGATATGAGCGATCCCATCTGACCTAGCCATCGACAGAGTCATGGCTGCTCCCCTTGATACTGGGGTTGCAATATATTGGTCCCTAATTTTCCCTAACGTCACCCGAATGAATTCATCCTCACCCATTGGGGACGACGTCTTCCTCGAGAGAACAGCTGTCATCTGCTCACGACGCCGGTGATGCATGCCCAGCATTACCCCTAGAGTCATTTTGAGGAATATTTCTGAAGTTATTACGGTAGATGAAGGATATCCAGGAAGTCCTATAACGGGTATATCTTTTATAAAACCAAGGATTATTGGATGACCAGGTCTTACTGCGACGCCGTGAAGGAGTAGTGATCCAATTTTGCTCAAGGATGAGGCTGTGAAATCTTCGGAACCTGCTGAAGAACCAGCAAGTACTACAACCACATCATATTCTCTAGAAAGATCAGTCAGTTTGGATACGATCTCGTCTCGCAAGTCTGGGACCGGGGCTACTATCGTAGGTAGGCCGCCCCAGGCCCTAACCTGTTCTGAGACTACAATCGAATTGAATTCAATGACTTGGCCTGGTTCAGGAATATATCCCACAGGTACTAACTCATTTCCAGTTGGTAGGATTGCCACCTTTGGTTTCTTTCGGACTAAAACTTCTCCATAGCCTCCGGCTGCAAGGGCTGCTATGTCCAATATTCTTATCTCGGAACCTCTCTGCATCAAAATCTCGGGGGAGGCAATGTCTTCAGCAATTCTCCTTACGTGTTGATAGGGTGGGGCAGAGGATCTAATCAACACGCTCTCGTCTTCTAGCTTGCCGACCTCTTCTACCATCACTACCGAATCGGCCCCATCTGGCATAGCATCACCAGTATCGACCCATTGAAAATCTCTTCCAGCAATAAGGGTTACTGGAGCTGATTCAGTAGCACCTACAGTGAGGGAGGATTTGACGGCAATTCCATCCATTGCCGCAGTGTTTGCCAAAGGTGATGAAAGCTTCGCATAAATAGTCTTTGAAACTACTCTTCCCACAGACTTCGATAATGAAACATGTTCGGACTCCATGGAATTTTTTCTATGGTGTCGATGGAGAGCGTCGTCAAATTTATATATCGCTTCCTTTAGGGGAATGTCGGCCAGGTAGTATTCTCGCTCATTAGGGATACTCTTCATTTTTCTGGTCCCAGGTCAATCAAGGAAAATTTCTACCTGCGTGCCAGCATACACGCCCGAAACCTCTGAAGGGATCTCTACGTAACCGTCTGAATACGAGAGTATCGAAATCGAATTGGAGGTTCCAAATACTGGAGTCGCGGTTATGCCTTCGCTAGATTCTCTCATCTTAACCCGTACAAAATCGGTTCTTCCTGTCAATGAAGAAACATCTTCGGTCAGTGTGGCCCATCTTGATAGCATATGTCTATTGTTCTTCAACCCAGCAACACGCAGGATAATTGGCCTTGCAACGATGCCAAATATAGTCATTGCAGATACAGGATTACCAGGAAGACCAATTATTGGCTTCGTTCCACATAATCCGAGTACGGTTGGCTTACCCGGCTTTACGGTGAGACCATGAATTAAAACTCCAGGTTCCCCAAGTGAATTGACAACCTGAGATGTGAGGTCCCTTACGCTAATAGAACTGCCCGATGTGAACACTAGGACGTCACATTCACTAAGGGCATTACGCGCGACCGCTAGTTGTTCTTCAAACTGATCGGACTGGCGCGGATACAGTTTGACATTTGCCCCCATCGCTCTCACGGAAGAAGCTATAGTGTAAAGATTAATATCTCTCACTTTGCCCGGAGTCGGGTCGCAACCGGGATGGACTAATTCGTCCCCAGCAGACAAAACAGCGACCGTTGGTCGGCGAAAAACTGTGCTCGACGTTATGCCGTTTGCCAACAGAGAGCCTATTAGTTTTTCGTCGATAATACTTCCGTTCTCAACGATAGTTGATCCTTCAGCAAAATCATCTCCCACGGGAATCGTGTTCTCGCCTATGGCAACTGGCCTAAAAACTTGCAATAACTTGCCTGTGGTCACCTCTGTGTGTTCAATCATTACCACAGCGTCAGCGGCTTGTGCCAACATTCCGCCTGTATAGGCAATGGCAGCTTCACCATGTTTTATAGATATATCTGATGAAGCGCCCATAGAGATTTCCCCGATTACTTCCAGGTAGGCGGGAAGGGGCTCGGTTGCACCAAATGTGTCAGAAGCTCTAACGGAATATCCGTCCATCGAAGATCGGACAAATTGTGGGATTGGGCCGTTAGATTTGACAGTTTCAGCTATTATCCGCCCAAGAGATTGGAATGTTTCCACTCTTTCGGTGGAAACAGTGGTCACCTGATCCGATACCAAATCAACCGCTTGGCTTGGATCTGTTAAGTTGAAAAATTCCGTCATATGAGCATCCAGAAAGAAGCACTCATTCGGTCTTATAACACGTTTAAAGTCCTAATATGTTTCCATTCGCATCCACATCGAGTTGTCGAGGGGAACCAGGCAGGCCTGGCATAGTCATGATATTTCCCGCTATCGGGTAAACAAATCCGGCACCTCTTGAAACCCTCACGTCCGACACCCTAAAAGTATAATTTTCTGGCAGACCCCTTAACGAACGGTTGTGAGAAAGGGAAAGATGTGTTTTAGCCATGCAAATAGGCATGTGCCCCCAGCCATTAGACTCGTATTGGCGCAGTATCCTTCTTGCGGCTGGGGTATAGGCCACGTCTGATGCGTTGTACATCTTTGTTGCTAAAGATTTAATCTTATCCTCGAGATTGTCTTCTTTTTCGTACATATATTTTATGGAAGGGGCATTCCCTTCACTCACCTCAACCACCGCCTTCGCCAAGTCAATCGCACCGTTTCCTCCATGCTCAAAGACATCAGATTCTACCGCTGCATTCGCCCCTGCTGATTCAGACTCTGATTTCATAACCGATAATTCTTCTTGGGTGTCAGAAGAGAACCTATTGATAGCAACAACGACTGGTAATCCGAAACTTTTAATCGCTGATATTAAGTGTCTTAAGTTAGGCATTCCGTCACTAACAGCTTGAGGATTGGGACTTTCCAATTCTCTTCGAGGCACCCCTCCATGGGATTTCAATGCTCTGGCTGAAGCCACAATCACTGCAGCATGGGGCTCAAGGTCATTATATCTAGCTTTAATGTGCATAAATTTTTCGAACCCGAGATCTGCCCCAAATCCAGCTTCCGTCAAAACATAATCTGCGTAACTTAAAGCCATCCGATCTGAAACTACCGAACAGCAGCCATGGGCAATATTTCCGAAAGGACCTGCGTGAACAAACACCGGTTGACCCTCCGTTGTCTGAACGAGATTGGGTTGTATAGCGGTCCGTAATAGGGACATCATGGAACCAACCGCACCTATATCTTCGGCAGTAACTGGCTCTCCAGAATCTAGATACCCGACAACGATTTGAGATAACCGGTTCCTAAGATCGTCAAGGTTAGAACAAAGAGCCAATATTGCCATTACCTCTGACGCTGTCACTATGTCAAATCCGGTCTCTCTAAGAGGAGCATTGCCGCTACCCCCGAGACCCGTGACTATATTTCTTAAAGACCTCTCCTCGACATCAGTAACCCTCCTCAGGGAAACATTGACTGGAGAAAACCCATCGATCGACCTGCGTTGTGCAACGTTATCTGTTAGGGCGGCTAGCAAATTATGAGCCGAACCTACGGCATGAGCATCACCAGTAAAGTGGATGTTTACTTCGTCCTCGGGTTCCACTCTAGATACACCACCTCCGGTACCACCCCCCTTAATTCCAAAGATAGGGCCTAGCGAGGGCTCCCTAAGAGTAGCCGCAACTTTCTTTCCAATTCGCCCCATGCCCTGGGCAAGTCCTACCGTAGTTGTAGTTTTTCCTTCTCCAGCAGGCGTAGGGGTAATTCCTGTAACCACGATGAGTTTGCCTCGCGGTGAATTCATCTTTATTTCGGACAAAGGTATCTTCGCCTTGTATTTTCCATAAGGTAAAACGACGTCAGAAGGAATCCCCAGTTCATCGGCAATTTCAGATATTGGTCTCATTTCTATCCGTCCTCATTCTTAAATATTGAATGCATATTTGGCGCAAAAGCATAACAGTCTGACTCAAAAGATGTATCCCAGACGTCCTAGCCTATCCCATGTGATAAACAGATTTTTTTTCAAGGAAAATTGGCGTTAGCTAAATTCATTTCAGAAACATCCAAAAGAAATAGCAACTCCAATAGGAAATTTTTACTTCAACTTTGGCATTGGGCGTTAGTTTAAGGCTTACAGAAGGGGTCCGGGCTGTGGAGGACGCTCATCTCCGCAAGCAGAAAAGGTTTCCACAGGTGTTCAACCCGGACCCGACTAGATTTCCTGTAAGTCGTGCCCTGTTTATATTTTAGAGATTATAATATGGTCGTCCTAGATAAGTATCAGTTATATCAGACACAGGTGATATGTGGGAAACACATTCGGCAGGGCATTTCGAGTAACGACATGGGGGGAATCTCATGGTGATGCCATAGGGGCTACGATAGACGGGTGTCCTCCTGGGATAGAGTTGGATCTGTCAATTATTCAAGATGAACTAGATAGGAGAAAACCCGGGCAAAGTGAAATATCTACGCAGCGAAAAGAGGGCGACAAAGCCGAGATATTGTCCGGTATATTCGAAGGCGTAACTTTAGGTACTCCTATTTCCATTTCAGTCTGGAATTCTGACGCGAGAAGTAAAGATTACGAGGAGATGAAGTTGTTATATCGGCCCTCACACGCCGATTACACCTACCAAGCAAAATACGGTTTGCGAAACTGGAAGGGTGGCGGAAGATCCTCTGCAAGGGAGACTATTGGCCGAGTGGCAAGTGGAGCAATCGCAAAACATTTCCTAAACCTAGAATATGGGACGCAAATCCTCGCTTACGTAAAAAGAGTCAGCGACATCGAGTCGAAGGCCGATATAAATTCAATCTCTGTGTCAGAAATCGAAGCGAACATAGTTAGATGTCCAGATCGAGATAGTGCCGAGCTAATGATAGAAGCAATTAAATCTGCTCGAAAGAATGGCGATTCATTAGGTGGCGTGGTCGAATGCATTGTTCGGAATCCGCCGATTGGGCTTGGTGAGCCTGTATTCGACAAGCTCGACGCCGATCTCGCGAAGGCAATGCTGTCATTACCGGCATGCAAGGGTTTCGAAGTGGGGTCAGGGTTTGCTGGAACGTACTCCACGGGTTCTCAACATAACGATCCATTTGTTATGAAGAAGGGGCAGGTTGGCACCGAAACTAATAATTCCGGTGGTATCCAAGGTGGAATAAGCAATGGAGAGGATATAGTGATTAGAGCAGCCTTCAAACCGACTGCAACGATTATGCAACCTCAGAGAACTGTAGATGTCTTTGGAAATGAGGTTGAGATGAAGGCTAGGGGGCGGCATGACCCGTGTGTGTTGCCTAGGGCAGTTCCAATCGTTGAATCGATGACTGCTCTTGTCCTTGCGGATCACGCTATTCGAAATCGCGGGCAGACTGGTAACAAATAAAGGGGGCCGCCAGTAGAGTCGACCCCGATATGAGTAACCGAAATCAGATCAAACGACTGGAGATGTGCCTCCGTCAACATTTATGGAGGCTCCGGTCACATAACTTCCTCTATCCGATACTAGGAATGCCACAACAGAACCGACCTCTTTAGCCTCTCCAACCCGCCCCATAGGCACTCTACTTCCCATATCTTCATAAAAATCATCTAGCGAAACGTTGGCATCCTGTTCATTTATCTTTTCCCAACGTCTTCTATGCTGTCCACTTTTTATCAATCCGACTCCTACCGTATTAACCAATATGTTGTCCGACGCCAAGTCTTTAGACATGGCTTTGGTTAAGGCAATTCCTGCAGCCCGACTAACAGAAGTAGGCACAGAGGAGGGGCCTGGGGCCTTGCCACCGGGGGTCGTTATATTAACTATCCTACCCCCACCTTGATTTTTCATGTGTTCCACAGCGATTCGAGAACAACGAATCGCACCATATACTTTTAGCTCAATATCGTAGTCCCATACCTCATCCGAAGTTTCGTCAAAAGGGCTGGCAGATGAAGTTCCTGCATTATTGACGAGGATATCGACCCGACCGTGATCATTAATTAGCTTCTGAAACGTAGTTTCAATTTGATTAACATCGGTCACGTCACAGGCAATTGCCGATATTGCTCCTCCCGTCTCGGAAGAAATCTTATTTACCGCTTCATCTAAGGCTTCCTGTCCTCGTGCACAAATAACGACGGTAGCACCTTCATTAGCTAGTTCCCAAGCAGAAGCATATCCAATTCCATCACTTCCACCTGTTATCAACGCGACCTTTCCGTCAAGACCTAGTTCCATTTGGTTTCTCCTTCTATTTTTCCTTCATATATGCTTCTGAAAGCAGGTCCGTGACGTACTTTATTTCGACGTTCAAACCTTCACGTTTTACCCCGCTTTCCAATTGCATAAAACAACCGGGGTTTGCTGTAGCTACAATATCAACACCCATGTTTCTTATATTAGAAATTTTCGACGATAACACTTTATCTGACATTTCTGGCTCGGTAATCATGTAAGTACCCCCAGCTCCGCAACAGATTTCGGAGCCCGGCATTTCAACAAACTCAGCACCTTCAATACATTTGATGAGATCTCTGGGTTGGCGCCTGATACCTTGGGCATTTGATAGATGGCAGGAATCCTGATAGGTGATCCTTTTTTCTATTTTTCCGCTCGGACGCACTTCAGTTACGTTATCCAAGACCTCATGCACATCTACAACCCTGGATTCAAATTGAAGAGCTTTTTCAGCGTAAAGGTCGTCGTCTTTTAACAGATGGTGGTACTCTTTCATTCTCGCGCCACAGCCAGCGGAAACTGTGACTATAGGGGTACCCAGTTCCTCCGAAAAGACGTCAATATTCTTACGTGCCAGGTCCCGGGCCCTTTGGGTATCACCTACATGGGAATTTATTGCACCACAGCACACCTGATTTCGAGGAACATATACCTCGAAACCGTTCCTGTTCAACACTTGAACTGCCGACCTAATCTGGTCGCCTTGAACAATAGGCATAATACAGCCCGAAAGTAGAGAGAGCCTTTCTTTCCTATCAATCTTGGAAGGATACACACGTCCGTCAGATCTAAATGACTTGCCATTAAAGCTCGGAGCTTTGTTATCCAGATTCTTTACGAAAGGAGGAAAGACCGCCAGCAGGTTAGTAAACCTGACAACTTTCTGAAGGCCGCTTTTTATATATACGGACAGCAGTGTGGAGGACAACTGAAGTAGTCTTTGGCTCGGAATGATATGTTTTAGAGTTACATCGAACATAATTTTTGACAAGAATGACATCTTTCGCTTCGTCTGAACGTTCTCCATTACCGTTTCAATCAAAGTTCCATATGGAACGCCGGAAGGACAAACCGATTCGCAAGCTCTGCATTGGATACAAAGTTCCCAGTGTCTTAGGACACCGCTATCAATTTCAATACGGCCTTCATTGACCGCCTTCATAAGTGCAATTCTGCCTCTAGGGGATTCCGTCTCCAGTCCCGTACTCAAATAAGTAGGGCAGGACTGAAGACAGAATCCGCAATGAACACACTTATAAAGATCGTCCTCATTAACCCATCCGTCCTCTTTATCTGAAGGTGTGCTAACTACCTCATTCATAACGAATCAAATCCCTGCTACAAACCTACCGGCATTAAGTGTCGAATTCGGATCATAAGTTTTCTTTAAAGATTTCATCTGGTCAATCGAGGATAACGTACCAGAGTCCCATACATCTATTGAGGCCTTCAATAAGGGAGGCAGTTTCTCAAAGACTAACGTCGATTGATAACTGTTAACAATCTCCCTCAGATCTTTTAACAAACCTATCTGGGATTCAGTTTTCAGATTTTCTATAAATAGTAATGCCGCTCCAAAACCTTGCTGGCATATAAGGGAAAATCCGTTATTTGAAACACCTAGTCTGTTGAACAAAGCCTCTTCTATGTCATGCATTCTTGATGGGGTGGCGTATATTCTGCCTATGATTGAATCAAATGTAGTTAATGTCCCGGAATAATCTCGAATCGTTTGCCATAATAGGTCTGATTCAACTTTATCGATTATCTCCATCGTTTGAACTTCAGAATCCCTCGCTATTTTTTCGACTATCGTTACCTGCCTTTCGCAAGCTCTACGACGACCCCCAAGTTTTATAGCGCAGACTACATCAGTTTTCGATGCTTGCCCTGTAAGTAACTCGACAACATCCCCGTGCGCGGAGGCAAACGCTAAGGGCATCATACTGCTACCAAATAGTGAATGGGCGAACGAGTGAGCCATATATGAATCTCTGAATAGAAGCTTTACAGAGAGCTCCTTAAAAGGCTTAGGAGTGAGCTTAAATGACACCTTAGATATAACACCCAGGGTTCCCAAGCCCCCTACATGAAGTCGGGCCATATCATACCCCGAAACATTCTTAACTACTTGTCCTCCGCTCTTTGTTACAGTCCCATTGGCCAAAAGTACTTCCATTCCAATGATAGTATCTCGGGGATGTCCGAGCTGCCACCTCAAGTAGCCAAGGGCAGAAGAAGCAATCGTTCCACCTATAGTGGCTTTATCAGGTAGGGGAGCGTCGACAGCCAAAAATTGACCATGTTCCGCTAATGCTTTTTGCAACATGCCGATTGTGATACCTGCCTCAACCGTACAGGTCAAATCCGCAGGATTGTGAGAAACAATCTGGTTGAAAGCAGAAAGATCAAGGGCTATGTCGTATTTTTGGGGTACAGACCCAACATTAAGACGGGTACCTCCACCAAACGGTACAATTCCTAACCCGCCGCCGTCAGCGTCCTTTAGGAGTAAAGAAAGTTGATGCAAAGAAACAGGCTTCTCTGCCCCTTTACTTGGCTCAATATCATCAATAATCAAACTCAAATTAGTTAGTACCGGAAATTATATGTAAGCACCAGGGCCAACTCGCGCAATCGCTCTCGCCTGCGATATATCACCGCAGGCCGCACCCGTAGGAAAAACCTTGCCCGGATTGAATACATCCTCGGTCTCAAATGCGATCTTTAGTAACGCCATCGCCGCCATATCTTCGTCCGTGAACATAAGGGGCATCTGGTCTTGTTTCTCCAATCCAATACCGTGTTCACCAGATAGGACACCTCCCGCTTCTACACAGATCCGGAGTATTTCTGCGCCTATCGCCAAGACATTCTTGGTATCTCCCGGCTTACGTTCATCAAAAAGAATTGAGGGATGAAGATTTCCATCCCCTGCGTGAAGAAGATTCGCGATTCTGTATCCCGTGCTTTCAGAAAGCTCGTTTATCTGGCGTAAGACATCAACAAGCTTTGTGCGAGGTATTGTTCCATCCACAAGATAATAATTAGGCGCCAGCCGACCCAAAGCTCCAAGAACACCCTTCCTTCCTGACCAAAGCTTTTCTCGCTCGTCTGGATTAGTGGCTACTCTTATCTCTAAAGGTCCAAATTCTTGACATATCGACTCTATTTCTCGAGATTCGTCTTCAACCAGTTCTTCTAGACCATCAAGTTCCACTAGGAGAACGGCTCCGGCTCCTTCAGGGTATCCTGCGCCAGCAACTGCCTGTATACAAAAATGATCCATCATTTCAATCGCTGATGGAATTATTCCTGCGCCAATTATCCCGGATACAGCAGCGCTTGCCGTTTCCACATCTTCAAATACCGCCAACATAGTTTTCACGGTCTCAGGGACCCTCAACAAACGAACAATTATAGTCGTTGCTATGGCTAGAGTTCCTTCTGACCCAATCGTAATTCCCCTTAAGTCATATCCTTGGGACTCTCTTTCAACACCACCAAATTGTGTAATGGTTCCGTCAGCGAGAACCACCTCCATTCCCAAAACATGATTTGTCGTCACACCATATGCTAGGCAGTGTGGCCCACCTGAATTTTCAGCTATGTTTCCGCCTATGGTGCACGCTCTTTGGCTCGACGGATCGGGAGCGTAATATAGACCAAGAGGGGCTACATGAGTAGACAAATCTAGATTCACAACTCCTGGCTGAACAATGGCGTATTTGTCATATTCGTTGACTTCCAATATCTGAGTCATACGTGACATTGAAATAACCACTCCACCGTGCTCAGCAACAGCACCGCCACTAAGACCAGTGCCCGCGCCGCGAGCCACTACTGGTAGAGCGTTCACACGTGCTATCTTAACTATTTTCGAAACCTGCTCAGTCGTTTCAGGTAATACGACAATTAGCGGTGTCGACCTATCTACAGACCCGTCATATTCATAAACTAAAAGATCAGCTTCTGACCAGAGCACATAATCTGAACCCACAACATCTATAAGGGATTTAACGCTTTTGTCCATATATTCCCTAAGTATAAAGGTCTCAGTTGCCCTTTACCTTCAAAAGGAAGCAAGAAGCTCTATAGTAGGAAACTATGATTGGGAATCTATTTGTTAATGACATACGCATAAAGGAATTAAACCAGATGAAAGCCAAACTGTCCCGCAGAGAACCTTGCTTGGGTGTATCGGTAATGTATTTTTGCCCGCAGATTGTTGAGATAATCGGATATCTTGGTTTCGACTGGGTTCTGTTAGATTGTGAGCACGGTTCGCTTAGTGAGTCGGAAATGGAACAGATGGCAATCGCAGGCCGCGCAGCTGGACTTACCGTGATAGCAAGACCTCAAACTAATCGCCCTTCCGATATATCAGCCGCAATGGATAAAGGTGTCGATGGAGTCCAGATTCCACACATAACGTCCTTGCAAGATGCAAAAAGAGCTGTAGACGCTGTCAAATTTCACCCTTTTGGAAAAAGATCACTGGCAATTGGAACTAGATCTTCCAGATACGGTATAAACCATAAACTCGACGACTATGTTTCAGAATCGAATTCTCGGTCGATCGTTATCTTACAAATCGAAGATAAGGAGGCTATCGACAACCTTGAATCAATTCTTGGGACCCCGTATGTCGATGTGTTTTTCGTCGGTCCGTCCGATTTATCCCAATCATTGGGGTATCCGGGGAAAGCGTCCGAACCGCCAGTAAAAGACACTATCGATCACATATTAAGTGAAATACAAGAAAAAGGCTTGACATCGGGTATAGCAGGGAATTTCACGTCACTTAAGGACTGGAGAGGACAAGGGGTCAGCTACCTATACACCCATTTGAACACAATTATAGAGCGAGGCGCCAATGGGTTTTTATAATTTTACAGGCTCCGAACTATCATCACAATTTACCTAACGGGAAATTAGAGTAAAGCCATTTGTTTTTCCATTTGTCAAAAATTATTCGCTATCTTCGTAGGCTCAGTAACTTTACCGATGAGCTCTGAGAATCGATCTATAGATAAATCCTTTCTTAATACTTTGCTATAGTAGTCACCTGCGTTAATTCCCTTTTGGTTAACTTGATTTTCATCTTTTTTCAATCTATTGATAAGGTCCGCGAGATCTGACACTTTTGACACTACCCAGCCAGAATCGGTCGACTGAATTAGTTCTGCAACATCAGATTCAGGATGCATCATAGCTATTACAGGTTTCCCAGCGGACAAAAAAGTGTAAGCGCGAGAAGGAACGGATAGCTTTTCCATGCCGTCGGCGAGCGTAACTAAACAGACATCGCTGCAAAGCAATAGATTCTGAAACTCTGCAAAAGGCTGGTATGGGACGCTAAGAACGTTGGCTAGATTTTTACTTAAAATTAATTCTGAAAGCTTTTCAACTCCCACTCCACCTCCCATAAAAAGAAATTTCACATCAGAAGAGTTTTTAAGTTTCTCAGCGGCCTCTATAACTTCGTCTATGGGCTGCATAATTCCGATATTGCCTGCAAAAAGTATGAGGAATTCATCTTCTGATATACCAAATCTGGCTCTGGTCTCTTGTTCTGGTACCTCAGTGCCATCAAATTCTGGCCTGGCCCAGACAGGTATAACATTGATCAAATCACCGTTAACGTTTTTTGTTTCAATAAGAGTCTTTCTCATCCCCTCACCCAGTACTACTACCGCACATGCTCTAGATAAAATCCACGACGTGAGATTGTTCCAAATCCGGAAAACCCAACTCGGTAATCTCATCCAACCAGTAGCCAACACTATGTCAGGATGAATATCGTACATAATAGATAAGAACGGCATAGATGCATTTCTAGAAATTAAGGCCCCTATAACCCCCACAAAAGGTGGATTAGAAAGTGCAATCACAATGTCATATTTATTTTCTTTAACCAACCTCTTTGCGAGAAACCATCCGAATATGAGAAATCTCACATAACCGAGGGCTCGAACCAATAAATTATTTCGACCCCGGGTTCCTTTCATACTGACCCTGTGAACCCTTATTGAGTCAATTTCTTCAAAAGTTGGAGCATTTTCGCCACTGGATTCATAGCTTGGTTGGGAACAAACTACTGTGATTTCATGACCTTTATCAGAAAGCCCTTCACACAGTTCCTTTAATAACTGACCCGACGACGCAATATCAGGAGTGAAATACTGGTTAACTACCAAGATTCGACAAAGTTTGTCCATAAGTTAATGACTAGAGATCCTTCCCGCTTCCCGAAGTTCGGACTCAATCCAGTGGTACGTGACCGAAAGCCCATCTGCTAGCGAATGCTCGGGAGTCCAATCTAGAACGTTTTGCAATTTTGAATTGTCGCTATTTCGCCCTCTAACTCCCTGAGGCTTACTTATGTCATGTTTCTTAACGAGAGATTTACCAGCTATCTCGGAAACAGTATCAACCAATTCATCGACAGTCACCATCACATCCATGCCAAGGTTTAGAGGATCACTCACGTCAGATTCTGTTATCCGATATATTCCCTCAACACAATCATCTACATACATAAAGGATCTGGTTTGATTCCCGTCTCCCCATATCTCAATCTCGTCTCCGTCCTCCGCAAGCGCGATTTTTCGACATATTGCGGCTGGAGCTTTTTCCCTACCTCCGTCGTACGTGCCTAATGTACCGTAAACATTGTGGAATCTGGCCACTCTAGTTTCTAAACCATAATCATGCGTGTAATACTGGCACATCTTTTCCATATATAGTTTTTCCCAACCATAGCCTTCCTCAGGGTCAGCAGGATAAGCGTCTGATTCCTTTAATGGAGTGACATCGGCACTGTCTTGAAGATAGGCAGGATATATACAAGCTGAAGAAGAATAGAAGAATTTGGAAATTTCGTTTGTACGTGCTGCTTCCAACATGTGGGTATTAATAAGAGAATTATTCCGAGCGATATCTGCCAGGAACTCGGTTATGTAGCCTATTCCCCCCATATCTGCTGCGAGGTTGTAAACTTCATCTATTCCTCTCGTTGCTTGAAGACAAGCATCCCATCTTCTAAGGTCTAGAATTTCAAACTCATTAGCAGAAGATGAAGAATATTCCGGTTCTTTTATATCCACTCCTCTAACCCAATAACCCCGTTCCTTTAGGTAGTTAACTAGGTGGTGTCCAATGAATCCACCAGCGCCTGTGACGAGTATTTTCTTATTCATAAATTTCATTCCTTTTATTTGCTTTTGACTGAGCAAGCCATCTGAATGGCGCGGATATGAGCATTAGCACATGATTGTATTGAGGCGTTTTCAACTACAAACTGACGAGCACTTCTTCCAAGAGCTAGAGCTTTGTCCGGATGTCTTAAAAGGTGCAAAATCAGCTCTGAAGAGCATTGGGGGTTTTCCGGAGGAATCAGCAAACCATTCAATCCATCGTTCACTACATCCTCAGTTGAGCCAACTTTAGTGGCGATCACAGGTCTCTCCATAGACATAGCTTCCAATAGGGCTGTGGATATACCTTCTCCTTTTGAAGGTTGCACATACACATCCATCAGGGAAATAACCTCTACTGAATCATCAGAATCTTGAATGAAGAAGATGTCACGTCCTCTCTGCAACCCTAATTTCTTACAATGTGACAGAAGGGAATCAAAGTAGCGGGTTTGGCTTATTGGAACGTTACCTTTAACTATAAATTGCGTTCCGGGCAAGGATCGTAGAACTTCGAACGCTGACGTTAGAAAAGTAATATAGTCCTTCGCAGGATTCACATTACCTATTGTACCTACGACAGGCTTGTTCGTATCGATGCCGATTCGGTTAGCAAGAGATTGGCTTTTCTGATTAAAAAAATATTTATTATGATCGACCGGCGGTATAAAAAACACGCAGTCTTCATGTTTTAGAAACCGTGGAAAGTAACCATGTAAAGTACGACCTGGCATCATCGCTACATCGCACGTCGCGCGACTCCATAAAGAAATGATTCTCCTAGCGTTAGCCGGAATACCTAAACCCAGTATCTGTCCCACCACTTTTTTCCCTTCAAGACGAGCTGCTATTGCGCCATGAGGGTTCTCCATACCCTGAATGACTACCACGTCAATTTCCAGGTTTCTGATGATTTTCCTTATCTCGCTCACAGTCTTTGCCAAACCCAAGAAAACATTCATCTGAACGACAGGATTGTAAGAATTACGTAAGCGGGAAATATCTGAAGCCACGTAGCTAATGCCAGTTCGGCGAAGGATATCCTCCAAGGCAGTGGCGCCCTGAGGAATCACTGTCGTCGGTAATATTCCAACTTCTCTAAGCGGCTCATCAATTTGAACACATGTGTTTGCGGGACCGTTAAAGTGGGGGTAATGCAGTAGATTGAGAATTTTGGTCATGGATCTCCCAGATCTATTTCCGATATGCTTTCGGCCTTCAAATTTTCATAAAGTGAAACTTGAATTATTTTTAGATCCTTTCAAGTAATAATCACATCCTTGCCTTAGCCAATAGTATTTCTTGGTAAAATACAGCATACTGCTTTGCAATCGGCTCCGTATCAAATTTTTCCCTTACCATAGCTCTTCCTGCTTCACCAACTCTCATTCCCATGCCAGGCTTTTCAATCAATTGGACAATCTCTGCCTTCATCGATTTCTCATCGCAGAAACCAGTAAAACTTATAATCTTGGAATCGGGATCCAATATATCTATTCCTGGATGATTTGATGCCACTATAGGAAGCCCGCATGACATCGCCTCTAAGACAACCCGAGGAGACCCATCATTAATGGTCTGGTATACAAGAGCGTCCGCCGAATTATACCTTTCCTTCATTTGGTTTCTTGAAAGATTTTGCTCAATTACAACGAATGGGAACAGTCCAAGTTTCTCTATATATTTGATTATTGTATTTAACTCCCCTATGCCCGCCTTGATTACGAGATTGAGAGTAATTTTGTGTCCTAAGTCGTGGATCCCTTTCATTACTCTCAAGGTAGACATAAGACCATGCGAATTATCCAATCCTCCAACATAAAGTAGCCTGAAATTATTTTCTTGTCTCGAATATTCGCTGACGCCAGGGGTCCAGAAGTCAGTATTGACACTGTTAGTAATTACCGTCACCTTATCTTGAGAAATATGAATGGATTCGGCAAGCCTTTGAATGAGCCCTGGAGATTGCAAAACGACGTGATCCGCGAACTTAGACATAAGAAACTGCGTGATAGCTCCGAGATACATTCTTCTTCCACTTTGATTCAACAACAAAGAGATTGTGTTGTAACCTTGAGTTTTCCAAACGTTGTCGATTCTCCATCTCTCCAACGCATAAAATGATGTTACAAGTACTGGCCTATTCTTCCTTTTGTATGCTCTGAGAAACGGCATCAAAAAATTCCCGAATGTATCGTGTATCACATCAACAGGCCCCACCTTCGAGAGGGTTTTAGCAGTTCTCCACAGATTTATCGGCCTCCATCCACGGACAAATTTCGCATCAACAAATTCGAGGGCATTCGATTTAGGAAAGTCGTAAGGTACATCGTTTATACCGAGCAGAAGAGTGACTTTACCAGTTAGCTCAGATACCTCATTTAACATGTAGATCCGGTCTAGGTAGCTACTAGCATTCGGTAGAAAGAAAACTGTATGAATAGGACGGCTTGCTAAATTTACCAGTACAACCCTTCCACATCACCTAGAAGACGTATGTCGTCTTCACAAATACCCACGAGGTCGATTATGACGGAACTCCTTCTAGTTCCGTGTTCACGAAGTTCTGGCAATAGGTTCCGATGTCCCAATATCACTATCTCTGACCCTGATATAGCTTCTAGGAGATTATCCAAAGTCATATGTTGAAGCTCAGGAATCATAGAATGCAAAAATGCAAGATTTACCCCCGTAAACTTCTCAATGTGAATATTAGGATCGTAAACCTGAACATTAACTCCTTCATCAATAAGCGTTCTCGCAATAACTACAAGTGGGCTTCCACGTAGGTCGTCGGTTCCTTCTTTGAAGGATATCCCGAGAAAAGCGACCGATGTTGGGTTCTTGGCTAAAATCCTACTGCAC
>Ga0187827_10003583_pt1 | contig 19969 bp, 16 predicted proteins | sample ETNtaG_39_FD_167969 | JGI IMG/M metagenome (GOLD analysis project Ga0187827, IMG submission 167969) | Marine microbial and viral communities from oxygen minimum zone, Eastern Pacific Ocean - ETNP2014_SV_150_PacBio MetaG (Illumina Assembly) | ecosystem: Environmental > Aquatic > Marine > Hypoxic... | reverse complement strand
TGGCAATGTAGTCGCAATAGTTGTTCCTGCCAATAGAGAGGAAAGGGTAATCGAACCAATTAAAAAGATGGCACAGGAAAACGGTATCCCGGTCTTTGCTCCGCCGACCTTAAAGGACCGGGGATTTCGCGAAAGCGTTTCTGCGGCCCAACCAGACGTTTTTATTGTCGATTCTTATACGAAACTTATTCCGAAGGACGTTCTCACGATTCCCAGGCTGGGAGCGTTTAATTTCCATCCCGGAAAGCTTCCCCAATATAGAGGTGCGCATGTCCTGAACTGGGCTATGATCAATGGTGAGGGGAAAATCACGCTTACGGTACATGAGATGAATGAAAGGTTTGACTGCGGCAGTGTTGTAATGGAAGAAGAAATCGAGGTTTCTTTTCTAGATGACATCAAATCCGTCTTTGAGAAGGTCGCCAGTACGGGTGAAGGGATGCTAAAGAAGCTAATCGAGGACATAAAGAACAACAGGTTGTCTTTGACCCCGCAGACAGAAGATGGTGCAAAGCATTATCGTGCCAGAACTCCTGCGGACGGCAGAATCAACTGGAAAAACACCGGCTTGCAGATTTATAACCTTATTCGAGCGCTTTCGCCTCCGTGGCCCTGCGCCTTCTTCGAGCACAGTGGGCAGGAGATAATAATCTACGAGGCTTATCCAGTCCCTGCCGGGTACGAGGAGCAACCGGGGACGGTAGTATCGGTATCCGACCGCGCCTTTTGCGTGGCTACCGGAAAGGATTGGTTGCTGGTGAAGGAGGCGGATAAGATGGATTTCGAAGTCGGAGAAATATTGTGAAAGACCGAAATGGGGGTCCTTTTCTATGGATTCAGGACTGGAAGGGTAAAGGTGCAGGGACAAGGAATTCATAACGGACCGAAAGCAATAGAACATTTATTTAACGTTCAGACACTATATAGGAAGTATCCATACTCAATACAAAGCATTAATTTCTTGCGATTCAATGTGGAGGAGCAAATATCATGGAAGCTGAAAAAATTTGGGATGTTATTGCCGAAATAGAAATCGATGATTCATGGAGGAAATGTCAAACGCCAGAATACAATGAATATCGCCGGAAATTTGAGATGGCGCAACAGCAGAAACATTTGGCTGCCTTTCCTCTCTCAATTGAGATAGAGTCTTCCTACAGTTGCAACCTGAAATGTCCTTACTGTCCCAGAACAGTGGGCTCTGGTGAAAAAAAGAGTAAGCACATTAGTGAGGAGCTGTGGCAAAAGATATTGAGTGAATGCAGACTGCATTCACTTCCGTCTATTCTTATGGACCATGAAGGAGAAGCTCTAACAAATCCTCGTTTTGGCGATATGGTGGCGGAAGCGAAACGGGCTGGAATTTTGGATATATGGTTGCATACCAATGCCAATTTACTTACTCCTGAAAAATCTGAGCGCTTAATCGATGCTGGCCTCACCAAAATCAACTTTTCAATCGATGCCGTTACTGAAGGAACTTACAATACCCTCAGGGTGGGAGGTAACTACAGGAAAGTCGTACAAAACGTAAAGGATTTTCTTAGGATAAAGGCTGAAAAGAAAGCATTTTATCTGAGGGTCAGAATTAGCTTTGTTGAGCAGAAGGAAAATATCCTTGAAAAGAGGTCTTTTTTTGAGTTTTGGAAAAACGAGCCTCACGTAAATATGATCACTTTCCAGGAATGTATTGATTGCGAGCCTTTTGGGGAACAGGATGAAGATTCAGGTCTTTCAGAAAAGGAACTGGAACGGAAATATATACATGAAAGTCCTTTCCATTGCAGTATGCCTTGGGAAATGCCAGTCATTGATGTAGCTGGAAATATTATTCCATGCGGCAGGCCAGTAAGGGAGCACACCAAAGACTTTATACTTGGAAATATGTTAGATGGCGACACTATTGAATCAGCCTGGAACGGTGAGAAAATGAAAGGGTTGCGAAAATTGCATACCAAAGGAGATTGGTATAAAAACACAATGTGCCGTATTTGTGTAAAGTCGCTGCGTGACTCCAGGAAACGGCTCCTGGCGCTAAGACAAGAAGCCGAGAAGAAAATTTCCGCCTGAAAAATGCGATTTTGAGAGAACGAATGATGATTTTCAGTGATGGACCTGATATTTTGCTAGAGAATCTCCGAATCGGGTGTTCTCAATGAAATATAGATGTTTAGGCAAATTGCCCGAGTTAGTTTCCGTTATCGGTCTCGGTACATCTCAACTGTCAAATACGGATGGCAAATTCCGTGGAGTTAAATATGTAAGCCCGAAAGAAGCCCAGAGAATTTTGTCCTTTGCTATCGATAATGGAGTTAATTTTTTTGATACGGCAGACAACTATGGCAACGCAGAAATATTGCTTGGAAAACTGGGCGCCGATGCGAAAAAGCAAATTATTATCGCAACTAAAGCAGGATTGAGATTGGACGGTATCCGTGATTTTTCGGACAGCTACTTGCTGCAGCAAGTTGAGCGTTCTCTAAAACGTCTATCCGCCGAGCGTCTCGACCTTTTCATGCTGAACAAGCCCGGTATGGACGAACTGAATGGTGGCAGGCTCTTTACTTTGCTGGACAATCTCAAGAAATCAGGAAAAATAAAATATTCCGGACTTGTAGTCGGGGATGCTGAGACGGGAGAATTTTGCATAAAGACAGATTTTATAGACTGCATACAAGTTATGCATAATTTGCTATATTCTGAAACGTTGACCTTAATTGAACACGCTGCCCGGGACGGGGTTGGTGTCATCGTACGCTCCCCTTTGAATAGCGGACTGCTATCTGGTTACTATACATCTGAAACAGTTTTCCCTGATAATGACGAACGTTTACGCTATTTTCCCGGCAAACAGTTTCAGGAACGCCTGGCAGCACTATATAAGATTCAAGAGGACATTCCTGTTTCCGATGACGACCTTCTTGAGTTCTCTTTGCAGTACCTTATTTCAAACAAAAATGTTTCTGTTGTTATTCCAGGAGCTTCTTCCCTCTCCCAAGCTGAAAGATATATCTCATGTGGCGAAAAAGGCGAATTGGATGAGCAGGAAATGCAGAGAATTCGTATAATAGTGGCTCGCCATATTAAAGGTCTAAAACAAAATTTCCAAACTTTGGGAAACGTTGAATATTATTCACACAAGCAGAGTAGAAAGAAACGATGAAGTTATTACTCTTGGATAGACCTGCGGATAAAGGTATTCTGGAAGGCCGTGAAGTTGAATATTTCGGGCCATGGGCACAGCCGATTCATCTCCCTGAAGACCTGACCAATTCGGCGTTCGAGTCCTACCCAACGCCTGAATCGGTCTATGAGGCAAGCATAAAAGCAATGGATGTGGCTCAACGTCTCCTTGAACAGTTGAGCGATATAATGCCGGGGTTGACCGGAGTCAATAGAGGTGACAGATTCTGGGAAATATTGCTGGGGCATCACGTGATATTTCTAGCCGGAATCGTTCAGGATATTATAGTCAGGCACCAGGCTTTGCCGGAAAAGGACTACATCATCGGATTAGCCAGTGACGGTAATTGTACAATAGAGCATATACCTTACTCGTGGCAAGATGCCCAAAAGCTGCTATCTTCCAATTATCGCTTTAGATGGCATGCGATGAGCTTATATTTAAGGAAATACTATGGTAATCATGAACCGGTAGAGTACGCGAAAATTCCCCGGAGAATGATGACCAGCAAAACAGATGAGCTTCTTACCGTAATTTCCCAAAACGGCCTGGGCTGGTTAATAAAAAGAGCCGGCGTTGTTCTCTTGAGTAAAGGTGGGCTACGGAGTAAAAAGGAAGAAGGGATGGCGGATAATGCTTGTTCGTTAATATGGGATAGGTATCAGCTTGGTGATTTTGATTTCGAAAAATTAGGAGTTTCTGTTCTACCCGATAATTTTTTGTCGAGCATCGAATCACCTCCACCTTTTCCTGCAGATGAGGAGAAAAGAGAAAAGATTAAGAACTCCCTGCCACAGCCCTACGGAGAACTTCTGAGCTTGAGTTTACCGGTAGTCGCTGTAGAGGGTTTACCGTATTTGGTCGATTCGATAGCAGCTGAAGAACTGCAAAGGTTTGAGAAATTAGAACGTGTTTACATGCATGGTCAAGGATTTGTGGATGAAGGGCCGAAAAGAGTATTGCTGGCGCTGCTTGCCGATGACGGAAAAAAGATTGTGTCCATTCAGCATGGAGGAGGGGTAATTTACTTCGCCCATTCAGGGATGTTTCTGGAAAGAATGATTGCTGATGAGCACATAGCCTGGGGGCCTGGTTATTCCGATTTCAGTGAACTATCGAATGCTGGCAATACAAAGTTCCTTCCAAGTATATACCTTGCCAATCTTAAGCAAAAGAGCCTTGTTGACAAAAAAAGGAAATGGGAGATACTTTTTGTTGTTGTGGAGGAAAATCACTATATTAAATGGCTCTATAGCCCTTTATTCCCGGATATGGCGTACGATTATTTTACGCGAGAAAAGGTTCTTTTTGATTATTTATCCGTGAATAAACAGGCTGCGGTGAAGGTTTATCCGGAAACCCACGGCTGGGGACAGGCTGACTGGCTGAGGACAAAATATCCTGCCGCTGACCTTCTAATCAGCGGCAGATTTGTGGATTACGCCCTGCAATCAGAGATAGTTATCGTTGACTATAATTCCACCGCTTTCTTAGAGATGCTCATAATGGGAGGGCCTTTTCTAGCTACCTGGAGCCGGAGATGGTTTAAAGGCAACGGTTTGTTTGAAGAGTTTATCGACAAACTGATTGAAGTTGGGGTATTCTATGAGCAGCCAGAAGCATTAATAAAGTCATATGCCGAGATAATTTCTCCAGACGTTGAACTGTGGTGGAATGAAAGCAAAAGACAGCATGTGCTCAAAGAAATGGCAAGCAATTTCGCCATGACTTCAGATACAGCTTGTAATGAGTGGAGGGAGGAGTTCAAGGGAAATTCGGGAAAATGATTTTATTTATTGAGACATATTCTATCATTCAGACACTGTTCCTGCTCGGATGTGTAAGGAAGGTAGACAGGGTCTATTTCCATAAAAGCTTGGTGCCATCACTATCTGTTAATCCATTGGTAAAGATGATTGTAGAGTGGCTAATTCGTCTTTTTAATAGTAAGGTTAGTATTGAGACTCTTCCTGCCGAAAAGATTAACGAGCATAACTGGGTTACCAACAAGATGGCAGTTGATTTTGTAGAGGCAATGACCCATGATATCGAGAATTCTGCCAGTTATAAGACCATCTCGAGAATTATTGGTGATAAGAATATAATTAAAAGCTATAAAGCACGTCTGGCGGAAGTAGTTTCGGCGAGGTTATTGTTTTTCAGGGTAGCCAGAGACCTTATTGAAGAAAGCGGTGTGCAGTGTTATATAGCTCCTGCTGACAACCAGAACTCCGAGATACAAAAGAAATCCGTGGGAGAAGAAACTCTAGACAGGTTCATTTTACGGGGCGGTTTCAGGGCAAATCACGTGAGAAACTTCTTCCGTAAAATTTATGCTATTGTCATCTTACTCCTGCTTCCAACAGCTTATGCTGTCGTGCAGTTCAGGAGGATAACTTTCAAAAAGATTGATAGAAAAAGTTATGACATGGCAATACCGGTGATATGGGGATTTCATGATGGTGACATAATAATCAGCGGGGTAAGGTGGAAGCAGGACGACGGGTATCTTTACAGTGATAAGATTAAGCCGGGTCGTATAGTCCATATCTTTAATCTCTGGAGGGATTCTCCCGAAGTTGAGTCGAAATATAAAAGGATTATGGACGAAAAGGGCGTTCCGTATATAGATGAAAAAAGTTTCCGGATAAACGCGAAGCTGTTGTCGACTTACGCAAAGATTCAGTTTAAAATAATCCTGTATTTTCTACCCAGTCTCTTTTATTGTCGTGACCAATATAACTATATACGATATAGTGATACCATCATCTTTATTATGCTGAATAAATTCCTTGAATTAGAAAATGTTGACTACGGGGTGGAGCTAATCCGGCATGAGTATTCACCGATGCATGTTATTGAAACGATTCTGTGCAATCAGAAAGGGAAAAAAACTGTGGGCATTCAACATGGTTCAACAGCCGGCCCGTATGTAGAAAATAAATTATGCTACGTTCATTTAGATAGGTATTGTATTTTCAGCGACCGTCACCTTGAACTTCACGCTCCATTCTGGAGCAGGCTTCATCTGGAGAAGGCAGGCAACCCCAGAGTCGACCATCTGGTTGCACTGGCAAATAACCCATCATTGCTTGCCCCCATCGAGAACAGGCTGATAGAACTTCATGGTCAGAAACCATATACTGTTCTAATAGTATTTCCCAACCCCAATGAGTATAGTTTAATAGAGAAGTGGGATGAAATTTACGCTGCCTTATGCGAATTAAGAGCAATTGAAATCGATTGTAATGTTTTCATGCGCTTCAGGAGGAGTGAACAGTTAGAAAATAGTCACCTGACCCGTTTCAAAGAACTGACCAGCATGGACAGCCGATTTATTATAGATCTCATAAATTTTACGACTTACGAATTGATGGCTGTAAGCGACTTGGTTATTACCAGCTCTCACTCTTCAGGTATGATTGATGCAGTGTCCATGGATAAGAAGGCATTTACTTTTGATTATATGGGGACGGCGAAGTATTGCTTTGCCAGATATGGTAAGGATATTATCCTCAATACCAAAGACGATGTTTTAAAGCTGTTTAATGACCTGGAAAACAATTTCACCGGATATGATTGCGACTGGGATCTGTTAAAAAAAGAATACAATTATTATTACGATGGGCTGTGTTCGGAGAGGTTCCAAAATGCGATGCTGGAGACAGTAGAAGAGGCAAGGAGGTGGAATTGATTATGAATGAGTTTCTGAGCGGTGAGCAGATATATTTTAAACCTTTTTCCAGAGCCGATATTCCAATCTGGCACAGCTGGTTTAATTCTCAAGAACTGACAGAGCACATGAACAAGGGCGCTTTCCCGAATACAGAGGAGGCTCAGGAAGAGTTCTTCCAGCGGCTTTCTAAAAGCAAGACCGATGTGCAGCTAGCCATTGCGCTCAAGACGGACGATTCACTGGTGGGTATCGTGGGCATACACAGCATAAACTGGCTCCACCACCGGGGGGATGTCAGCATATTTGTTGCCGACACGAAGCATTGGGGGAAAGGCATCGCCACAGAGGCAATTTCCCTGATTGTCAGGCACGCCTTTACCAAGCTTAACCTGCGCAGGCTTACCTCTGGTATGTCATCTCTTAATACCGGCTCAAGAAAAAGCTTTGAGAAGAACAGCTTTATTATCGAGGGGACTTTGAGAGAGCACTTTTTTTACAAGGGGTCATATGTCGATGAGCTCATGATGGGACTACTCAGAGAGGACTGGGAACGGTCACAGGGTGCCGGGAAAACCAGCCAATGGTTCTAAATGTATGAAAACGATAGCGACAATCGAGGCAAGGAGGGCTTCCACGCGACTGCCGGGGAAAGTATTGCAGGAGATAGCGGGGAAACCTATGCTCCAGCTGCTTATTGAGCGCATTAAAGAGGCGAGGAGAGTGGAGGAAGTGGTTGTCGCTACTACAGTGAATGAGCAAAATGATGAGATTGAGGAATTAGCTCATAGCTTGGGAGCTGGTTGCTACCGGGGGAGTGAGGATGATGTCCTGGCAAGGGTATTGGAGGCAGCGCAGGCATATAAAGCCGATTTGATTGTTGAACTGACAGGGGATAACCCGTTGGTAGACCCGGTTCTCGTTGATGGAATGGTGGAGTTCTATTTGAGCGAGGATTACGATTATGTGGCAAATACCCAGATGAGGCACAGCCTTAATTGGAAGGAAGAGACCGCCTTTCCTATCGGTACGAGTGTTCAGGTATTCTCCACCGAGCTGCTCGATAGGGTATCGAAGATGACTACCGACCCTGTTGACAGGGAACATGTCACCTTTTTTATCTACGAGCATCCGGAATTGTTCAAACTCGGGGCATTTCCGGCAGAGGGGAAGTTCTCTGCCTGCCGGCGGCCTGAAATCAGGTTAACCGTTGATTTTCCGGAAGACCTGGACTTTGTCCGTAAAATATTCGAGGGTCTATATTGTGATAATCCCGAATTTACCCTTGTTGATGTTATTCAGTTCATAGACAAGAACCCGTATTTAAAAGAGATTAATGCAGGAGTTATTCAAAAACGAGCCTTTGAACAAAAAGCCGAACAAGAAATTTAGAGCTGCCATTATCGGCTGTGGGAATATAGCCGGGGGGTATGACCCGCCACCGCCGCTTGAATGGAGCGTTACTCATGCCGGGGGTTACCTGCTGTGTCCTGATACTGAGCTGATTGCCGCCGCTGACCGCGATGAAAAAGCGCTTCTCGACTTCGGGAGCAAGTGGAGCGTAAATAAACTCTATGCGGATTATAGAGAGCTTCTGGAAGAAGAAAAAGTGGATATTTTAAGCATCTGTCTGCCTACCGAATATCATTATCGGGTTTTTAAAGATGCCCTGAATTATGATATAGATGCATTTTTCATTGAAAAGCCTCTATCATATAATTTTGAGGAGGCGGAGGAGCTTATTAAAATTTCAGAAGGAAAAGTGGCGGCGGTGAATTACTTCCGACGCTGGAATCCTTCGTTCGGGAGGTTAAAACAGGAATTTGGCGAGGGCAGGTATGGCAGAATAGTAAAGGCACAGGTTTTTTACACTAAAGGAGTGATTCATAATGCTTCTCATGCTATCGACCTCCTGCGCTATCTGGTTGGCGAACCGTCCGGCGGCAGATGTATTTCGGAGATACCTGCCGGTGCCGAAGATGGCGAGGCTGATTTTTACCTAGATTTTAACGGAGATACCAGGGTTTACTTCGTAAACACGCAGGGTTGCGGATATAATATATTTGAGATTGATATTTTAGCTGAACGGGGGCGTGTATCGATAAAGCAGCGCGGTCAGCAAATAGAGAGGTTTGATGTGATTGAGGAGCCATTCTATAAGAAGTTCGATATAATTGAGGAAGAAATGGTTGAGGAGACCGAATGGAGAAATTGCACCACCCGGGCAATAACGGAGATTGTGAATTGTCGGCTTCACGGGGGGAGTCCATCCTGTACGATGGTAGACGGCGTTCGGGCACTGGAAATTTCCCTGGTGGTGGTGGAGTCGGGTCGGAGCGACTGCCAGGCATTTCAGCTGTAGGAGAATAGTTATGAAAACCAGAGCTCTGGCTCTTCTGGGCGGAGACCCGGTACGTAATAAGGATTATCCTCCTCACAGCACTATCATTGACGATGCTGAAAAGGAAGAGGTTATCGAGGTGCTGGAAGGTGGTCAGCTTTCCGGTTTTTCAGGAAGAGCCGGCGGGAGGTTTCTGGGAGGAGAAAAAGTCAGGAAGTTCGAAGAGCTTTTCCGTCAGCGTTTCGGAACTCGTTTTGCGGTCACCTTCAATTCGGCAACATCGGCGCTCCACAGCGCCGTCTCGGCTGCGGGGGTCGGTCCCGGGGATGAGGTAATCACCAGTCCCTATACTATGAGCGCCACTGCCAGCTGTATATTATTTCAGAACGCCGTTCCAGTCTTTGCCGATATCGACCCGGAAACATTCTGTATTGACCCCAAGTCGGTTGAAGAACGCATAACTCCGCGAACCAGGGTTATATTGGAGGTGAATCTCTTCGGGCATCCTGCCGAGTTCGATGAACTTATCATGATTGCCCAGAGGCAAAACCTGGTTCTGATTGAAGATAATGCTCAGAGCCCCGGCGCGCTTTATAAAGGGAAACTTGCCGGTACCATTGGCGATATGGGGATATTCAGTCTCAATTATCACAAAAGTATCCAGACCGGCGAAGGCGGAGTAATTGTTACCAATAATGAGGAAATGGCAAATCATCTGAGGCTTATCCGCAATCACGGGGAGGCAGTTCTTGATGATCTGGGTAATAATGACGAGGTTAATATGCTTGGATGGAACTATCGCATGACGGAGCTAGGGGCAGCGGTGGGTATTCCCCAGCTCCGCAAGCTGGATTTCTTCAACGAGCGGAGACAAAAGCTGGCCGAAGTTTTAACCGGGGCACTCGAAGAATATGATTTCCTGACCGTTCCCACGGTGCGACCCAACTGTACCCATGTGTATTACATGTATGCCATGAAATTTGATGAAACCAGAATCGGAATAGACCGTAAGACCTTTGCCATGGCTTTAAGTGCCGAGGGCATACCGGTGGATGAGGGTTATCAAAAACCTCTATATCTGATGCCGATGTACCGGAAGAGGATGGCTTATGGCCGGAACGGATGTCCATTCACTTGCCGGTACTATCCCGGGGGCATAAAATATAAAAAGGGACTATGCCCGGTTGCGGAAAGAATGTATGAGAAAGAGGTAATAACTACTAACATCTGCAGATACCCTAATACCGAAGAAGATGTCCTAGATTTTGCCCGGGCAGTGGGGAAAATAGTTCAAAATATAGACAAGCTCAGGACTTATACAGAGTGACAAAGATTTTAATTTATGCACAGGACGCCGGTGGGGCCAGGGTTATTCTTCCGGTTGTTCAGCACCTGCTTGCAACATGGAAGGCGGATATTGTCACCATTACTCACTCTCATGCCACGCAGATTTTTAGAAATGAAGGGGTGGAGGTGCAGCAACTGGAGAACCTTGTGGGGAAAGTCCCTCTTTCAAGCGAGGAAACTGAACGGCTCCTCGACGAATTTCAGCCCTCGCTAATTTTCTGCACTACCAGCGAGAACAGGTATGACGATTCCAATGGAAAGCTGATTCGCGCTGCGAGTGTAAAAGGTTGCCCCTGCTTTGCTTCTTTTGACCACTGGAAGGGCTGGAAGAGGCTTGATAGGGGCGATGAAAAGGGATATTACCTCCCCGATTTGTTAGGCGTAATTGATGAGCGGGCTAGAGACTTCGGAACCTCGCTCGGGGTGCCTGATAGTCGCATGGTTGTGGTGGGGCATCCTTATCTAGAAGAACTCTTTCTCAGGCGGGGTCGCCGTTCCCGGGACTTTCGCGCTGTCGCCGGTCTGTCGGATACTGAGATTGTCTGTACGCTGTTTACCCAGCCGCGAATAGAGGTGAACAATCGCGGGGTCGAATTCCATGGATTATTTAAAAATGGGAGGGAAGGACGTTTTCTCCAGATTTTCGACAAGATAGAGCAGAAGCTGGAGGCGGCAGGTCGCTCCCTTCATTTCTTTGTTAAATCACATCCTAAGGAGCCGCCTGTAGAATTTACAAAGGCGAGACAGCCTCTGGTCGATGTGCTGGATAGTTCAGTCGAATCCTCGAGGGTGATTGCCGGCTCCGACCTTGTTATCGGTCTCGATTCCATGATTCTGTATGAAGCTTATTTCAGTGGCAGACCTACAATTAGCCTGATGTTTGATGAATTGGCCGGGCTGGATGAAACTTTCCAGGTGGTGCCGGGGATATTGCCTCAGGCTTCCACGCTGGACGGTTTGGACAGCCTTTTGGATACTATGAAAGAGATAATCTTGTCCGGTGAACCGGTGCGAATGGAAGAATACCCTTTATCGGAGGGGAGTGTCGGGATCTGCGAAACTGTTATTCGCAGGATGCTCGGACATAATTCGGGAAATTAGGGAGAACAAATGAAGGTAGCAATTTTTGCCGGGACTAATTTGCGGCATAAGTATTTCGCCAACAAGATTATCGATAATTTCGATGTCGCTGGTCTCGTGGCTCAGCAAAGGGACTACGACAGGGAAAGAAATGTTGCCGGCGATATAAAACTTGAATACTCGGGCGAGGACGCCGAACTGATGGACTGGCATTTTTCCTTAAAGGGGAATGCCAGGATAGACAGGGTAATGAAATGCGTCCTCGCCCGGCGTGCCCCAAATCTTAAGGTAGAGCCATGCTTTGCAGTTGTTGTCAACGATGACGGCGTTTATAATTCCCCCGGTATAGACATCCCTGCGGTTTCAATCTCGCGCTCGTCGGGGAAGGACTTTTTCAATCACTTCCCCGGTTATCATACGGATTTGGATAATCCGGAAAGCATAGATTATAACCAGATGCAGGAAACATTAGAGGTTCTGAATTCCGCAATAGAAATCTTTGAGCACGATGTAATACCTATTCGCCGTTATATCGGCGTTCCGCACTTATCGTCGGCGAAATTATGGGTTGACTGGAGGGCAAACTCGGAATTAAACAAGAACATACGCTATGTTCTTTACGAGATGGATAACGAGTCATCGGTATTTGATATTTGTGCCCGGCTGGGTATTGATTTCGAATCGACACTGGCCTTTATCCGGCAAATGGGGGAGAAAAACCTGGTCAAGCTCAAGCGCAACAATAACTGGTAACAAAAAGGAGTACTGAAGCACAGGATGATTATTTGTGTTATCCCGGCAAAATCGGACTCGAAGAGGCTTGAGAATAAGAATATGACACGGATAGGGGGGGAACCCCTGATTCACTACACCATAGAAGCCGCGCAGAAGTCCGGGAAAATTGACAGGGTCTACGTATCTACGGATTCGGAAGAAATCGCGGCTTATGCCCGAAAAATGGGTGTCGAGGTCATAAACAGAGGGCAGGAATTGGGTGGTGAGACGCCACTGTTGCAGGTTTTCGGTCACGCTTATCAAAACGTGGCAAGCGGCGATGTTTCCCACGTCGTAGGTCTCCAGCCTGACACCCCCGACCGGAGGGCGAATATCGATGAGGCAATTCAATATGTGTTGGATAAGGATTTTGATCTGGTTAAGAGTGTGGACGGCAAAGGCATGGTAAGCGGGTCTTTCTGGATGATAAAGGCATCTTTCCTGGAGCAGAAGCGCTTTGATTTCAAGATGGGAACCGTGCTGGACAACGGCACTAATATCCATACCGAAGAAGATTTGCTGGCTGCCAGGAGACATATCTTGAGGAAACCAGTTATAAGAATTCAGGATAAGGAGATAGGTGAGGGTTGTCCCATCTTTGTGATTGCCGAGGGTGCCAGCAACCACATGTGCGGTCTGGATATTGCCAAGAGGATGATTGTTGAAGCTAAGGGGGCCGGGGCTGATGCGATAAAGTTTCAAGCTTATAAGGCAGAACATCTGGTGACCAGAGATGCCCGAAGTTACTGGAAGTATCCCGGGGCGACATCTCAGTTTGAATATTATAAAAATCTGGATAAGTTTGGTGAGAAAGAGTATGCCATATTATTCGAGCATGCGGCAAAAGAGGGTATTATAGCCTTCGCCACGCCCTTTGATATGAAAACGGCCTCCATGCTGAATGAGCTTGGGGCTCCCCTGTTTAAAATAGCCTCCTGTGACCTGGTGGATATTCGACTTCTAACACATATTGCCGGTTTTAAGAAACCCATCATACTGTCCACCGGCGGCTCAACCCTTGATGAAATTAAGAACGCGGTCGACACTTTAACGCGGGAAGGTGTTGAAGAATTAATCCTGATGGCTTGCACGTTGAGTTATCCGACCGAAAATGAGAGCGCTCACCTGAACCGTATTCTGACCTATAAACAGGAGTTCCCCGATTTGATTATAGGGGTCTCCGACCACACCAGCCCCGATGCTCACATGGTTATTCCCTCGGTGGCGGCGGCTCTGGGAGCCAGGGTCATCGAGAAGCATTATACCCTGGACCGCAGTATGACCGGCTCCGGGCATGCCTTCTCCGTTGACCCCGATGATTTGAAAAAGATGGTTGAAAATATCCGCATAACAGAGCAGGTGCTGGGCGACTCAGATGTAATAGTTTATCCGGTGGAGGAGGCGGCCAGGCAGAGCGCCAGGCGAAGCTTGGTGGCGGAGGTGCCTATCAAAAGCGGAGATATCATAACCTCAGAAATGTTGGGGATCAAGCGCCCCGGAGGCGGCCTATCAGCACATATGCTTGATGCGGTTACAGGAAAACGGGCAAAGCGGGATATTGAGCCAGACCAGCAAATAACTCTGGAAATGCTAGAGACCGCATAGGCTTAGAACTCCGATAGAGGTTTGAAACTGAAATAATGACAAAGAAGACGATGGATTCAGGGAAAAAGGTCCTATTATTTACTCCCAAAAGACCACCTCCGGGGACATCACCACTCCATTATGGGGATTTTAGACCTCCCCTGGGGTTAGGCTTTCTGGCAGCATATCTTGAGAGATACGGGCACGAAGCCAGGATAATTGACAATTACCTGCAGGAGCAAAATACAGAGGAAGCTGTCAACGGTTTCGCTCCTGATTTCATCGGAATATATACCCATACGGCATCGTATCTTCAAGTGCTGGAATTGATTGAGGAAATCAGAAAAATCACGGATAAACCGATAATCTGTGGTGGGCCTCACGCCACGGTATTGCCCGAGACAATTCCAGATACAGTAAGCCATATTGTCATCGGAGAAGGGGAAGTCGCTCTCCTCGGGATTGTGAAAGGTGAGGAAAACGGCCGCATCATCCAGAAGCCACCAGTAGGAGACTTGGACAGCCTCCCCTGGCCATCTTATAAGCACTTTATAGATAAGCCCTATAATTTCAAGATGAGCTTGTATTCTCATGGACATTCTCATGGACCTCAAATGGAAGCCGAACCAGTTTTAACTATGAATACGAGCCGGGGATGTCCATTTGGATGCACTTTCTGCGGGGTGTGCTTTATCTGGGGGAGAGCCTACCGTTTCTTCAGCGCGGGGAAGATAGTGGAAGAGGTTGAAAACCTGGTCAACACCTACGGGGCAAAGGGTATTTATTTCAGGGAAGACAATTTCACTCTCCATCGAAAAAGGCTGGAGGAGTTTTGCGACTCGCTTCTGGAGAGAAATATCAAAATACACTGGGCTTGTGAATCAAGAGTAGATGCGATTCAGGATGAAGCCCTGATGGAAAAGGTGTTCTCAGCTGGATGCCGGGGTTTTTATGTCGGGGTGGAAAGCGGCGAGCAGCGCGTGCTCGACCTGATGGAGAAGGGTGTTACTGTTGGCCAGATAAAAAGGTTTTTTGCACTCTGCCGGAAAGCAAGCATAAAGACCTATGCCACCTTCTGCATGGGTACTCCGGGCGAAACGGACGAGGACAGGGAAGAAACCAATCGACTTATAGAGGAAATTCAACCCGATTCTGTGGATAGATTTGCCTATGTCGGTATCCCCAAAAGTGCGGTCTATGAATACATTTTAGAAAATCAACTTTACTATCACATTGATAGAAGCGGTTTTCTATACACGGAGGAATCCAAGCGTGTGTCAGGGGTGCTTTATGAAAAGGGGGATAGCCGCTTGGTCTTTCTGGAAAATCAAGAGAGGATGCTCGGACAAGGTTTGCAATAGCCTTGAATGCGGTATACTTGAGTGTGCCAGTCTTAACGGGGAGGTAATAAAGATTGTCCTCACGCCATAAAATGCCGAAAGTTACGGTATATATCCCCACTTATAATTACGGGGAATATGTTGAGAAAGCTATCCAGAGTGTTTTGAATCAAACCATAGAAGATTGGGAATTGATAGTCATAAATGATGGCTCAATGGATAACACATCGGAGATTCTGAGAAACTATGAAAGCCATTCCAAGATTAGAATCATTGAGCAGGAGAACAAAGGTCTGACCGTGTCAAATAATATCGCTTTGAGGCTGTCTGAGGGTAAATATGTGATGCGATTGGATGCAGATGATTATTTAGATGAAAATGCCATATTAGTTTTATCAAACATCATGGATGGTAATCCCGAGGTTGGACTTGTTTATCCAGATTACTATATTGTTGATGAAGATGGGGAAATTCTTGAAATCGTGCGCAGGAAGAAGATAGGAGAAGAGGTCGAGCTGCTCGATTTGCCCGCTCATGGAGCCTGCACCATGTTTCGTAAGGAGTGCCTGATAAGAATTAGCGGATATGAAGAGAGTATCGACCGCCAGGATGGGTACGATATATGGCTTAAATTTAACAGGTTATTTAAGCCGTCTAATGTTAATGTCCCTTTGTTTTACTATCGGCAGCATCGTGGAAATCTAACCAGAGACCAGCAAAAACTTCTGCGGACAAGAAAGGCTATCAAAAGGGATTTCGTAACCAAGTATTTGAACCAGAGCATACCTCGCGTGGTAGGTATTATTCCGGTACTGAAAAAATCTCTCGCTTTTCCACATTCCCCTTTTGAAGAACTGGCCGGGAAACCTCTTTTGTGGTACACAGTCCATGAGGCTTTGCAGGCGAAAGTGCTGGATAAGGTTGTAATAACTTCGGATGATGACGAAGTCCTGGATTACGCCAAAGAATTTGACGGTATCATCGCCATAAAGAGACCTCCGGAGTTAACTAAATCTTCTTCGAAAGTACAATCGGTTGTCTCCCACGCTCTTAACGTTCTGGGGGAGGAGCACGATATCCATAGCCCGGATGCCGTTATGGTTCTCTATGCCAATGCCCCGCTCAGAAGAGCGCTACATATAGAAGAAGCAATAAATACAATGGCTATTTTTGATGTTGATAGTGTGGTTTCTGTGTGTGAAGAACTGACGCATTTCTATACACATGACCAAAACGGCTTAACTCCTCTGTGGAGCAAAACGGACATTAGAATAGAAAGGGAGTCCATTTATAAGCAAAATGGAGCTATCCTTTTAAGTAAGGTCGATGCCATAACAGAAAAGGATTTATTGGGCAAGAGAGTAGGGCATATCATGATGTTACCCGAAGAGAGCATAAAGATAAATACTGAATTTGAATTCTGGATGGCAGAGAAGATAATATCCGATTGGGATGACGGGGAGCGTGCTAAATGAGTGTAGCTGCACCAAAACGGGGGGCAATACTGCCTAAGAAAGAGATAAGGGTAGCCCTTTCCTATATCAGAAAATATAGGCGGCTATCGGGCATAAATGCGCTGGTAATGATTAGTATGTCTGCCTCTGAGGCAGTTGGGATCGGGATGATTGTTCCCATTTTACAGGGCCTGATTGGAGAAGCTGGCGCGGATTATTTCATCACAGGCTATATCAAGGCAGTATTTGCTTTTTTGCACGTTGAGTATAATTTTCTGAACTTAATGGCTGTTTTTGCCATTGTAATAGTGATAAGATACGGTCTTATGGCCTTACAACAATACTTGGCCAGACTTTTAGGCGCGTCTGTGACTTACCAACTCCGGCAACAGGCTTTCCAGAACCTGATGGACCTCCCCTTAAACTACTATTACAAACGAAAGACAGGTGACGTGATTGCCACTTTACACACTTCCTCGCAGAATTCGGGCGCTGTGTTGGAACAAACCGTATTAACTTTTACAGCCCTGATAATTAGCCTAGTCTATATAACGATTAACTTCGTAATATCTGTTCCCCTTACCCTGATTGTGGGTACACTTGCCCTATTTTCGTATATTTTCGTGATACCAAGATTTAGAATCGGATTTACGCAGGGACGCGAAGAGAAGGGATTGATGGACAGGTTCTCCTCGTTCTTGGTTGATACGATAGGCGGAATTAAGATTCTCAAGTCGTTCAGTAATGAAAGCTTCCATGTGCATAGGTTTGAGCAACTAAACCAGGCATTCAAAAAGCTTGTGATTCGGATGCAGCTTAACCGGATAATAGCCGACCTTTTTTCAGAACCTTTTATGTTTATGATAATAATTGGTTTAATGGTTTTTTCAGTGGAAGTGTTGAATATGCCCCTTGTTTTGATGATAACGTTCTTCTTTGTTTTCGTGCGGCTCACTCCGCAAATTAGGTTGCTCAATACCAATTATTTGCAAATATTACAACTACTGCCGCACTTCTCAAAAGTTGAAGATATAATTGACCGAGAGAGCAAAACATATCTTCCCGATGGCTCCAGGGGAATCAGGGCAATTAGTTCTGGGTTAGAATTCAGTCATGTATATTTTAAATACCCAAGCTCTCGAGAATCCGTTTTGAAAGATGCCAGTCTCATGGTACAAAAGAATAAAATCACGGCTTTGGTGGGGGTCTCGGGAGGTGGTAAGACCACTATAGTCGACCTCGTTTTGAGGCTTCATGATCCTGATAAAGGTCTTATTAAGGTGGATGGGATTGACCTCCGTGAATTTAAGCAGACTGACTGGCGCCATCTTCTTAGCGTGGTTCACCAGGACCCGTATTTATTTGATGACACTATATATAATAATGTCTTGTATGGGAAACTGGATGCTAGGAAGGAGGAGGTTATCAAAGCTGCTAAACTAGCGAACGCACATGATTTTATTTCAAAGTTGCCTGATAAATATAACACCCTGGCGGGTGAAAGGGGGGCAAAGCTTTCAGGAGGAGAAAAGCAAAGAATAGCGCTGGCCAGAGCATTGATAAGAAACCCTGAGCTATTGATACTTGATGAAGCTACCAGCGCTCTGGACAGTGAATCGGAAGGGCTTATTAGAGAGGCGATTGCACAGCTCAGTAGAAGCAAAACAATAATTATTATTGCCCACAGGATATCTACGATTGTGGACGCGGATAAGATAATCGTGGTTGATAATGGGAAGGTAATTGAGGAAGGTACTCATGAGGAATTGCTCCAAAAAGATGGTGTGTATAAGAGGAATTATAACCTACAATTACTCACTGCATAATGTGGCGGTTGACTTGAGGGAGGGGAAAGAAACATTGCTATCTTTGGAGCATGACCGGGAGGTTCTTGAGAAATGGATAACGCTTTAAAGAGAAGATTGCAACGACGGGAAATAACCATAGGTAGTTGGATTACCCTGGGACATACCTCTATCGCCGAGATTATGGCCAAGGCAGGATTCGAGTGGCTGACGGTGGACATGGAGCATAGCACAATAACACTCGATGCCGCCCAGCAGATGATACAGGTTATCGAAGGCTGCGGGGTTATTCCGCTGGTCAGAGTTGGAGAGAATAATTCCAATACTATCAAAAAGGTGATGGATGCTGGGGCGTATGGAGTAATTGTTCCAATGGTTAATAGTAAAGAGCAGGCTGAGGCAGCAGTAAAGGCCGTCAAATATCCACCCGTTGGCACACGGGGAGTAGGTTTGGCTCGGGCTCAAGGATATGGCCAAGGGTTTGATGAATATGCCGCGACTGTAAATGAGGAGTCTGTAGTCATCGTTCAAATAGAGCACATAGATGCAGTAAATAATATTGAGTCGATTCTTTCCGTAGGCGGTGTGGATGGTTGCATAATAGGCCCCTACGATTTATCTGGTTCACTGGGTATGCCCGGCAAATTTGGGCACCCTGATGTGGTGGGGGCTATTGAAAAAGTGGAGCAGACCTGCAAGGAGAAAGAAGTTACTCTAGGGTTGCACATAATCCAACCAGATTACAGACTGGTTCTAGAAAAGGTCGCCAAAGGTTATAGTTTTATAGCTTTTAGTTTAGATATTTTGTTTTTAGGCAATAATTGTCGAGAACAACTGAAGCTGGTGCGTGAGAATATAAGGGGCGGGGAATGAAAAAAATAGTAGGGATAATCCCGGCTCGGATGGCTTCCTCCCGTTTCCCAGGTAAGCCGTTGGCAAAGATATTGGGCATTCCGATGATTGGACATGTCTACTTCAGAAGTAGGATGGCTCAGGTGCTCGACGATGTATATGTGGCTACATGTGATGATGAGATAATGGAGTATGTAAAATCAATAGGCGGAAAAGCAATCATGACTTCTGATAAACACGAGAGGGCATCCGACAGGGCGGCGGAAGCAATGGTTAAGATTGAGGAAGAAACAGGTCAAAGGGTGGATATCGTAGGCATGATCCAGGGAGATGAGCCAATGCTTTTCCCGGAGATGATAGAAGAGGTGGTTCAGACCATGCTACAAGATGAAAGCATCTTGGTTGCCAACCTTATGGCACCAATAGCAATGCGTAAAGAGCACGAAGACCCAAATGAAGTTAAGGTAGTGGTTGATAATAATAATTACGCCCTCTATTTCTCCAGGGAGCCTATACCCTCGTGGAAAAAGGGGGC
>Ga0187827_10003582_pt1 | contig 19972 bp, 27 predicted proteins | sample ETNtaG_39_FD_167969 | JGI IMG/M metagenome (GOLD analysis project Ga0187827, IMG submission 167969) | Marine microbial and viral communities from oxygen minimum zone, Eastern Pacific Ocean - ETNP2014_SV_150_PacBio MetaG (Illumina Assembly) | ecosystem: Environmental > Aquatic > Marine > Hypoxic... | reverse complement strand
CTGGTCTTCCAGCATCATACTCATCAAATACCAAAGCAACAGGATTTTGAAAAGCCCAAGGCAATATTCCTTCTTTAAATTCTGTCACTTGCTTCCCATCTTTAAGTACAATTGCATCTTTTCCAATTAAATCTATTCTACTTATATGTGAGTCGAGATTTATTCTTATACATGGCCAATTTAATCTTGCTGCAATTTGAGTTATATGGGTAGATTTACCAGTGCCGAAATTTCCATGTACAATTACTTTTTTATTATGCGAAAAACCATTAAGTATAGCTAGCGTAGTAGGAGTATCGAATACATAATCTGGGTCTAAAGTGGGGACCAATTCATTTCGTTTTGAAAATGCATCTACTTCCATATCAGTGTCAATACCGAAAGTTTGATTAACTGAAATTTTTATATCTGGTTCTATATTTAAATTAGTTGTCAATTTTTTGCTCTATATGCATTTTTTAATTGAGTATACGCTAATGTAATTATTTTTAGCTTATCCTCGTATTTTTTATTTCCTGCATTCATATCAGGGTGAAATTTTTTGACAAGTTTTTTAAATTTTTCTTGTACCTTTTCCCACTTAATTCCAACAGAAATTCCAAGAATGCTAAATGCTTTTATATCATTGCCATTAAATCTAAATTTATTCATATGGTCAAAATGATTGTTAAATTTATTTTTATTTAGATCATCTTTTAATGCATTATTCCAAAGAATTTTAAAAAAGTTATCAGATGAATTAAAACTCTGTGTTGGCTTGTGCCAAGTCATATCTGATTTTATAAATTCATAAATCTGATTGTCATCCATTCCTTCAAAATAATTCCAATTTTTATTGAATTTCTTAATGTGATTTAAGCAAAGCATCCTATACTTTTTACTATTATCCTTTTCTACTGGTGCTTTGTAAGAAGCTTCCTCAAAACAATTATTCCAATCGCAAATATTTTTCATTATATATATTATTATAAACCATGAATATAAATCAACTAATTGAAATAGTAAAAAATAAATTAAATAAAAATATTCCCTGTGACAAAATAGAAATAGAAGATAAATCTTTTTTACATAAAAATCATGCTTCAAACAATAGAAACAAATTTCATATTAAGCTAGTTGTCAATTCAAAATATTTAAGAAAAAAAAACAAAATTGTGTCAACAAAAGAAATATATAAAATTCTAGATGAAGAATTAAAAAATCATATACATTCAATACAAATATTAATAAATTAGCTCTTTAGCTAAGAATTTTTTAATTTTCAATTCATTAAATTTCATTTTAATTAATATTTTTCCAATACTTTTAATTAAAATTAAATTAATTTTTGATGAATTATTTTTTTTATCTGACTTCATAAATTTAATTAATGTATTTATATCTTTTTTTTTAAAATAATGATTTAAATTTGTATTAATATTTAAATTACTTATATGATTTATTATTTGGTTATAATCTTTCTTATTTATAATGTTATTTTGGAAACTAAATTTTGTTGCACTTTTAATTCCTAAAATTACAGCTTCACCATGACTAAGTTTTTTTGAGTATGAGAGAGCTGCCTCATATGCATGAGCAAAGCTATGACCTAAATTTAAAATTTTTCTTAAATCTTTTTCTTTTTCATCCTTTTCAACAATTTTTTTTTTTATTTTACAACTATCCATGATTGCTTTCTCTATAAAAGGAGATTTTAACTTAATAATTTTATGAAAATTTTTTTTTAAGTAATTAAATGTATTTTTACCATTAATTATAGAATGTTTTAAAATTTCTCCATAGCCACAGATTATCTCTCTATTTGGAAGAGATTTTAAATTATTGATATCAGATATAACTAAATCTGGTTGCATAAAAGAACCAATTAAATTTTTTCCATATTTATTATTCACGCCAGTTTTGCCACCAATTGATGAATCTACTTGTGCTAAAAGTGTAGTAGGAATGTTTATAAATTTTATTCCTCTTTTATAAATACTTGCAGCAAAACCTGATATATCACCGACTATACCGCCACCAAGTGATATAATACAATCATTTCTATTAAAGTTAAATTTAAATAATTTATTTAATATAGAATTTATACTTTTTAAATTTTTATTTTTTTCACTTGCCTTAAAATAATGAACAATTTTATGATTTGATTTAATTTTTTGTTTTAAAATATATAATTTTTTTTTAGGTACTTTTGTATCATAAATTATTAAAATTTTTTCAAAATAAATTTTACTAAATTTTAATATATTATTTATATCAATAATAATATTGGGACCAATTATTATTGAATATTTTTTTGATTTTGTTTTAATGAGCAATCTAGTTTTTTTCATATAAATTTTTTATTTGATTAACTATCATATATTTAGTTAAATTTTCACAATTTATCTTAAAATTAGCTTCAGAATATGTTTTTGATCTTTCAATTATTATTTTTTCCAGATCGTTTTCATTTGAATAAAAAGCAAGTGGTCTTTTTCTACTTTTGTATATCCTTTTAATTATTGTTGTACTTTTCCAATTTAACCAAAATGATAGGTTGTTAATCAGTGTCTCTTTTCTTATGCTTTTATTAAGAAAACCACCACCACCCAATGATATAATTTTTCTTTCACTTTTTAAAAATTTTAAAGTTATTTTCTTTTCTAAATTCCTGAAATAAACCTCTCCTTTTTTTTCAAATATATTATGAATTTTTAAACCTGTTTCTTTTTCAATGGCTTTGTCAATATCTATAAATTTTAGATCAATAGTTTTAGATAATAGATGCCCTATGGTGGATTTTCCAGAACCCATCATGCCGATTAAAACTATATTTTTTTTATATAAAACCATAATTCTTTATTGAAAAACCACAAATATGTCTTATTTTGAAAATAGTTAACAGTATATGCAATTTGAAAAAAAAACAAGAATAGGAAATCCAAAAGGAATTTTTGGAATATTAATTAAAATAGTTTTGATAATACTGATTTTATTTATCGCTATCACTTTAATTGATAGAATTAATTTTCCATCACCTATAAAAAAAATTGAAAAAGTAATTCCTAATGAAAATTTTAAAATTGTTAAATAAAAAAAGTTTATCAATTTTTTTTGTCTTATTAGTAATATTTTCAACTAATCTTCGATCCGAAGAAGAGCCCGTTGATATTTGGGATATAGAAAAAAAGATTAAAAAAAATAATTCTAATGAAATTTTAGAAAATGACGATTCCAATAAAACTAACATTGAAATAGATAACAATAATTTGGATAGCTCAATAGATATTATTGGTAGTAATTTGTTATCTGAAAAAACAAATGTTGTAGGCTTATATGATCCAGAAGAAAATGGATTGAATATTGATATGTGGTTTAATTCAAATGGAAATGAAATAAAATTAATTTTAAATAAAATAAATAAAATGAATCTTTCAAAAGATTCTAAGGAAATTTTAGATATTGCTTTATTGACAAATTCTTATTTTCCAAGAGAAAATATTACCGAGGAAGAATTTATAGATTTTAAATTAAATTATTTAATAAATAATAATAATGAGTTAATTAAACTTTATCTCTTAAAAAATGAAGGCACGATTTACAATTCAAAATTAATTAAATTTTACATAAATAGTTATCTTGAAAGTGCAGATTTAGAAAATGCTTGTGAGATTTTTAATGAAATAAAATATTTTAATGACGACTATATAAATAAATTTATTATTTATTGTTTAATTAATCAAAATAACAGAGATGAAGCTCAACTTCTTTTTGATTTAAATAAAGAAACAGGTTTTAATGACGATTTTTTTGAAGATAAGTTTAATTTTTTAATGGAGTATATTGAAAATGCTGACAGCAAAATCTCTGATAAAAATATTTTAAATTTTTTTTTATCCCATAGAACAAATCCTGATTTTTTTTATAAACCAAATAAAAATACTCCAAAATTTATATGGAAATATCTATCGTCATCAAATTTACTAGAAAATATAGATTCAATTGATTTAGAAGATAGCGAAAATATTTCTTTAATTGAACAAGCAACTCATGAAAAAAATTATGAAGAAAAAGAATTGTTTGAATTATATAAAAGATTTCAATTTAATATTAATCAATTATTAAATGTAAAAGAATCATACAAACTTTTACAAAATTATGAAGGAAGAGCTTTGCTTTACCAAAGACTAATATTAACAAAGGATGCTAATGAACTTTTAGATTTATCGCTTAAGCTAAAACAGTCCTTTACAAAAGATAATATAGGAAATGCCTTCAATAATGAATTAAAAGAAATTTTATCTGTGATTGATGAAAATGATGTGCCATCTAACTATTCGTCATTTTATTTTGAAAATATTTCAACTCAAGAATTAAAAAAGAAAAAAGTAAAAGTTAATAATAAAGTAATTCATCAATCAAAACTATTAAAATATTTTGAAAAAGAAAATGATATTAATAAAACTCAGGAAGATTTAGATAAATTACTTAAATCAATAAAAAAAAATAAAGATTATGTTGTATCAACTAAAGATTTAATTTTATTAGAATCATTAATTTCAGATGGCATTGAAATAAAAAAAAAATATAAAAATATGTTTAAATTTGATCAATCAAATGTACCAACAGATATTCAGATGCTATTAAATAACAAGGAAACAGGAATGATTTTACTTAGATTGGTAGAAATTATTGGAGAAGATGATTTGGAAAATCTAGACGCAGATACATTATATTTTATGACAAGTATATTGAATGAATTAGATTTAGATTTAATTAGAAATAAGTTACTTTTAGAAGTTCTTCCTTTAAAATTATAAAAATTATATTAAAATCAAATAATGACAATAAAAGTAATTTTGACAGAGCCAAATAAAATTTTAAGGCAAATTTCAAAACCAGTTAAAATAGTTGGGAAAGAAGAACAAAATTTAATGGATGATATGATCGAAACAATGTACAAAGCAAATGGGATTGGTTTAGCTGCAATTCAAATAGGTGTTCCAAAAAGAATTATTGTCATGGATATTTCAAAAAATAATGAAGAAAAAAACCCAATGTATTTTGTAAATCCGATAATAAAAAATAAAAATTCTGATCTTTCCAGATATGAAGAAGGATGTTTATCAGTTCCAGATCAATTTGCAGAAGTTGATAGACCAAGCTCATGTGAGGTTGAATATTTAGACTATAATGGAAAAAAAATTTTTTTAAAAACTTCAGGTTTGCTTGCAACATGTATACAACATGAAATAGATCATTTAGAAGGAATACTGTTTATTGATTATTTATCTAAGTTAAAAAAATCTATGATTATAAAAAAACTATCTAAACAAAAAAATAAAGTAGACAGAATCGTTGTTTAGTTTATGAGTAAAAAGATAGTTTTTATGGGAACATCAAATTTTGCTGTTCCTATTTTAAAGTCACTTTATCAAAACGGATATCCAATCTCTGTTGTTTACACACAACCTCCCAAAAAATCTAATAGAGGTCAAAAGTTAAATAAGTCACCAATAAATTTATTCTCTGAAAATATAAGTTTAGATGTAAGAATTCCTCAATCTTTAAAAAATAATAAGGAAGAAGAGTCATATCTGAGTGAATTAAAACCAGATATAATATTAGTAGTTTCGTACGGTCAGATTATTCCTAAAAATCTTTTAAATATTCCTAAATATGGATTTTTAAATGTTCATGCTTCTTTACTTCCAAAATGGAGAGGAGCGGCTCCTATACAAAGATCAATAATGAATCGAGATGAAGAAACAGGAATTAGTATAATTAAAATAAATGAAAATTTGGACGAGGGGCCGATTTGCAATCAATATTCATTTAAAATTTTAGAAAAAATGAATTCAGAAGAATTATCTGAAAAATTATCACTAATCGCATCAGAAAAAATTTTAGATATTTTAGATAATATCTATGACAACAATGTAGAATTTAAAGATCAAGACCATTCAAAAGCAACCTATGCAAAAAAAATTCAAAAAACAGAAGGGAAAATCGATTGGAATGAAAATGCAGACAAAATAATTGGAAAAATAAATGGACTTTATCCATATCCAGGTGCTTTTTTTATATTTAATGGAGAACGATATAAAATATTAAAAGCAGAAAAGTCCAACTCACAGGGAAAAGCTGGAGATATAGTAAGTGAAAATTTTGAGGTTTGTTGTGGAGAAGCATCAATAAAAGTATTAAGTATTCAGCGAGAAGGTAAAAGAGTTCAGCAAATAAATGAATTTTTACTTGGTACCCAAATAAAAAAAGGTTCCAATATTGCTTAATGTATAGATATCAAATTTTAATTGAATATGTTGGAACTTCTTTTGTAGGTTGGCAAATACAAAAAAAGGGAAAATCTATTCAAAAAACAGTTCAATCAATTTTATCAAAATTATTAAAGCAAAAAATTAAATTATTTTCGGCGGGAAGAACTGATGCTGGTGTTCATTCGAATGAACAATCAGCTCATTTTGATGTGAAAAATAAAATTAAAAATATTAATAAAACGGTTAAATCATTAAACTTTTTTTTAAATGAAAAAATGATCTCAATAATTAATATTAAAAAGAAAAATATTAATTTTCACGCAAGATATTCAGCTAAAGAAAGAATATATTTATATATAATTCACAATAGACTCTCACCTTCAACTTTAAACAAAAACAGGGAATGGCATATTAGAAAAAAGTTAGACATAAATTTAATTAAAAAAGGATGTAAAAAATTAATTGGAACACATGATTTTTCTACATTTAGAGCTTCCAATTGTAGTGCAAAAAGTCCGATAAGAACAATAAATGATATTATAGTAAGTAAATCAAAAAATCGTATTAAATTAAAATTTAAATCAAAATCCTTTTTAAAAAATCAAGTTAGATCAATGGTTGGATGTTTAAAATATCTTGGAGAAAAAAAATGGGATTTAAAAAAATTTGAAAAAGTTTTTATTAAAAAAGACAGAAAAAAAGTTGCACCACCTGCACCAGCTTGTGGATTGTACCTTGAAAAAATTATCTATTAATTCTTAAAGTTTTTTTGAACTTTTTATTTATCCTCCAACGGCTTTCCGTTCTAACTATATATCCACAGCAATTGATAGAATTACATTTACAAGGAAACTGTCTGTAATCAGAGTCATAACCAAAACCATAGTCACAAGTTATTTCCTCACCTTTTTTAATTTCTTTATTTGAAACAACCCAAATTTTTAAACCAGTTCCCTCGTATTCTGCATTATTTGAGCAAGAATGATTAATTAAACGTGCAGTATTCCATGAGACATCTCCATCCAAATCATATCTTTTATTTAAATTAAATAAATAAATTGGTTTTGAATTATCAAATTTATCAGAATCTTTCGTTTGTTTTTTTGTCATAATATTTCCTACGTATTCTATAATTTTAGTTCCAGCTTTAATATTTTTAGCTGCATAAAGTCCACGCCCTTTTCTATCAATGTTTGATTTTTTAATTTTGTATAGACTCATAATTATTTCTTTAATGATTTATCTTTATATTTTCAATTAAATTCTATTAATGCATCAACATGTCTCTCAGTGTCATCTTGGAGGGCCTGTAAGTCATATCCACCTTCTAAGATTGAAACAACTTTGCCGTTACAAAATTTTTTTGAGGTTTCTAGTATTCTTTTTGTAATATGATAAAAATCTTCGGTTTCAAGTTTGAAAGAAGCTAAGGGATCCCTTGCATCAGTATCAAAACCCGCACTGATTAAAACAAATTCTGGTTTAAATTCTTTTAATCTTTTTAAAGCAAATTCAAAAGCATTTAAATATTCCTCTGAATTTGTACCAGCTGGCAATGGTATATTACAAATATTATTAAATTTACCTTTTTCTTGCTCAGAACCTGTTCCAGGGTAAAAGGGATATTGATGCGTTGATATGAATAAAACATTTTCATTATCATAAAATATGTCCTGCGTGCCGTTGCCATGGTGAACATCTATGTCTACTATAGCAACTTTTTTATATTTATATTTGTTCAATAAATATTGAACGCCTATTGCTGCATTGTTCAGGACACAGAATCCTGCGGCTTTATTTCGTGAGCTGTGATGGCCAGGAGGACGTACGGAACAAAAAGCATTTTTAAATTCTTTATTTTGAACACCATCTATAGCTACAATAATAGAACCCACTGCATCAAATATAGCTTTTTTGCTTCCAGGTGAAATTATAGTGTCACCATCAAGTGATGAAAAACCTTTAGTAGGAAAAGAATTATTAACTAAATCAAGGTAGTTGGCATCATGTGTATCTTTAATAATATCATCAGTGATAATTGATGGTTTTTTCCATAAAATATTTTTATTATTTAATTTTTTAAAGTTTTCAATAATCACAGATACTCTAGCTATTTGTTCTGGATGTCCAGGACCTGTGTCATGATCTTGATATGTATCGGAAGTAATTAAACCAGTTTTCATTTAAAATAATTTTCTAAAATATTATAATATATTTTAGTTAATTTTTTTAAATCTGAAATAGAAGTTTTTTCGTTCACCATATGAATGCTGTTATTTCTTAATCCTAGCTCCAATCTTGGAATAGATCCTAAAAAACGACTATCGCTAGTCCCACCTCTGCAATTTAATTTTGCAGAATTTCCTGTAATTTTTTTAACAATGTTTTTAACCATGTATACTTCTTTATTAGACTGAGTGTAAAAAGCCTCACCACTAACCCTATATTCTATTCCAGTTTTACATTTTTCTTTTTTCGCAACTGTATTAATTATTTTATTTAACTTTTTCTTTAAAGAAGATGATTTGTGTTTTGAGTTAAATCTTACATTAAATTTTGCACTTGCAGATTGTGGCACTACATTTTCTGACAAGTTTTCTACATTCATTTTTGTAAACTCCAGGTTCGATGGAGGCATAAATTTTGTACCTTTGTCTAGAGATGTACTTTTTAATTTTGCGATTATTTTAGCTAGAGCTGTACATGGATTGATATATGATCCATAAAATGCTGAGTGACCACTTTTTCCATATATAGTTATTATTCCATTCATAGAACCACGTCTCCCAATTCTTATCTCATCTGCAAGTGATTTATTTGAAGACGGCTCAGCAATAATTGAAAAATCAATTTTTTCACCTCTTCTTTTAAGATATTTAATAATTGCTGGTGTTCCTAGGCCCGTTGTCTCCTCATCCGCAGCAATAATAATTGAAATAGATCCTTTAAATTTTTTATTTTTAATAAAGGTACTGATTGCACTTATAAAGCAAGCTATCCCACCTTTCATATCTTGAGATCCCCTACCATTTAAATATCCTTTTCTTATAACACCTTTAAATGGTGGAATTTTCCAATTATTAAGGTTAGCAACTACATCAGTGTGGCCTAAAAAATTTATATGAGGTCTAGAATTGCCAAATTTTGCATATAAATTTAAAGCAGGTTTTGGTCCTGTTCCTTCGGATTTGATAATTTTACATTTAAAACCTATTGAGGAAAGTTTTCTTGATAAAAATTTCATTATACCTTTATCCTCAGTTTTAACTGTTGGAAATCTTATTAGCTCTTGAGCTAATTTTATTTCGTTAAAAGTTTTCATTAATCTATTCTCTTAAAAGATCATTGATTGAAGTCTTAGATCTAGTTTTTTCATCAACTTGCTTAATTATTACTGCACAATACAACGAAGGTCCTTTAGGATTATTTTTGTCAGGTAAAGTACCAGGAACAACAACTGAATATGGGGGAATTTTTCCGTAAGTTATTTCACCAGTTTTTCTATTAACGATTTTTGTTGATTGACCAATATACATTCCCATACTTATAACCGAACCTTCGCCGACAATGACACCTTCTACAACCTCAGACATAGCTCCTAAGAAAACATTATCTTCTATAATTGTTGGTAGGGCTTGAGCAGGCTCTAATACTCCGCCAACTCCACTTGCGGCTGATATATGGCAATTTTTTCCAATTTGACTGCAACTACCAGCTCTTGCAAAAGTATCAATCATTGTTCCTTCATCAATATATGCACCAATATTTACGTAGCACGGCATAAGAACTGCATTTTTTCCTACAAAAGATCCTTTTCTGACTGGAGAATTAGGAACCATTCTAAATCCTGCTTTTTCATGATCTTCCTTAGTCCATCCCGCCGTTTTACCTTTAAGTAAGTGAGCTTTGTCGTACCAACTACTATATGGGCCATTCAAATTTTCCATCGGATAAATTCTAAAACTTAGCATTATTGCTTTTTTAAGATGCTGGTGAACAATCCACTTGCCATTAATTTTTTCCGCAACTCTAACTTTTCCACTATCTAAATCATCAATAATTTGATTTATAGCATCTTTCAAACTCTTATCTGAATTTGAGTTAACCTGTTCTTTATTTTCCCAAGCTTTATTTATAATATTTTCTATACTCATATTGTTTATGGGTTTTGTAATAACCTGATTTCTTTTAAAAATAAAGAGAGATTTTCAATTTTGTAATCTATAAATTCTTTTTCTGACTCTTTTTTTCCCCAGTATTCATCATTTATTAACCAAGCAGTAATTGCACCTCTTTCTTTACCAATCGATAAATTTTTTGCGATATCTTCAATATAAAGTGTTTCTTTTGGATTAATTTTGAATTTTTTTACCATCAAATCAAATGCTTTAGCAGTAGGTTTTGGACTAAATTCAGCATCCACAATATCAAATAAACCATCAAATAAATCATTTATACCTATATGTTTTGCTATATTTTTTGCGTGATCTTTACTACCATTAGTAAAAATAAACTTTTTTAAATTTAATTTTTCAAGCTCATTTCTTAAAATTAAATCCTTTTTCATAAATGATAGGTCAATGTCATGAACATATTTTAAAAATTCTTCAGGCTTAATGTCATGATGAATCATAAGTCCATTTAAACTTGTATTATATTTATGAAAGTAATTTGTTTGCAATTCTTTAGCATTTTTTAAATCTATATCTAATTTATTTGAAATATACTCAGTCATTTTTTTGCTTACTTGACCAAACACAGATTCTAAATCTTGGTATAATACTCCATCTAAATCAAATAAAATATTCTTAATATTTTTTAACTCTTTCATTTTTTAATTAAAGTCCCGGCACCCTTGTCAGAAAATAATTCGAATAAAATTGAATGAGGTTTTCTTCCATCTACAATTACAACACCTGTTACTCCATTATTTACTGCATCTAAACAAGTATTGATTTTTGGAATCATGCCTCCAGAAATATCACCATCTTCAAGCATTTTTTCTGCAACAGTTGAATTAATTTCTGAAATTAAATTTTTGTCTCTATCAAGAACCCCTTCAACATCAGTCATTAACAATAATCTTCTTGAGTTAAGTTCTTTAGCGATTGAGCCCGCGGCAATGTCAGCATTTATATTATAAATTTTTTTATCATCTCCAATACCCATAGGTATTATGACTGGAATTTTTCTTTCTTTTATTATTTCTAAAAGAGTGCTTGAATTTATTTCTTTTGGAGAACCAACGTAGCCAAGCTCTTGTCTTTCAGGTTTAATCTTAATTACATTATTTTTTTGAGGTGCAACTGATTGTGCATTAACTTGCAGATTCCTCAAATCATTAATAATTTCAGTATTTAATTCTAAAAGCGCTTCTTCAACAATTTTAATAGTTTTTTCATTAGTAACTCTTAAACCATCAATAAATTTTGACTCTATATTTAAATTATCTAATTTTCTTTTTATATTTTTTCCACCTCCATGAACAACTATTGTCGATAAACCCAGTTTATTTATTATCGACATATCTTCAATAAATTGTTTAAATAAATTATTATCAAGTAGTACTGATCCACCGCACTTAATTACTATTATTTCGTCTGAATATTTTTCAATATACTTTTTAACTTCATTGATGGATGGACCATTGGCAGGTAAAATTTTTTCTAAGTCCATTTATTGTAAAGCTTTAACTGTTGTTTTTCTAAGGATGTACCATTGTTGTAAGAACTGCAAGCAATTCGTGCAACACCAATATAAGCAGAGACCAGAAGCAAAAGGAGCAAGAATGAAAACGATAAAAACAGGAAACCACTTAAATATCTTCTTTTGCACTTCTGCAGCTTCATTTCCGCCTGGCATTGGATTTAATTTTTGAGTTGCCCACATGCTTATGCCCATCAATACGGGAAGGAGTCCAATTTCTAAAAAACTAGGAATGTTAAAAGGCAAAAAACTAAATAACCATTCACCACCTGTATCCTTAGCTGCTAAATCTTGCCAATACCAAATAAATGGAGCGTGACGCATTGCGATGTCAAGTAGCAGGAGCTTATATAAGCTGAAGAAAATTGGGATCTGTAAAAATATAGGAAAACAAGAGGACATGGGATTAACTCCGTTCGTCTTGTATAGTTTCATAGTCTCCTTTTGGATTTGCATTTTGTCATCTTTCCACTTCTCCTTAATAATATTTAGCTGGGGTGCTAAAACCTTCATTTTTGACATCGACTTGAAGGAGTATTGATTCAAAGGGAAAAATATTATTCTTATTAATATAGTAAGTAAGATAATTGCGTATCCATAATTACCAGAAAAATTATATAAATAATCCAATGCGACATGCATAGGGCGTACAATCCAATAAAAAATCCCATATGAAATATTTAAATCGAATTGTTTAATATTTAGTTCTTCACCATATTTGTCTATTAATTTGACTTCTTTAGCTCCAATTACTGATTTAACAGTATGTTGAGCAGATGAGTTTGCATCTACATTAAAACCTTCCAAGTCAATAAAACTTGCTCTGTATTTTTTTTTATAATCAATGTCGATTCTAAACTTTCTACCTTGGTTAGGAATTAAGCTCGTTAACCAATATTTGTCCCCTAAAGAAACGAAGCCAGTACTAGCCTCTCTCTTAAATTTTTTTTCTTCTACATCATCATAATCAACTTCTTCAAGCTCACCATCACCGACTGTCACGAAGCCCTCATGAAGTATATAAAAATCTGTTAGATCTTCAGGAACATTGTTTCTATGCAGAAATGCATAAGGGTAAAATTTATAATTTTTATTTGAATTGTTAATTATTTTTTGTTTTATAGTAAAAAGATACTTTTCATCTAAAGTTAAAGTTCTTTCAAATCGAACACCTACATTATTTTCAAAATAAATTTTTATTGGGTTTTTTGGAGTTAACTTATTTCCAGATTCTAAAATCCATACTGTATTAGAATTTGGGACTTCCACTTCACTATTTGTAGTCCAACCGGTATTAAGTAAATATCCATTTTTGCTGTTACTTGGGCTTAATAAAATTATTTTTTCTTCGCTATCAAGAGTTTTATTATAATTTTTAAATTCAAAATCATCAATTGCACCACCATTATTCAATGCAATTGAGCCTTTTATAAATTCGTTTTCAAAATTTATTCTATCTGATTGCAAGATAGACTCTTCTCTTGAGATACTTTCTGATTTTTCTTCTTGTTCTATCTTGGGACTTTCCGTCTCCAGAGTTAATTGTTTTTCTTCTTGTTGAGCTTTTAATTTTTTAACTTCTTCAGTACTAGGAGAAAAATATAGGGACCAAAGCACAATTACGCAAGCCGACATAGCTATAGCTGCAATCACATTACGTGGGTTGTCCATGTTATTTTACTTCCTTTTTCTCTTCTATAGGATCATAACCGCCATAGCCATACCATGGGTTACATCTTAAAATGCGGTGGATAGATTTATAGATTGCTTTAATTAATTTATATTTTTTTAAACATTCAATACAATAGCTACTGCACGTAGGCTCAAACTTACAACTATTCTGGAACAATGGACTAATTACAAATTTGTAAATTTGAATAAAAAAAATAAGCATATAATTAATTATTTTCATTATTTTATTTTTTTATAATCTTTTAGTATTGTTTCTTTGATATCAAAAAACTTTGCATCGATAATATTTTTTTTTGCAATAAGTAGATAAGAATAATTTAAATTTATCTTAGATATTGTTAAAATTTGATTCATAATATTTCTAAGTTTTCTTTTAATTTTATTCCTTTTAACTGCATTACCCAATTTTTTTTGAGTAACAAAGCTTATATTTAAATTTTTATTACTTTTATCAGAAAGATTTTTGAAGAAAATAGTTAGATATTTATTTGATATTTTTTTCCCTGTTAACAATGTTTTGAAATCTTCATTTTTTGAAAGACTCAATAATTTTATACTCATTAAACAGTTAGCTTTTTTCTTCCTTTTGCTCTTCTTCTAGCTATTAGTTTTTTTCCTCCTTTAGTTCTCATCTTAGATCTAAAGCCATGTCTTCTTTTTCTTACTAATTTACTTGGTTGATATGTTCTTTTCATAATAACTTAATAAAATGTATTAAAATTTCGGTAGTTATAAGAAATAAGTGTAATAAAGTACAGACAATTCTGGAAGATAAATATATGAAAAAAGATATAAAAATTAAAATATTCTTAGGAGTTATTTATTTATCGATAGTTATATTATTTTTATGGTTAATTTTTAATAATTTTACTTTAAGCGAGCTTGCAAGTTATGAATTTATAAAAAATAATAGAGATTATTTAATTTCTGCTAAAGAAAGCAATTTTTTTGTAACTTCATTAATTTTCTTAATTTTTACAATCATATGGGTTTTGTTATTAGGTTTTGGCACGCCAATTTTTTTAGTTGGAGGATTTATTTTTGGAAAATGGATTGGAACCATTTTAGTTGTTCTAGGATTATCTTGTGGATCAACTTTATTATATATTTTAGCAAATTACTTTTTTAAGAATTTAATAAAAGAAAAATTCTCAAAAAGGTTTGTTTCACTTACTGAAAAGTTCAAAAAAAATGAATTTTTATTTTTTTTAATTTATAGATTTATAGGAGGCATACCTTTTGCTATATCAAATATTTTACCAACAATTTTTAATATTAAGATAAAAAATTTCTTTTTTGGATCAATGATTGGTATGGCGCCTCTACTTTTTGTAGGCACAAGTCTTGGCTCAGGTATTGAAAAAATAATTCAAACAAATAATGCTCCACCAAGTTTTATTACCCTTTTGACTTCTAAAGATATATATATTCCAATAATTGCTTTTATTTTAATTATACTTTTAAGTTATTTTTTGAGAAAAAAATTTTATAAGAACTAATTTCAATGGTGCCCCCACCAAGAATCGAACTTGAAATTTAACCTTACCATGGTCACGTTATGCCATTTAACTATAGGGGCAATAATAATCTAAACTTTAGCGTATAAAATAATAATTTTCAAATTATTGCCATATTAGTCAATTAAGGTATATGTTAATCTATTAATATTAATCAAAATGAAAATTTACACTAAAATAATCCTTGATAAAAATAATAAACTAATTGAACAAGAATATTATAATTATTTTGGGCCAATTTCTAACTGTGGTATTCACTATACATATGGTGCAAACAAGGGCTCTAAGCTTATGGAAAAAAAAGCAAAGCGTGAAAGAAAGCTTGCAGAAAAACGAGCCAAGAAACAAGCCAAATCAAGTTTTGTTAAAGAAGAAAAAAAGGAAGACAAAACTATTCCATTAGACCAAGTCATTACACTGGATCATCTTACTAATCCTGACAAAAAATAAATGAATAAAAAAAATAAGAAAAGCAAATTAGAAATTGCATTAAAAAAAAATTTAAAAAAAAGAAAAATTTTTCAAAAGAAACAACAAAATAAAAAAAACAATGTCTGTCCAATCTGATAAATGGATTAAGAAAATGGCAAAGGATCATGAAATGATATCTCCATTTGAGGAAGGGCAAGTTAGAGGAAACAAAATATCTTTTGGAACTTCAAGCTATGGCTATGATGCTCGTGTTGCTACAGAATTTAAAGTATTTACCAATGTAAATTCTGAAGTTGTAGATCCAAAAAATTTTAAATCTACAAACTTTGTTACAAAAACAGGATTAGAATGTATCATACCACCAAATTCTTTTGTTTTGGCAAGTACAGTTGAATATTTTAAAATCCCAAAAGATATATTGGTAATTTGTCTTGGAAAATCCACATATGCTAGGTGTGGAATAATTGTAAATGTCACTCCTTTAGAACCAGGTTGGGAAGGTCATGTCACTCTTGAATTTTCAAACACTACTCCATTACCTGCAAAAATATATGCAAACGAAGGAGTTGCTCAATTTATATTTTTAAAAGGAAATGAGATACCTGAAGTGACTTATGCTGATAGAAAAGGAAAATATATGGGTCAAAAAGGCGTAACTTTACCCAAAGTTTAATAATGGATAAACTAGAAGTCTTTGGTGCAAAAAAGCTCAAAGGGAGTGTACGTATTTCAGGTTCTAAGAATGCTGCCCTACCAATATTAGCAGCAAGTATTTTATCAAATAAAAAAATTATTTTAAAAAATCTTCCAAATGTAAAAGATATTCAGACAATGATAAAATTATTAGAATCTATAGGATCAATTGTAAAATATTCAAAAAAAAAAAATTCAATAATAATACAAAATAAAAATAAACTTAAGACTTTTGCATCTTATAATTTAGTTAAAACTATGAGAGCTGGCATTCTTGTACTAGGTCCAATGCTAGCTAGATATGGAAATGCAATAGTTTCTACTCCTGGAGGATGTACTATTGGTGTAAGGCCTATAGACTTACACTTAAAAGCTTTGGCAAAATTGGGTATAAATTATAAAATAATTGATGGATATGTTCACGCTCATTCCAAAAAAAAATTAAAAGGTGCAAAAATTAAATTTCCTAAAAAATCTGTAGGTGCAACTGAAAATTTAATTATAGCGTCATCTATGGCGGAAGGAACTACTATCTTATCAAACTGTGCAATTGAACCTGAAATAAAAGACCTGGTAAATTTTATTAATTGTATAGGAGGTAAAATTAAATGGATTGGAAAAAGAACTTTAAAAATCCATGGAGCAAATAATTTTAAGAAGAATGAGTATACCATTATGCCAGATCGAATTGAAGCAGGAACATATTTAATTGCAGCTGCAGTAACAGAGGGAAATTTAAAAATTTTAGGAATTGATCCCAATATTATAAAAACAGAAATAAATATATTAACAAAATTAGGAGCAAAAATAAAAATTAAAAATGAACAAATAAATATTAAAGGAACTAATGATATAAAAAATATCAATATAAAAACTGCGCCTTACCCAGGTTTTCCAACAGACATGCAAGGACAACTAATGGTATTACTTTGTAAAAGCAAAAAACGTTCAATAATTAGTGAAGAAATATTTGAAAATAGATTTATGCATGTAGCAGAATTAAACCGAATGGGAGCAAAAATTAAAACAAAAGGAAACAAAGCTTTTATTGAAGGAAATACGAATTTTAAAGCAGCGGAGTTAATGGCAACAGATTTAAGAGCTTCAGTTTCATTAATTCTTGCTGCATTAACTGCAAAAGGAAAAACAACAATAAATAGAATATATCATTTAGATAGAGGATATGAGCAAATAGAAAAAAAATTGAGAAAATTAGGGGCTAATATTAGAAGAGTTTCCTAAATGAATGAAAAAAAATATCTTGCAAAAATTATAGCCAAAGATCCAAACGGAATACATGTTATTTCTGCATGTTGTTCTGAAGCAAAAGTAAAAGTTGAAGAAATAAAATTTCTGAAAAAAAATAAAATATTTTTATTATTAATTGAAAGATTAAATAAAGAAAACGATAACAAAGAAAAAATTAAGAGTATTTGCAAGTTCGAATTTGTAGACGAGGTAAAGTCAAAAAATATTGACCAAAATAATAAAAATAACATTTTAGAATTGATAGCTATTAACCTATTTAAGATTGAAGAAAAATTTGAGATAACACTTTTATTTGAAAATAATGCATTTATAACTCTATTAACTGAGGTTTTAGAAGTAACTCTTGAGGATCAAAATAAATTAAATGATTAAAATATTAGATTGTAAAAATAGAAATTATTTTTCTAAATTAAGACTAATTCTTGAAAAAAGAATAGCAGGAAATCGATTTAATACTGATAAAGTTGTTAATATTGTAAAAGATGTTAAAAAAAATAAATATAAAGCATTATTAAAATATGAAAAAAAATTTAGCAATAATAAAGAAATAATAATATCAAAAAAAAAAATATTAAATTCAATTAAACTATTAGATCCAAAAATTAAAAAAGCGATAGATTTTGCATATGATCGAATACTGAAATTTCATAAAAATCAGAAAGTAAAAAATGTAATATATAAAGATAATTTAAATAATTTTTTTGAATATAAATTTTTACCTATAGAATCAATTGGGATATATGTTCCAGCTAATTTACCAAGCACTTTATTGATGAATGCAATTCCTGCTAGACTATCAAATGTAAAAAGAATTGTATTGGCGAATCCAAAGATAAATGGAAAACTTAATCCCGCTGTTCTTTATGCTGCAAAAAAATTAAATATTAAAGAAATATATTCAATGGGAGGAGCCCAAGCGATTGCAAGTTTAGCATATATTCAAAATGTAAATAAAATTATTGGACCAGGCAATGATTATGTCGCTAGAGCTAAACGTGAAGTTTTTGGAGATGTTGGTATTGAAGCAATGACTGCAGGGCCAAGTGAGATTACAGTCGTAGCAGATAGAAATACAAACATTAATGAAGTTATTACATCAATTATTGGTCAGGCTGAACATGATGTTAATTCACAATGTATATTAATAACAAATAATGATAATTTAATTTTGTCAGTAAAAAAATATTTAAATAATAAATTAAACGAAATACCTAGAAAAAAAATTGCAAAAAAAAGTCTAGTTAAAAATGGTTTAATTATTAGAGCATATAATGACAAACAAATAATAGATTCAATTAATGAAATAGCACCCGAACATTTAGAACTAAATTTAAAAAATTATAAAAAATTAATTAAGAAAATTAATAATGCAGGAAGTATTTGTATTGGAAAATATTCCGCAATGGCCGTGACAGACTACAATGCTGGAACAAACCATGTTTTGCCTACACTCGGTTCAGCAAAATTTTCCTCAGGACTGAATGTTAGCGAATTTTATAAAAAAATAAGCTACATAAAATTATCAAAAAAAGGCATTGAAGTTATTGGGAAGAAAGCTATAACTCTTGCCGAGTACGAAGGTTTAATTGGTCATGCTCAAAGTATAAAATCGAGAATAAGGAGAAGTTAGATTTGGCGAAACAAGATACACTTGAATTCAAAGGAAAAGTAATTGATTTACTTCCTAATGCTATGTTCCGTGTTCAATTAGAAAATAACCATATAATTACTGCACATACAGCCGGTAAATTAAGAAAAAATAGAATTCGAGTATTGCAAGGAGATAATGTTACAGTTGAGGTTACTCCATATGATCTAACAAAAGGAAGAATTATTTTTAGATTTTAATAAATGGGTCTCTGGTGTAGCTGGTGCGCACGAACGCCTGAAAAGCGTTAGGACCTGGTTCGTTTCCAGGGGGACCCACCTCAAAAGGGATATATTTCTTAATAATAATAAACTTGCAATAGATTTTAAAATCTAATAACTACTGTCTAAGCTAAATATTAGCTTAAGTTAATAACAATAAAAGAAAGAGTAATATGAGTCTAAAAGGTAAAGTAAAATGGTTCAATGGTAAAAAAGGTTATGGTTTCATTGAACGTGAAGATAAAGAAAAAGATGTATTCGTACATGCTTCAGCTGTGAGAGAAGCTGGTTTAAGATTTTTAAACGAGGGTGACGAACTTACATTTGAAGTTGAAGACGGAGATAAAGGTCCTTCAGCAGTTAAACTGCAAAAAACCTCTTAATTCTAATTCAAATAAATTGTATAGGAGTATTCTTGGTTTTAATCTAAACTATTCCTATACAATTATTCCTTGCATTTATAATTTTAAATGTTATTAAATCTGCAATGATTAAAAAGACTTACATATTTGTATCTACACACAGACATCATTTTCA